>Ga0228535_1001394_pt1 | contig 37650 bp, 24 predicted proteins | sample SJ1metagenome_FD_168457 | JGI IMG/M metagenome (GOLD analysis project Ga0228535, IMG submission 168457) | Enriched culture of PCE-dechlorinating microbial communities from Ithaca, New York, USA - SJ1 | ecosystem: Engineered > Modeled > Simulated communities (microbial... > Unclassified | place...
CTGTCGGGTTTTTCATAAACGGCCACCGTATCGAGGCCCATCTCTTTGACCGTCCGGATGATGCGCAGGGCGATTTCCCCCCGGTTGGCCACCAGCACTTTTGAAATTTTCTTCGCCAATTTTTGTCCTTTGGGTTGCAGGGGCCAAGCCGCCCGCCGACCGATTTCGTTATTCGCGATTTCTATAGTAATAATGACGCCGGACGGTTGTCAAGCAGATAGTCGCAATCCTCCTCCGGACCGGGCTAAGGTTCAAATCTCTGTGAGACTTGCAAGAATTTTTTTCATGTCTTCCAGGCGAAACGGCTTTCCCAGGACTTCCCGGAAGCCGAGATCGAGATAATTCTGTGTGCGGTTGTTGACGTCCTCGGAAACGATGGCCACGGCTTTGACGTCCGGATCGATATTTTTAAGCCGCGCAATCGTCGCTTCTCCGCCCAGGCCCTGCTTGACGGAAATTTCCATGAAGACGGCGCGGAAAGGCTCGCCTGTTTCCTGCGCCTCTTTGTACCGGCGGACGGCTTCCTGGCCTTCCGTGGCGCCGGTGACGGCAAATCCCAGCTTTTCCAGGTAGATCTGGAGGATCTTCCGGATATCGGCATTGTCGTCCATGATGAGAATGCGTCCGGGAGACGGTTTGCTTTGTGCCGCCGGTTCTTCCTCCACGACCGCGCCGGGTCTGGCCGGAAGATACAAAGTAAAGGTCGCGCCCTGTCCCGGGTCCGAAGAGACGGTAATGTATCCGTCATGCTTCTTCAAAACGGAATGGCAGACGGCCAGGCCGAGCCCGAGCCCCTTTTCCTTTCCCAGAGGCTTGGTCGTGAAATAGGGATCGAAAATGCTGGCGATATGCTCGGGGGCGATACCGGCGCCGCTGTCTGCGAACGTCAGTTTCAGATAGGGGCCGGGAGCCAGCGGCAGCGAGTCCGCGTCTTCGACGTCCGTATTTTCGGCGCGGAGGGCCAGGCGTCCACCGTCCGGCATGGCTTCCCGGGCGTTTTCGATCAGATGGCAGAAACACTGCTGGATTTGGTTGGAATCCACCTCCGCGGGCCACAAGTCGCCGGCGGCGTCGAGTGACCATTCGACGGATGTCGCGGCAAGCAGGCGTTGGGCGGCGCCGGCAAGCAGGTTCTGGAGGCGGCTGGGTTTTACGACCGGCGCGCCGCCGCGGGAAAAGGTAATCAGACGCCCGGTAATGGCGCGGGTTTTATCGACCGCGTCCTGCGCCGCGCGCAGGCTTTGCTGCGCGGGATCATTCTCGGACAGTCCCAAAAGCGCCACGTCGATGTGTCCCTGCACGATGGTCATCAGGTTGTTGAAATCGTGCGCGATGCCGCCGGCCAGAATGCCCAGCGAGTCGAGCTTTTCAGACTGCCGCAGGGCTCCTTCCAACCGGAGGCGCTCCGTGATGTCGTAAATCATGGCGCACAGCGCCGCTTTGCCGTGGAACTGCAGCAGGCTGCTGAAGATTTCGACGTCGCGGACGGAACCGTCCGCGCGTTTATGTTGAAAAAAGACGTGACTGCTTTTGCGTGTCATGGCCAATTTCATCGTTTTGGTGATTTCAGCTGCGGGCAGCGTATTGATGTCGGAAATGATCATGCGGGTCAGCTCGGCCCGGGTCCACCCGTAGTAGTCGGCAGCCGCGGGATTGGCGTCGAGAATGATTTCCTCTTCCGGATCGATGAGCAGCATCGGCATGCGGTTGTTTTCAAAAAGGCTGCGATACTGCTTTTCGCTTACCGCAAGCGCCTCCTCGGCCGCTTTCCGGTCGGTGACGTCGTCATACAGTCCCAGGATGCCGATCATCCGGCCTTCGTCCGTAAGCGGCACCTTGGTCGTCTGAAACCAGCGCCCGGCGCCCAGGGAGGCGACGCAGCGCTCATCGCAGCGGACCATCGGCTTTCCCGAGGTCAGAATCTCGCTGTCCTCGCGGCGGTATTCTTTGGCCTTGTCGCGCCAGATCATATCGAGGTCCGTTTCGCCGATCAGCGCATCGGGCGTTTCCCGGCCCGCGTCCCGCGCGAAAAGGGTGTTGGCGCCCAGATAGACGGAATCGAGGTCCTTCCAGAAAATGCGCAGAGGGATCGCGTCCACGATGAGCCGGAGCAGGCGCTGGGCTTCCGCGGCCCGGCGCCGGTCTTCCTCGGCTTTCGCTTCGCCGCTTCTGCGCTCGGAGAGATCCGCGGCAAAAACAGCCAGACGTGAGACATGGCCCTTTTCATTGAGAACGGGACAGATGGAATGCAGCAGGGCGCGGCCGAAAATTTCCAGATCGAAGCGCATCGGCCGTGCCGTTTTCTGAACGTCCGCCGCGCATTTCCGGTAGCGGTCGGCCGCCGCTGCGGGCAGAAAATCATAGAAATTGCGGCCCGCCGTTAGCTCCGTCCAATCCGCATGAACGAGCTTTGCCGTTGTTTCGTTGGCATAAAGAAGGCCGCCCTTTGTATCCATCAGGAAAAAAGCTTCCGGCGACGCGGCGAGCAGTCCCTGCAACTCGCTTTTCAGTTGGGCAAGATCGCTCTCCTTTTTCTCCAAAAGGCGGCAGCTGTCCCCGAGTTCCTTTTCCAGGGCCTTTTGCCGGTTCAAATTTTCCTTAAGCCGGCGCTCGCAGTCGTCCAGGATGCCCTGCTGGTCCTTCAGCGCCTCCGCGACGGCGTCGAGCTGCCGTTCGCCTTTCTGGAGTTCCTTTTCGCCGTCGCGCTGTTTTTGTTGTGCGGCGTCGAGCGCGCGGCGGAGCTTTTCGGCATCCGCCCGGGCGGATATCAGGTCGGTGATGTCCCGGGCGCACACGGCAACGCCGATGATGGTTTTGTCCTCACCCGCGACGGGTTCTACGCGGCAGGCCATCGTCCTTCCCAGGAGATCCTCCTGAAAAGTAACCGCCTCGCCGCTTTGCAGGGCCCGGGCGATGTGCTCTTTACGCCTCGCTTCGGCATCCCGTGGAATAAAATCGCCCATGTTCCCGGCTGCAAGAAGGGTTTCCGGATCCGTGTCCAGGCCTTGGGCGGCGGCGATGTTGACCTGCAGCAGACGGCCGTCTGTGTCGGCAAGATAGAGGCCGTCTTCGGCTGCGTCGCACAGCGCCTTCATCCGCTTTTGGCTGTGCGCAAGCTTCGTTTCCTCCAGGAGCAGTTTTTCCCGGACATCGACGACAGCGGTGATCTCGCGGCTGACGCAGACGATTTCGATGATTTTTTTATTGTCGTTGCGCAGGGCCGTGAAATCCGATTCGGTCCAGACGGTGGAGCCGTCCTTGCGCCGGCATTCCAGCTCCAGCCGGAGGGAGGATGGGGCGGCCGTCCCCGCGGCGTCCTGCTTTTCGATTTCCAGCGACCAGGCCTCATTGAACTTCTGCAGCGCGGCCGGTGTCAGAACCACGCGGAAGTTCTGATCCAGGGCTTCTTCCACCGTGTATCCCAGCAGAGTCAGAACCGACGGACTCACATAAGTCGGACGCAGCGTCGGATCCATCGTCCAGACAACGTCCCGGATGTTTTCCGAAAGCAGGCGGTAGCGGATTTCGCTGTCCAGAGAGCCGTCGTTTTTGGTTTTGCTGTCGGTGATGTCGCGGTTGCTGGACAGAAGCCCGATGTAGCGGCCTTCTTCATCGAAAAGCGGCTGGGGCAGATGGCTGATCCAGCGTGTTTTTTTGTCCTTGCGGATGATCCGGAACTCCTCTTCCGTGCTGGTTTTGGACTTGCGCGCAAAGTGGAGATGGTCGTCGAAGGCGGAACGGTCGTCGGGGTGGATCATCTTAAACAGGAGCTTGGCGTCTTTGCGGAATTCCTCCGGTTCATAGCCGGTGATGCGTTTGGCGGAGGGAGAAACGTAAATCAGACGATTGTCGGCGTCGAGACGGAAGGTCCAGTCCGGGTCGTTGTCGGCCAGGTCCCGGTAGAACTTTTCATTTTCCTTCATTTGCTCTATCGTGCCCTGAAGCTCGCTTTTCTGCTGTTCCAGGCCGACCATTTGCCGCCGAATCAACTTGATTTCTTCGATGTACTGCCGGTTGCTCTTTTCAATCATGGCCAACCTCTCCAGTGTTTGATGACGGATTTGCGGATGTTTGTTTTCCTGCTTTGTGTGCGCTGTCTTCCGGAAGCGAAGCGGGAAGGATGTCCGCCCGGGCGGCGGCCTTCTGTACCGTCGGAGCCGAAAGCAGCGTCTGTTCAGAATGCGGGTGAATAGTTGTTTGCAAGTATCTCCTTTCCGTGTCATAGTGCATTACAACAGCGGGATGGGGAAACACCTCGGAACGAGACGGCATCATATTGAATTCGCATGGATAAAGCAAGGCCATAATGATGGATCAAAAAACCGGGAGTCACGGCCTGGATTACAGCGCCAAGGTGACCAGCGAAGAAAAAATTCTGGAGAAAATCAAACCGGGGCAGAAAATCTTCGTCTCCAGCGGCGTGGCGGCGCCCGGGAAAATGCTTACGGCCATTGCCCGATCCGACGCTCCCAACATCCGCGACCTGGAAATCATTCAACTGATTACTCTGGGTAAATATCTCCAGTCTTCCAGTGACAACCGGCAGTACCGATTGAAGACGTTCAATATCGGAGAAAGCATCAGCAAGGAAATTGCGGAAGGCAAAGTCGACTTTATTCCCGCCAACCTCATGGAGCTGCCGTATCTTTTTTTAAGCGGAGCGGTGGCCGTCGATGTGGCGGTGATTGCAACGTCCCCGCCCGGCGACAACGGATTTGTTTCTCTGGGCGTGGCGGTGGACGTGGCCAATATTGTCGTAAAACAAGCGTCGCTGGTGATTGCGGAAATCAATCCCAACATGCCCGTTACCCTGGGCGAAACATTTCTGCATATCAGCAGTTTTGATTATGTGGTGGAAAGCGACCTGCCTTTGATTGAAAGGGAAAGCAAGTCCTACGATTCCATCATGGACAGAATCGGCTGGAACATTTCCAACCTGATCGAAGACGGAGCAACCGTGGCGCTCCATGTGGGCAGAGTGTTCACCGCTGTGGCCCATCATCTGCAAAATAAGAAAAATCTGGGGGTCGTTACGCATGTGGTTTCCGACTGGGTCATCGATCTGATTGCCTCCGGCGCCATTTCGCTGGACCGCAGCCGGATCAGCGGCGGGCTGGTGACCGCCAGCTATTGCTATGGAAGCCGCGCCCTTTATGACTATGTCAGCCGCAATCCCATTTTTGAATTTTATCCGCTCGCGCGTCTGAGCAATCCTTTTGTCGTGCGCCGGATTCAAAGTTTGATCAGCATTATGAATGTTAAAAAGATCGACATTTTCGGCGATTCCGTGATCTTTCATTCCGGCGACAATCTGCTGACCGGCTATGAAAGCAAGCTCAACTTTGCCGTGGCTGCGACCATTTCAAAAAGAGGCAAGGCTATTGTCGCGCTCAATTCCGTCGACCGGGAGGGCCGCAGCAACATCGTCATTCGGCACGACAGCGCCGCCGACAATCCCCACAGCACGCTGGGCGTGGTCAAGTATATTGTTACGGAATACGGCGTGGCCAATCTTTTCGGGAAGTCGATCCGCGAACGGGCGCTCGCCATGATCGACATCGCCCATCCGGATCACCGCGAGAGTCTGCTGGCGCAGGCCAAAGCCTTCAACTATGTTTATCCGGATCAGATTTATATCGCCCGGCACGCGGCCAACTATCCGGCGCTGCTCGAAACCCGCAAGACGCTGCGCGGCGGCCTGGAAGTGAAGATCCGTCCCATCAAACCCTCCGACGAGGACATGATGCGGCGGCTGTTTTACAACTTCTCCGACGAATCGAAGTACTTCCGCTATTTTGCGCCGAAGCCTCTGATGCCGCACAAGGAAATGCAGAAATACGTCAGCATCGACTACGACACGATCATGTCCGTTGTCGCCGTCGCGGAAAAAGGCCGCAATGAAAGAATCATTGCGGAAGCGCGCTACGCCTACGACAAGAAGGAGGACGCCTGCGAAATCGCCTTCATTGTGGACGAGGAGTTCCAGGGGAAAGGCATCGCCACCTTCCTGTTCAACTATCTGGTGAAAATTGCGCGCGACCGGGGCATCGCCCGGTTTGTCGCCTATGTTCTGCCCCGCAACGAGGCCATGCTCAAAGTGTTCGAAAAGTCCGGGCTGGAAACCGGCCGGTCCTTCGAGGCCGATGCGCTGGTCCTGCGCTTTTCCCTGGCCGAGCCTCCGGCCTCCGGCGCTCCCTGAAGGCAAGGTTGTCGTTTGCGGCCGTTCATTCGGCCTGTCCGCGGTCCACGCCCCGGGCAAAACATCCTTGCCTTACCGCCTCAATTATGGAATACTCCCGCCTGTTTCAGACGGCTGCGGCCCTCGCCGCAGACCCATGACGGTCAATGTCACGAACTGACATCGGAATACAGTCATCTATATGAGAACAAGGAGGTAGCAGGTTTATGCCAAATGCAGTTATTGTCAGCGGTGTGCGCACCGCAGTGGGAGCCTTCGGCGGCTCCTTAAAGGACGTTCCCGCCAAAGACTTGGGAGCGCTCGTCATTCATGAAGCTCTGGCCAAAGCCGGATTCAAACCGGTTTTGCCCGCCCACGCCAGGGAAGACGCGCCGGATACGGCCAAAAACGAGGGCCTTTGCCCGATTGAACAGCAGTATTACAAGTGGGATGCAAATCTCCGGGAAATCGCCGTGGACGAAGTGATCATGGGCAACGTCATCGGCGCGGGCCAGGGGCAGAACGTCGGACGCCAGGCGATGATCCGCGCCGGCCTTCCCAAGGAAACGACCGCCATTACGGTCAACAAGGTGTGCGCCTCGGGCATGAAAGCCATCGCGCTGGCCGCCGCCACGATCAAGGCCGGCGACAACGAAGTGGTCGTCGCGGGCGGCATGGAGAACATGAGCGACGTGCCCATCGGTCTGCCCAAAGCCCGCTGGGGACACCGCATGGATATGCCGTTCGGCAAAACCGTCGACCTGATGGTGTTTGACGCTCTGTATGAAATCTTTTACGGCTACCATATGGGCATCACCGCCGAAAACATCGCCGCGCGCTACGCCATCTCCCGTGAAGAGCAGGACAAGCTCAGCCTCGAGAGCCATACCCGCGCTCGCAACGCGATCAAAAGCGGCCTCTTGAAAGATGAAATCGTTCCCGTGACGATTCCCCAGAAGAAGGGCAATCCCATCGTCTTCGACACGGATGAACGCCCGATGGAAACCAGCATGGAGAAGCTGGCCAAGCTGGGCACGGCTTTCAAAAAAGACGGAACGGTCACGGCCGGCAACGCTTCCGGCATCAACGACGCGGCGGCCGCGCTGCTGATCATGAGCGAGGACAAGGCCAAACAGATGGGCTTAAAACCCCTGGCGAGAATCAAAGGCTACGCCTCGGGCGGCGTCGACCCGGCCTACATGGGACTGGGGCCGGTGCCTGCCGTGCGCAAACTGCTGCGCATCACCGGCACGTCCGTCAAGGATTACGGTCTTTTTGAACTCAACGAAGCGTTTGCCTCCCAGGCCATCTCCTGCCTGCGCGAGCTCAATATTCCCTGGGACATCACCAACGTCAACGGTTCGGCCATTTCCATCGGCCATCCGGTCGGCTGCTCCGGCGCACGCATCGTGCTGGCGCTTGCCAATGAAATGAAACGCCGCAACGTGGGCCTGGGTCTGGCTTCCCTCTGCATCGGCGGCGGCCAGGGTATGGCCATTGCCATTGAAGCGGTTTAGATCAAAATTGCAGGGAACGGACTGAACCACCCTGCGGGTGGCAAGCCGTTCCCTGCATTTTTTTTAAATTTGCAGGATTTCTTTTTATGCCTTATCAATCTGTCAACGGAATCAAAATCTACTATGAAGAGCGGGGACAGGGCGAGCCGCTTCTGCTCATCAACGGACTGGCGTTCCCCATGGATTTATGGTTTGCGCAAATCGAAGAGCTGTCCGGAGATTTTCGCGTGATTGCCCTGGACAACCGGGGCATCGGCCGCAGTGATAAGCCGAATGAGGAATATTCAATTCCGCTGCTGGCGTCCGACGCGGTGGGGCTGCTCAGTGCGCTGGGCATTGAAAAATCCCACGTGGCGGGACTATCGATGGGCGGATTCATCTCCCAGGAAATCGCTCTGTCTTATCCGGACAGGGTCAACCGCCTGGTGCTGGTGGCGACCGGCATGGGCGGTGCCCGCTCGGCGGAACTGGGCCGGCCTTTTTGGGAGAAAACGGCCGTGGCGATCATGGGGAAATCTCCTCAGGAGGTGTACCGCATCGATTTAACGCTGATGACAGCTCCGGGATTTGCCGAGAAGCGTCCGGATGTTGTTGAAAAAGCCGTCGCGTTGCGGATGCAGAATCCACAGCCTCTGCATGCGTTTATGCGCCAGTTTGCCGCCTGCAATGTATTTGACAATAATCTCCGCACGCCCGGGATTACCCATCCGACGCTGATTATTCTGGGACAGGACGATCCGCTTTTTCCGATTGAACTCGCCCGGGATTTTCGAGAGGCCCTGCCGAAGGCCAAAATGATTCTTTATGAAAACTGCGGGCATGCCATTCTTCTGGAAAAGCCCGATCGGCTGTCAAAAGATATTCGGGAGTTTTTGAAATCGTAGGGAGCGGCTGACAGCCTGCAGTCTTTGATAACCGAACGGATATTTATCTTCGTCATTTACTAAAACGGTGCCCATGAGAGCCAATGCCATTCCAACCGTAGCTCCGGATGAAGCAGTCCAAGCCGTTCAATCGGGGGACCACGTTCATTTGAGCGCCACGTCCAACGCACCCCACTGCCTGATTGCCGCCCTGTGCCGGCGGGGGCGGGCAGGGGCATTGCGCGACGTTCACATCCACCATCTCCACACGGAAGGTCCGGCGCCCTATGCCGATCCGGCGTTTGAAGGCGTTTTTCAGCTCGATTCCTTTTTTGTCGGTCCCAATGTTCGTTCGTGGACTCAGCAGGGCTACGCCGATTACATTCCCGTGTTTCTGGGCGAAACCCAGCGCCTTTACCGCGAAGGCTATCTGCCGTGCGACGTGGCGCTGATCCAGGTGAGTCCGCCCGACGAAGAGGGCAATGTGTCGCTGGGAACGTCGGTGGACGCGTCGGTGGCCGCCGTCGAAAAGGCCAGGGTCGTGATCGCGGCGATGAATTCCTTTGTGCCTTTCACGTACGGCGACGGCGTTATTCCCGCCTCGCGCATCCATTGCTTCGTGGAAGACAACGCACCGCTGGAAACGGTTCGCTTCACCGAGCCGGATGCCGTCGAGGCGGCCATCGGCCGGAACTGCGCGGCGCTCATCGAAGACGGCGCCACGCTGCAGATGGGCATCGGCGCGATTCCCAACGCGGTGCTGTCGCAGCTGTCGGGCCACAAAAATCTGGGGATCCACACCGAGATGTTCGCCGACGGCGTGATTCCGCTCGTGGAAAAAGGCGTGATCAACGGGGCAAACAAGGCGATCGACCGGGGGAAGATGGTGGCGACGTTTCTTCTGGGATCGAAAAAATTATACGATTACGTGCACCGCAACGACGCGGTGCTGATGAAGGATGTGGGCTACACCAACGATCCCTTCATCCTTTCGCGCAATCCGAAGGTGACGGCGATCAATTCCGCGCTGCAGGTGGATCTCACCGGCCAGATCTGCGCCGACTCCCTGGGAACGAAATGCTACTCCGGCGTGGGCGGCCAGATCGATTTCTTTTACGGCGCGTCGCGCTCGGCGGGCGGCAAGGCCATTTTGGCCATGCCGTCGGCGACGGACAAGAAAGTGAGCAAAATTGCGCCGGTCCTCACGCCCGGCGCGGGCGTCGTGACGACGCGCGCCCACGCGCACTGGATCGTGACGGAGTACGGCGCCGTGAATCTTTACGGCCGGCCGCTGCAGGAGCGGGCGCGGCTGCTCATCGGCATCGCCCATCCCGATCACCGGGAAGCGCTGGACCGGGCGGCTTTCGAGCGCTTCGGGCCGCATTACCATTTTGTCAGGCAACACGCCGCGCCGGTGCGAGACGGCGCCGGACAGCCAGCAGAGTCAAAATCAAAACCGGAATCGTAATGTCGCCGAAATAGAGCACCGGCCCCGCATTTTGGCTCTCCTCCTTGAGGGATTGTTTTGCAAGCCTGTCACGGCAAAATGACTAGCCGGAAATCATCGCGTTCCTTTTCCAGCTTGCGCAGCAGTTTCACGATTTGCGTGTAATTCCTGCCCAGAGATTTTTTTGATGCGTCGGCGGATGTCCAGACGATTTCGAAGGGGCCGGCGACGTCGGCGGAAAGGACGTCCCACAGCGCGTCCAGGCTGCGGCCGAAATGCGCCGGAAAATGGAGCCGTCTGGCGAGACGGTCGTAAAGGGCATCCAGCGACTGAAGAGTCCGGCCGTCGAGCGTGCAGCGTTTCAGCGGCATGGGGGCACCTCCGTAAAAGTCCGGTAGTGGTCCACGGTGATCATTCTTTTTCCGTCGTCTGAAAAGACGAGGCGTTTGGCGCCGCGGCGCCCGCCCCGGTAGTCCAGATCCGCTTCGCGCCATTTTTTGGCGGGCAGCCGTTTTTCGTAGTTGCCGAACCGGTCGCCGCCCAAGCTTGCGCCCCGGAGCGCCGGAAGGGACCAGAGGTCGCGCCCCGGCGTCCAGCCCAGCGTGCGGGCCTTTCGCTTGTTGACAAACTTGGCGGGCAATTTTTTGTTGTTCGTCTCGTTGAGCTGCCGGAGAATGTCAACGAGTTCCTGTTTGTCTATGGCCGCTGCAAGCCGCGCGTTCAGAGTTCCGACGACATCCTCGCAGGAGGCTGCCTGCGCCCGGGTGAGCGGACAAAAAAGCAGGAAAAGGATGACGGATCCGGCAACGATTTTCCTCATGAGCGGCGTTTCTTTCTCAGGCGCATTCGCTGTAGCCGCAGATGCGGCAGACGACGCAGCCTCCCTCGTGTTCGACGATGCCGCCGCAGTCGGGGCAGGCGCCCTTGAAGAAGGCGCGCTTTTCGTGCTGGACTTTGTCGCCGTTGGCGGTCATGTGCGATTGAATCGCCTTGGCCACCGCGTCCGCGCAGGACAGGATCTTGTTTTCGCCGAAGCCCGAGTGGGAGTGGCAGGAAATGCCCTGGAGCTGCTTGATCACCTGCCGCGCCTGCAGGCCGCTGCGCCATGCAAGCGACACCATGCGCCCGATGGCCTCGTTTTGGGACGCGGCGCAGCCTCCGGCCTTGCCCATCGTGGTGAAGAGCTCGAAGAGACCGGTGCTGTCCTCATTGACGGTAACGTACAGAGGGCCGCAGCCGGTCTGCATTTGGTAGGTCCAGCCCTTGAGCACCTTGGGGCGTTCGCGCTTGGTGGCGGGTTTTTCCTTGGCCGCGCCCGGCGCCGCCTCTTCTTTCTTGCCGACGCTCAACACCTGCTGCTCGCGCGAGCCGTCGCGGTAAATGGTCACGCCCTTGCAGTCGAGTTGATAGGCCAGTTCGTAGACGCGCGCCACATCCTGGATGGTTGCCGTTTTGGGAAAGTTGACGGTTTTGCTGACCGCATTGTCGGTAAACTGCTGAAAGGCGGCCTGCATCCGGATATGGACTTCCGGCGGAATATCGTGCGCCGTCACAAACACCCGGCGGATATCCTCGGGGATTTCTTCGAGATCGCGCAGAGATCCGTGTTCGGCGATGCGCTGCATCAGCTCCCGCGAATAAAAGCCCCTCTGCCTGGCAACGGCTTCGAAGTAGGGATGGACTTCCACGAGGAGGTCGTTGTCCATGACCTGCCGGACGTAGGAGACGGCAAACAGGGGTTCGACACCCGACGAGGCGTTGGCGATGATGGATATGGTGCCGGTGGGCGCAATCGTGGTGACGGTCGCGTTGCGCAGCGGCGCTTCGCCCTTCGTCTCGTACACCGATCCCTTGAAATTCGGAAAGGCGCCGCGCGAAACGGCCAGCGCCCGCGAAGCTTCCCGCCCCTGCGTGTTGATGAAGGCCATTACCTTTTTTCCCAGTTCGATCGCCTCGTCTGAATTGTAGGGGACGCTCAGATATATGAGCATGTCCGCCCAGCCCATGACGCCCAGACCGATCTTGCGGTTGGCGAGCGTCATTTCAGCGATTTGCGGCAGGGGGTATTTGTTGGCTTCCACCACATTGTCCAGAAAGTGAACCGCGAGATGGACGACCTCTTTGAGTCTTTCCCAGTTGATCTGCCCGCCCGAGACCATTTTGGCCAGATTGATCGAGCCCAGATTGCACGACTCGTAGGGCAGGAGGGGCTGCTCGCCGCAGGGGTTGGTGGATTCGATGGCTCCAACGTGCGGCGTCGGATTGTCGCGGTTGAGGCGGTCCAGAAAGACGATGCCCGGTTCGCCGTTTTCCCAGGCCTGCGTGACGATCCGGTTGAAGACCTTCCGGGCGTTGAGCTGGCCCGTCACCTGGCCGTTGCGGGGATTGAAGAGGTCGTAATTTTCGTCTTTTTCCACCGCCTTCATGAAGGCTTCGGTGAGCCCCACGGAAATGTTGAAGTTATTGAGCTGCTTGTGATCCGCCTTGCACATGATGAAATTCATGATGTCCGGATGATCGACGCGCAAAATGCCCATGTTCGCGCCGCGCCGCGTTCCGCCCTGCTTGATCGTTTCCGTCGCCACGTCGAAAACGCGCATGAAGGAAATCGGTCCGCTGGAAATGCCGGTGGTGGTCATGACGACGTCGTTGGCCGGACGCAGGCGGGAAAAGGAAAATCCCGTGCCGCCACCGGACTTGTGGATAAGCGCCGTGTATTTCACCGCGTCGAAAATGTCCTCCATGGAATCGCCGACCGGTAAAACGAAACAGGCGGACAGTTGCCCGAGTTCGCGGCCCGCGTTCATCAGCGTGGGAGAATTGGGCAGGAACTCCAGCTGGGCCATCATCCGGTAGAAGTCTTCCGCGAGCGGCTTCGTGTCCGCTTTTTCGACAAACAGCTGGTCAGCGGCGGCAATCGTCTGGGCCACGCGCTGCAACATGTCGACCGGCGTTTCGAGGACTTTGCCCTCCTTGTCGCGCTTCAGGTAGCGCCGCTCCAGGACAGTGAGGGCGTTGGGAGACAGCTCCGGCATAAGGGGGGTATGGGTCTTTTTTTCCATTGAAATGAACTCCTTGAAATAGAACGAGAAATGTTAGTTTTTACTAAAAAACACTACATGTAGTTATGATGAAGACTATTAACCACAACATCTAGGAGATGTCAATACTGGGGTAGGTTTTTGCAAAAATAATTTGCGCCGTGCGGGCCGCTGAAAAAAACGACAATGCCAGATAAATAAAAAGAAGGGCCCTCCGCCGCGGGCACGGCGGAGGGAAAGTGGTTGTCGGTAATCAGTTCAAAACTGACGAGGCGAAGTATTACCGACGACAAAGAAGGAGTTTATAATTAAAGGGTAAAGGAACTTTGCCTCCGAAATTCCTGTCCCTGTTCATGGCCTCAAAGGCCGGTTCAGCCAAGCGCCGAATAGCCGCCGTCCACGGGGATGGCCGCGCCGGTAATGAAATCGGATGCCGCGCTGGCCAGGAAGACGGCCACGCCGGCCAGGTCGTCGATGTCTCCCCATTTTCCGGCGGGTGTTCTGGCCAATATGCGTTCGTGCAGCGTCGGATCTTTCCGGCGGGCAAGGCGCGTCAGGTCCGTGTCGATCCAGCCCGGCAGCACGGCGTTGACCTGAATATGGTCGATGGCCCAGGCCACGGCCAGGGATTTGGTCAGCTGGACCAGCCCGCCTTTGCTGGCCCCGTAGGCCGGCAGGTGCGATCCTCCGAAAATCGAGAGCATGGAGCCGATATTGATGATTTTACCCGAACCCGTCCGTTTCATATGTGGATAAACGCCGCGCGCGCACAGAAATGCGCTGGTCAGATTTGTGTCCAGGACCTGCCGCCATTCGGCAAGGAGCAGATCCTGGGCGGGTTTGCGGATGTTCATTCCGGCGTTGTTCACCAGAATGTCGATCCTTCCGCATTGCCGGATGGCCGCCCCGATCATATCTTCCACCGAAGGCTCGTCGTTCACGTCCACGCGGACGGCAAACGCCTCGGCGCCCAGCGCCCGCAGGTCCTCCACGGCCGCGGCGGATTTTTCTTCGTTTCGCGCGGCGACAATGATGTGCGCACCGGCTCGCGCCAGTCCCCGCGCTATGCCCAGTCCGATGCCGCCGTTTCCGCCGGTCACCAGAGCCGTTTTTCCTTTCAAATCGAACATCGCTTTTTCCTTTTGCGGCCAGAGCCGGTCTCTTGGGCAGCCAGCCGTTTCTTACTTGCTGTAATCAAACCAGCCCCGCCCCGTCACGCGTCCCAGGTGATTGGCGTTAACCCGCTGTTTCAGGTTCGGCCGCGGCCGGAAGCGTTCACCGTAGGATTCAAACAGGATCTCTTCAACTTCCAGGTTCAATTTGTTGTTGAGGACGTCCATCAGTTCATAAGGACCCATGGGATGTCCCAGGCCCAGTTTGCAGGCTTTGTCGATGTCTTCGGGCGTTGCGACTTCCTCTTCCAGCAGGCGGCAGGCTTCAATGAGCATGGCATGAAATATCCGGTTTACGGCAAAGCCGACGACGTCTTTTACGCGAATGGGCTCTTTTCCGATGCTGCGCAGCAAGTCCATGACTGCTTTCACGGTTTCGTCGGCCGTATCCAGTCCGGGAATCACTTCCACGAGTTTCATTACCGATGCGGGGGAAAAGAAATGCGCGCCCAAAAAAAGCCCCAGCCGTTCTTTTTTGACGGAGGTGGCGAGTCGGGTGATGGAGATGCTCGACGTGTTGCTGGCAAAAATGCAGTTGCTTTGGCAAACCTTGTCGAGCGCGGCCCAAACGTTTTCTTTGACGTTCAGATTTTCAAAAACCGCTTCGATGACAAAATCTGCGTCTTTAAGGTCTTCATAGGCGGCAACGGGAGTTACGCCGTCCAATATCTTTGTCTTGTCGCCTTCCGGCACCTTTCCTTTTTTAATGAGCTTCTCCAGGGATTTGGTCATTTTTTCCTTTCCCCGGGCGGCAATTTCGAGCGTTTCATCCTTGATGGAAACAAAATAGCCGCCCATGGCAAAAGCCAGAGCGATTTCCGATCCCATCATTCCCGCGCCGATGACTCCGATTTTTTGAATGCGTTTCATAGTTGTATGCTCCTTTCTCCGGTGATATCCGCACCGCTTGTGCCACTCTAACAGCAATGAATATGCCACCAGATGATAACTATTTAATAACATTAGAATAATAAGTTCTATTTCGACATTGGACCTGAGCATTTGATCGATCCGGTGCAGGTGGACGCTCCCGCTTCGGCCTGCGTCTTTGTCTTTTTAATAATTATTCCATCTGCTTATCGGTGATGCAGCAAATGATGCATTGCCGTTGAATATGATGCAGTTGCTGAACAAAAAGCGCCGTATGGCATTTTCGAAACCGACACTTATCGGCCGCTGTCACAAAGAGGAAGACCGGCAAGCAAATCATGCAGGGTGAATGTTTTGCTTCATGCCGGTGTAATGAACCGTCATCGCGGATCTTTCTTCCTTTCCCGCGGCTTTTTTCCAGTCCCGCCGGCGGTTTCTCTGAAGCATTTCGATTATCGATAGAGCGCTCCTCTGCGTCTACAATAAATTAGTTTAATATTAACAATACTTTATGTGGTGTGCCGGGCCATGGCATGCTCGTTGCTAAACTTGCTTGACTGGTCGGCACAAGAGGTGCGGGACCTTTTGTTCCGTTTCTGGAACGTTCAAGAAATTCGGGGGAGAAACGGCTCCGATGAACAACACTCGCCGACATGTGGATCAATTAAAAAAAGGAGTTACAGCATGAGTAATTTGTTGGTGAACACAAGAGATCAGCAATTCGTTCTCTTTGAACAATTGGGCATCGACCGCCTTTTGGAGTCAGAGGCATTCAACAGCTTTACCAAAGATGATTTGCTGATGGTTTTGAAGGAAGCGGAAAAGATCGCCGTCAACGTGATCGCTCCGACGATGGCCGAAGGGGACAAGTCCGGATGTACATTCAAAGACGGCGTCGTCAGCGTGCCGGAGTGCTTCCATGAGCCCTACAAGAAATACACGGAAGCGGGCTGGCTCTGTCCCGCCGCTTCTCCGGAGGTCGGGGGACAGGGATTGCCTTCCTCGATGGCGTTTGCGATCGTGGAAACAACCGCCGCCGCCAATTACGCCTTTTATATGTATTCGAGCCTGACCCTCGGCGCCGCCAACCTCCTCGAGGTGTTCGGCACGGAAGAACAGAAAAACAAATACATGTATAAGCTCTTCTCCGGAGAATGGGGCGGTACGATGTGCCTGACCGAGCCGGGCGCGGGCTCGGACGTCGGTGCGCTCAAAACGTCGGCCAAACGCCTGCCTGACGGCAAATATCTCATCACGGGCACCAAGTGCTTCATCTCTTCGGGAGACCACGATCTCACCCCGAATATCATTCATCCGGTTCTGGCGCGGATTGAAGGCGACCCGGCGGGAACGAAAGGAATTTCCATTTTTATTGTCCCAAAGGTGCGCGTGAATGAAGACGGGTCCCTGGGAGAATCAAACGACGTGGTGACCGGCGGCATCGAGCACAAGATGGGCATCAAGGGATCGGCCACGGCAACGCTTAACTTCGGAGAAAACGGTCAGTGCACGGGCGAGCTTCTGGGCAAGGAGCGCGAGGGCATGAAGATCATGTTCCAGATGATGAACGAAGCCCGGCTGAACACGGGCTTGCAGGGCCTCGAGATGGCGTCCGCTTCTTTTGAGCGCGCCGTCGTGTACGCCCGAGAGCGCGTTCAGGGCAATGACATGCTGGCGGGAAAGGACCCGAATGCCAAACCCGTGACGATTATTCATCATCCCGACGTGCGCCGCAAACTGATGTGGATGAAGTCGCACATCGAGGGGCTGCGGGCCATGTGTTACTACGTCGCCTTCTGCATGGACAGCGCAAAAGTCGCGCCGACCGCGGAGGAAAAGGAAAAATGGAACGGCTATGTCGAACTGCTGATCCCGGTGGTGAAAGCCTATACGACCGACAAGGGTTTCCAGGTCTGCTCCATGGCAATGGATGTCTTTGGCGGGTATGGCTTCTGCTCGGAATATCCCATCGAACAGTATCTGCGCGATGAGAAGATTGCGACGATTTACGAAGGCACCAACGGCATTCAGGCCATGGACCTCCTGGGGCGGAAGCTCAGGCAGCGCAACGGCCAGAATATCCAGAATCTCTTTAACGATATCTTCAGCAATGCGGCCGCGGCGAAAAAAGTGACCGATCTTGCGGCCACGGCCGCGATTCTTGAGGAGGCCGGCCGCGCCTGTTTCGATCTCGCCGTCTTTCTCATTCAGACGGCGAAACAGAATACGGCGGCGGCTTATCTGAGCGCGGCGCCGTTTCTGGAGCTTTTCGGAGACGTCGTGATCGGCAACTTTTTAATCGACGCCGCGCGCCTCTGCTCCGCCAGGGGAAAGGCGATTTATCAGGCGAAAGGCGCCGGCACGGCCCAGGAACAATACGCTTTGTGTCAAGAGGACAAGGAAGCGGCCTTTTACAGCGGCAAGGTTGCCTCCGCCAAATTTTTTGCGGCCAATGTTCTCACCAGCGTCAAAGCCAGGTGCGAAGGCATCAAACTGTGCGACACGTCAGCCATGGAGATCACGGAAGAGGCATTTTCCTATTGATGCGATTTTTACGGATGTTCATGGACTATGAATTGAAGAGGATAAGTTATGGAAAAAGAAGTTGTAATCGTATCGGCCTGCCGGACCGCCATCGGTAAATTCGGCGGTTCGCTCAAAGACAGTAACGCTTCAGCAATGGCCAGTGTCGTCATGAAGGAGGCCATTCGCCGCGCCGGGATCGACCCGGCGATCATCAACGACGTTCGCTTCGGCTGCTGCAACGAACATATCGACGAACAGAATACGGCCCGTGTGGCGGCGCTGATGGCGGACATTCCCGTGACGGTTCCGGCTGTGACCATGAACCGCGTCTGCGTTTCCGCGATGGAAGCGGTTGTGTCGGGCGCGGCGATGATCAAAGCGGGATTTGCCGACGCCATCCTGGCGGGCGGCGTGGAACAGATGTCCGGAGGCGTCTACCGCGTCCTCACGGCCCGCTGGGGCAGCCGGCTTCAGGATCAGGTTTTCGCCGATGAAGTATGGCATCAACTCTACTGCGGATCGCGTCTGCTTCCCGGACCGGAAAAAGGCCCGCTCAAGGAAGGGGCGCTTATCGACCTGTTCCGGGGACAGCCCTACATCATGGGGCAGACGGCGGAGTTTCTTGCCGAACTGTTTTCCATTACACGGGAGGAAATGGACGAGGTGGCTCTGCGCAGCCACAACAACGCCGAGCGCGCGACGAAAGACGGTTCCTTCCGGGCCGAAATTATTCCCGTGTCCGTTCCTCAGAAAAAAGGAAAGCCGCCGCTCGTTTTCGAGAAGGACGAGCATTTTATTCCGGGTTTGACGATGGACCGGCTGGCGGCGCTGCCCCCCGCTTTTGTTCCGAAGATCGGCAAGGTGACGGCCGGCAATTCCTCCGGCCTCAACGACGGCGCGGCCGCCATGGTGATCATGTCCGCCGAAAAGGCCCGGGCTCTGGGACTTAAGCCGCTGGCCCGCATCAAGGCCGTGGGCTACGGCGGCAGCCATCCGTCGGTGATGGGGATTTCTCCCGCGCCGGCGGTCCGCAACCTGATGCAAAACGCGAATTTGAAAATTGCAGATTTTGATCTCATTGAAGTGAATGAAGCGTTCGCCGCGCAGTATATCGCCTGCGAAAGAGAGCTGGGGCTCAACCGGGAAATCACCAATATCAACGGTTCCGGCTGCGGGCTCGGCCATCCGACCGGCGCGACGGGCTGTCGTCTTCTCGTGACGCTTTTGCACGCGATGCAGAAGCGCGGAAACACGCTGGGACTCGCCACGCTGTGCGGCGGCGGCGGCGTTTCGATGGCCGTAGCTCTGGAAATGCTGTGAAAACGCTTAAACAAACAGTACTTTCGGTTAGGTGTGTATCATCATCTTCAACACGAGGATGTTGAGATGATCGTGAAAGGAAACACAGCGGATGAAGTTAGATCCGGTTGATATTCTGAAACATCAAATTGAAGGAGGAATTTAAGCAATGAAGCAAGTGAACAAAGTATTTCTGTTGTTGGTTTGTATGACGCTGTGCCTAATCGCATACAATCCCAAGGTAGCTTTTGCTGCTAAACCTGCCAGTAAGGTGAAAACAACAAAAGTTCTTCCGGGATCCATGGCAGACAAATTCAAAACAGTCAATGCGGCTTTTGATGCCAGCAAGCTGTCTGATATGTCTGACTTTGATCCAGCCAATCCCATCATACCGACCGGCGATACCATCAAGATCGCTGTGGTTGCGTCATTTTCGGGTCCAGCGGCCAATGTCGGCAACCTTTTTTGGATTTGCGTGACGTGGGCGGCTCATGACATTAACAAACGTGGCGGTATTTGGGTCGATGGAAAGAAAAAGCTGATCCAGGTGATCAAGGCAGATCATATGTCCAAAGCGGATCAGTGCAAAAAAGTCGTTGAACGAATGATCCTCCAGGAAAAGGTCCATGTCCTTTGGGGCACCAATGGAAGCCATATGATGCGCATCATTAACGAGACAGCCAATAAATATAAAGTCATTGCCATGGATGCCGCATGTTTGAACGACGACCTTAATGATGCGAAGAATTTCAACCGATACTCCTTTCATGTCGCCTATTCCGTTGAACAAGTCGGGCGTGCAATCGCCTATTACTATGGCCAGATTCGTAAGAAGGAAAAAACATTTTACATTCTCAACCAAGACTATGGTTTTGGTTACGATCTTGCCAATGCTTTCAAGAATGGGTTGAAGGAATACTATCCGGGAGCCCAAATTGTAGGCGAAGACTATCATAAGCTCTTTTTAACAGACTATGCTCCTTACTTGGAAAAGATCAAGCATTCAAATGCAGATATTATCTTTTCAGGCGACTGGTGTCCGGATGGAGCTAATCTCCTCAAGCAGGCCCGGCAGATGGGAATTAAAGCGCCATTTGCTCACATTTATATGACCGATTTTCCCAATGTATTGCATGACATTGGAGTGGAAGGTACGAAAGGTCTTAACACGCTCGACGCATGGGCTGTGGATAATCCGCAATTTAAAACAGAGGGACACAAGAGAATTTATAACGCATGGCACGATGCTTGGAAAAATAAATTTTCTGCTCCCTATAACACCAGAGATTTTGAATTGTTCACTGCCATATATGGATACCGGACGATGGCGACCTATTGGCTGCTGAGCGTTATTGAAAGGGCAAAAAGTACAGATCCTGAAAAAATTATATCCGTTTGGGAAAATGATGTCTATCAATTTGTGAATGGCAAGATTGTCTTCATGAGGGCCTGCGATCATAAAGCGGTGATGGATCTTGCCATGTCGACATTTGTGCCTTGGGAAGAACAAAAGGTTTCCATGAACATCCCCCCTTATTATTACTATAAAGGGACAAGTTGGTATGGTCCGACGGATGTTATTCCGGCAGCAAAAATTCTTCCTTGGATGGATCAGAAATTAGATCGCTGCAAAGGAAAAAATTGCTGGGGAGAATGATTTTATTTGGTTGAAAACCAGGATGCAACTGATGATGTTGGTGGCATCCTGGTCTTCACGGATTATGAGTTGTGTGATGACATCATTCTTCCTTTTCCTTATATCAATGCGTGTACGAAGTTTTTGGTTTTGGAAAATAAAAGACTGCGGATTCAAACTCATTTAGCTAACGGTAGATGTTTCCACATATGCTGTGGCGACTATTTACAAGGAGGAAAACTTTATGGAGTATCGGTCCTGGCATGATCATTACGACTATGATGTGCCGATATCAATGCGTTATCCGCGCATCCTGGCACACGATGTCTTGCAAATACCGGCAAATGCTTGTCCGGACAGAACGGCTATTCTTTACGAAGGTCAAACAATAACATTCTGGGAATTAAGACAAATGGTTCTTAGAATGGCTAACGCCCTCAAAAACTTTGGCGTCGAAAAGGGTGAGCGGGTTGGCCTGCATCTGCCAACATGTCCTCAGTATGTGATTGCCTACCGAGCTGTTCTTTCACTTGGTGCCATCATTGTTAATCTCAATCCTATTTACCCGGCAGAAGAATTGTTACATATTGCCCGGCAAACAAAAATTTCCACATTGATTACGATAGACAAAGCACTGCCTCAAGTTCGCTTATTGTGTAAGGAGTTTAATATTAGCCGCGTTATTGTTTCAAGGACCGATGATTTTACAGGGCATGAAAAAAAAGCGGACATGACTGATCTGGATCCAGGATGGCACAGTTTTATGGATATTCTCGGGGGGTGCTCCGATACCGGCCGTATTCAGGTATCTATCACACCTGAAGATCCGGCTGTCATTCAATTTACGGGCGGGACGACAGGAATTCCCAAAGGAGCTATTTTAACGCACAAGAATATCGTGACCACCATCGTTCAATTATCGACCTGGTATCTGCCCCGCGTCAAACTTTCGCCGCCCGAAAATCGCTCCACGCTAATCGCGCTTCCCATTTATCATGTCTATGGAAACCTTGCCTCAAACTGGGCTTTATATAACTGTGCTCTTCAGATTTTAGTACCACAGTTTGAAATCAATACAGTACTGGAGGTGATCAACTCCGTCCCCGAAGTGACTTATTTTCCTGCCGTCCCCACAATGCTTAGCGCAATTGTGAATCATCCCAAAGCGAAGGAAATGGAGATTGGAAAGAAAATCGGTTTTGTAAATTGCGGCGCCGCACCATGTCCCCTTGAACTGATCGAGCAAGTCAAAGATGCCGGCATTTATTTGACCGAAGGCTGGGCCATGAGCGAAACGTCCTGTGTCGGAACGGGCAATCCCATCAGAGGCATGAAGAAAGCGGGTAGTATCGGATTTCCATTTATTGATACCGACATCAAACTTGTCGATCTTGATGATGGTGTCAAAGAAGTTCCACAGGGCGAACCGGGAGAAATGCTCATCAAAGGGCCCCAGATCATGAAAGGTTACTGGGAGAACCCTGAAGAGACGGCTAATCAGCTTAGAGACGGCTGGCTCTCTACCGGCGATGTAGCCATCATGGATAAAGACGGCTATCTTTTTATTGTGGATCGCAAAAAAGATATGATCATTGCGGGTGGGTTCAATATTTACCCCAGGGAAATTGATGAAATACTTCATCAGCATCCCAAAGTAAAAATGGCCATCTCCGTCGGGATTCCTGACAAATATAGAGGCGAAACCGTAAAAGCTTATGTTGTTTTGCGGGAAGGCGAAAAAGCGAGTCAGGAAGAGATTATTGCTTTCTGCAAGAATAAATTGACAGCGTACAAGGTTCCTAAAATTGTTGAATTCAGAGATTCGTTACCGCAATCATCTGTCGGAAAGATTCTCCGGAAAACGTTACGTGACGAGGAAATGGCAAAGATCGAAAAATAAAAGACAGGAACTTCTTACCGACGGTTTCTTGGTGTGCGTTCCACGATGCACAAAACGGAATGCTTGGGAACAGCAAGCATTTTGGAAATAAGGAAGACACCCACCTCCTGCTGAGCCGGATGACCAGAACCTCATCCAGCCGTCTCCTGTGTCTCTTCCCTTTCTTTTTCTCCCTTTAAGAAGGGGAAGAGGCCTTTTTGAAGGAACACCAGTGAAAATCATCCGCTGTTAAGGCAAAAGCTTTTTGAAACAAAGAACATTAGAGGAAGCAGCGCTCGCCCGCTGAGACGCAAGACCATTGAGTCGGTTTATGCCGCTTTCGATAACATTGTGAAAACTGCGTCATCTCGACGCCAAAGCAAGAGAGGAGATTACAACTTATGTATAAAACAAAACCGGGCCCGCTTTCCGGATTGACTGTTTTGGATTTCACGTGGGTTCTGGCCGGGCCGCACACAACCATGACCTTCACCGATCTCGGCGCCACGGTCATCAAGGTCGAGCATTACACGCGCGGCTGCCACGAAAGATGGCAACCCCTCCAAGTCGAAAAAGAACAGGTTACGCAAAGTTCTTATCACATCCATCTGAACAGAGGAAAGAAAAGCCTCTGCATCAACCTCAAAGAGCCCAGGGGAATCGCGATCATCCGCGAGCTGATCCAAAAGAGCGATATTCTGGTCGAAAACTTTGCCCCGGGCGTCATGGCCAAGCTGAAACTGGATTACGAATCGGCAAAGCAAATCAAACCCGACATTATTTACTGTTCCATTTCCTGTTTCGGACAGACCGGTCCGGACAGCAACAAACCGGGGTACGACGTCATCGCCCAGGCCGCCAGCGGCTGGGTGGGACTGACTGAAGCAAAGCACCCCGCCCCCGTCGCCATCGGCGATACAGTCGCGGCGATGCACGCCTGCACGGCTGTCCTGGCCGCTCTGTACCACCGGATGCTCACGGGAGAAGGTCAGGCGATCGACATCTCCATGGTTGATTGTCTTTTCTCGATCCATGAGACGGCGGTTCCCGCCTACTGGACCAGTGAGGCTGCGGGCAAAGCGGTGATCACGCCGGTAAACGGCCAAAAAAGCAGCACCGCCGCGCCATATGGCATCTATAAGGGAAAAAACGGCACTATCGCCATCGCCATTCTTTCCCAGACGCGCTGGCCGGAGCTTGTGGACCTTCTGGGGCCGGAATGCGCGTGGCTGCATGATGATCCGCGGACCAGAGAAGTCAGCAGACGCTGCTCGCCGGAAAGCGCGCCGCTGGTGCATGAAGCGGTTGAAGCATGGGTGATGGCGCAGGACTCCGTTGAAGAAGCGGAGCGCAGACTGCTCGCGGCCGGCATTCCCTGTTGCCGGGTGAAAAGCATTGCGGAGCTGGCCACGACGGATCCCAATATCGGCGCGCGCGGAATGAGACTGGAGAAGGTCCAGCCCTTTTTAGGTCCTGTAAAAATGTTCGGCAGTCCGCTGAAGTTATCTCAAACGCCCGGTGACGTCCGGGGATATGCGCCTTTCCTGGGGGAAAACAACGAAGAAATTCTTTCCGAGATTCTGGACTATAAACCGGAAGATATTTCGAACCTCTACCGGGGAAACGTCCTCTATCACGCTCCGGAAGTAGAAAGACTTCCCCGGTGGCTCGAAGAGCATAAAGAAGAGGAAGGCGATTAAATCATGCACCGTGAATCATATGCGTCACAGCTGCTTAAGGAATCATTATTGCGCAGGTTTTTTCTGATTTGCGCAAGGTTCCTTTGGATCGCCGCTCACCGGGTGAAGCATATGCCGATGCGGAATCGGATGCCGGAATTCACAAATACTCAGTTATGTCGGCAGTTTAAAACGATGAAGGCGTCATGGCATAGTCGTTGCTAATTTTTGCTAACGACGTTGCTTATTTTTTTCGGTTCGCGCCGGAGCTCTGAGGCATTTTACGGACAAAAAACGACGGACAACCCGCTTAGGGAAGTTCCGTCTGCAAGACAACATATTGGTGAAGAGAGGATAAAGGATAATGAAGAGAGAAGTTGTTATTGTTGAAGCCGTGCGCACGGCTTTCGGCAAACTGGGAGGCAGCCTGAAAGACCATACCGCGGAACAGCTCGCGGGAATATGCCTCAAGGGCCTCGTCGATAAAACGAAAATATGCGAACGCACGAAGGTGGACAATGTTTATGCCGGCATGGCCTATCATCCCGCCCATGCGATCAACCTGGCGCGCTGGGCTCTGCTTTATGCCGGCATGCCCTTTGAAACGTCCGCGTCAACCATCGAATTGCAGTGCGGTTCGTCGATCGACTGCATCAACCACGCGGCCTGGAAGATTCTGGCCGACCAGGCGGACGTCGTAATCGCCGGCGGCTGCGAGTCCTTCAGCCAGCTGCCGCGCCTCTATTCGACCAGCGTCCAACCTTACAAATTGAATGCCATCAAGCTTCTGGAGTTCGAACTTCAGCCGCCGGAAATGGAAGGACGCAAGTATATTCCGCTTACTGAAATGGGCCTGACCGCCGAGAATCTGGTCGAGATGTACAAGATTACCCGCGAAGAGCAGGATGAATTCGCCTTCCGGAGCCAGGCGCTTGCCAAGAAAACCATCGAGGCGGGCATCTATATCGATGAAATTGTGCCGGTCCCCGTTTCCCAGGGAAAGAAGAAACCCCCGGTGGATTTCAAGGTCGATGAATTTCCCCGCCTGTCCTCCCTGGAAACGCTCGCGACACTTCCGCCGGCCTTCAAAAAGGGTGGAACCGTGACGGCGGGCAACTCCTCCGGATTCAACGACGGCGCTTCGTTCGTGCTTTTGATGACGGCCGAAAAAGCCGCCGCCCTGGGTTACAAGCCGCTGGCCCGCTGGATCTCCGGAGCAGAGTTCGGCGTCGATCCCGGCATCATGGGCATTGCGCCGGCGTACGCTTTTCTCGTGGCGGTCAAACGCGCGGGGCTTACGCTGGCGGATATCGATATCATTGAATGCAATGAAGCTTTCGCCGCGCAGAACCTGGCGGTCATCCGTGAGATGGAAAAACAAACGGGCTATAAAATCGATATGAACCGGTGGAATCCCAACGGCGGCGCCATTGCCTTCGGGCATGCCAACGGCGCGTCCGGCGGCCGCATCGGCATGCTGTGCATGCGCGAGCTTATTCGCCGGGGCGGGCGCTTCGGCATGTTCGGCTCCTGCTGTGGCGGCGGCCAGGGTGTGGTGGCGCTGGTGGAGAATTTACAGCGGTAAAAAAGGAAACAACATGCAGGAAGCGGCGGATTCTTCCGCCGCAGCAAAAATTTATCATAACAAGAAAGGAACCGTCCGATGATTGATTTCAGTTTAAGCAGCCAGCAAAAGGCGTTTTTGGAAACAGCGCGCGATTTCGCGGCCAGGGAGATTCGGCCTGTCGCTGTCGAATATGACCGGGACGGGACATATCCCGAAGAGATTTGCAAGAAAGCCCATCAACTGGGACTGATGTACACGAATATTCCCAAAGCCTACGGCGGCACGGGAATGAGCTTTATCGAACATTATCTTGTCACGGAAGCGATGAACTACGAATGCTGCGCCATCGCTCAGGTGATCGGCATATCGCATCTGGCCACCGGCGCGATCATGATCGGGGCCACCGAAGAGCAGAAAAAGAAGTTTATCGGCAAAATGACGGAAAGCTATCGCAGCGCCTGTTTCTGCCTCACCGAGCCGGAAGCCGGTTCGGATGCCGGCGTCATGAAGACGACGGCGGAAAAAAAGGGCGACCGCTACATCGTCAACGGGCTTAAATGCTACATCACCAACGGCGTGTACGCCGATCTGCTGTGTCTTTTCGCCACCATCGACAAGAGCAAGGGCACCAAGGGCATTTGCTGCTTTGCCGTTCCCCGCGACACGCCGGGGATCAGCGTCGGCCGGATCGAGGACAAGATGGGCCACCGCGCGATGAACGTGGCGGAGCTGATTTTTGACAATGTGGAATTGACGAAAGAGCATCTGATCGGCGGCGAAGGCCAGGGATTCAAACTGGCGATGATGGCGCTGGACCGGGGGCGCGCGAACATCACGGCCGTCAGCACCGGCATCGCGCAGAAGGCGCTGGACGAAGCGGCCAAATACGCGAATACGCGCGTGCAGTTCGGCCAGCCCATCGGCAATTTCCAGGGCGTCAGCTTCCTCCTGGCCGACATGAACGCCCTGACGATGGCCTCCCGGGCGATGTACCTGCAGGTGGGCTGGATGCTCGACAACAACATCCGCTGTTCCACCGAAGCGGCGCTGGCCAAGCTGTTTGCCTCCGACGCCGCCATGAAAGTGACCACGGACGCCGTGCAGATTATGGCCGGTTCCGGATATATGAAAGGGGCCGTTGTGGAAAAGCTGATGCGCGACGCCAAGCTGACGCAGATCTTCGAAGGAACCAATCAGATCAACCGCATGGTGGCCGGCCGCGGCATTCTGGCCAAACCCTGCACCCTGTTCTAGACATTGGGGCGGAAAAGCCGTCCGCAGGACTGGCTTTTCCGCCGGAAAATGAACTGAATTAATAAAGACGTTCGGAGCACATCATGTCCGACTGGAAGAATATCTATCGCAGTAAACTGGTTTCCGTTCGCGAGGCTGCGGCGAAGATTGCATCGGGCGACCGGATCTGGTTCGGGTCCAGCACCTCGACGCCGATTCAATTGATGGATGCGGTCGTCGACCGGTACGCCGAACTCACCGACGTCCATATCATCAGCAGCTTGTTTTTGTACGATTTTAAAGTCCTTCAGGACGCAAAGTACATCGGCCACATCAAGGGGCATTCCGTGTTTGTCGGCCCCCAGGAAAGACTCTACCACAAGATCGGCAATATCGATAACAACTCCGTTCCCTTTTCCAAAGTCTGCATCGCGCTCAGGGATTATTACCGCGTGGACACGCTGGCCGTCGACGTCTCGCTGCCCGACGAAGAAGGCTATTTGTACTGGGGCGCATGCGGCGTGGACTGGCACGGAGAGATCGCCGGGTATGCGAAGAAAATCATCGTTCAGGTGAATAAATACCAGCCCCGCATCAAAGGGCCGGAGTGCAGGATCCACGTGAGCCAGGTGGATTATATTTGTGAAGCCGATCATTCCTTCCCCGTCTTTCCGCAGCGGGAGCCCACGGATACGGATAAGCAAATTGCCGCCATCCTCATTGATCAGATTCCCGACGGGGCGTGCATTCAGCTGGGCATCGGCGGTCTGGCCAACGCCATCGGCTACCGCCTGGAAGAAAAGAAGAATTTGTCCGTCTACACCGAGATGTTCACGGACTCCATGATGCACCTGCTCAAGAAGGGCGTCATTACCGGCAAGATTGTCGCCGGTTTTTCCATGGGCAGTCCGGAGCTTTACGAATTTTTGGCCACCGGGCAAATCGAGCTCACCCCCCTGCGGATCACCAACGATGAAAACATCATCGGCCAAAACGACAATCTGATTTCCATCAACGGCTGTTTGATGTCCGATCTCACCGGCCAGGTCTGTTCCGAGTCGCTCGGATTTACGCAGTACAGTTCGATCGGCGGACAGGGGGATTTTGTGCGCGGCGCGCTGCGGTCGAAAGGCGGAAAAAGCTTTTTGTGCATGCCGTCCACGATCAGGGCCAAAGACAACCGGATGATCTCCACCATCTCGGTGGCGCTTCCGCCGGGGGCGGTGGTAACGGTCCAGCGCTGCGACGTCATGTACGTCGTTACGGAGTACGGGATCGCCGACCTGTATCTGAAATCCATTCCCGACCGGGTGAATGCCATGATTTCCATCGCCCATCCGGATTTCCGGGAAGCATTGCGGAGGGAGGCCATCGCCGTCGGTTTGATTGTCCGTTAAGAAAAGGGCCAAAGCGTGCGGCGCGCCGCGAAGTGCGCCTCAGGAAACGGAAGGACACATTTCTGAAGATTCGGCGGGCAAGCCGTTGCTTCCTGCGGAAAAGTTATGAAGGAGAAGTTTAAAATGGAAGAAATCGTTCTCTACGAAAAAAAAGACAAGATCGCCGTGGTGACGGTCAACCGCGCCGATGCGCTCAACGCCCTGAACAAAGACGTCAACCTGGCGCTTTTGGACTGTCTGGACAAAGCCGCTGCGGATGACGACGTCCGGGTGGTCATTCTGACCGGTTCGGGAAACCGGGCGTTCATCGCCGGCGCGGACATCAAGGAAATGCTGCCCCTGTCCTCGCCCGAGGCGAGAGACCACGGCCTGCGGTCGAAACGGGTGGCGGACAAGCTCTGGAATCTGGAAAAGCCCGTGATAGCCATGATCGACGGTTTTTGCCTGGGCGGCGGACTGGAGTATGCCATGGCCTGCGACATCCGCATCGCGTCGGAAAAATCCAAATTCGGGCTTCCCGAAATCACGCTGGGCATCATTCCCGGATCAGCGGGAACGCAGCGGCTTCCGCGGTTGATCGGCCTCACCAAGGCCAAGGAACTGGCTTTGACGGGGGAGATATTCGATGCAAAGCTCGCGCTTGACTACGGTCTGGTGAATCACGTTGTTCCCTCCGAAACCCTCGCTGAAAAAACCTATGCCCTTGCCGATCGGATTGCCAGGCAAAGCGCCTTTTCCGCCAAGATGGTGAAAACCGCCATGAACAAGGGAACCGAGACGGACATGGAAACCGCGTCTCTTTTTGAAATCAACTGTTTTGCCCTGTGTTTTTCCACCCGCGAGCAAAAGGAGGGGATGCAGGCGTTTGTCGATAAAAAGAAAAAGTAATGGAAATGGCCGGACGGATGTGCGCGCCCGGTGGAACACAAAAGGGTGTTTTCGCTGTGATGCAGTTTGTCAGCAAATTTTTTAATTTCATCAAGGAGGTTGTTATGAAAAAGAAGGTGGTATTGGTCGCTGTACTGTCTGCCGTCGTACTCGTGACGATGTCGTTTACGTGCCTGGCGCAGCAAAAGGTTTTCAACTGGAAATGTCAGCAGCATCGGATTCCGGCCGAACAGGCCACGGTCTATTACAAGGATATGTTTGAAAAGACCCTGCCGGACATGACCAACGGCCGACTGAACATCAAGATGTTCTGGGCCGGCGATCTCGTGAAGAGCACGGAAGCTCTGGATGCGGTTAAGACGGGCATCGTGGACATGGTCGTCATGCCGACGATTTACTTCAGAGGCGTCATTCCCGAAGCGGCCATCGATTACGGCCTGCCCTTCGGCATCCGGACGCCCAACGAAATGTACAATTTCATGTACGGCAAAAACCTTCCGAAAATGTTCGGAGGGTGGCGCGCCATCGACCTCATGAGAAAAATTTACGCGAAGCACGGCGTTTATTATCTTGTGGGCGGCGTTGACTGCTGGCCTGCCTCGTTGATTTTCAACAAACCGATCAACAAACTGTCCGACCTGAAAGGCAAGAAAGTCCGCGCCGCGGGCCTCATGATGGAATGGCTCCAGAAATTCGGCGCGCAGGCGGTTTTCGTTCCCGGCGAGGATGCCTACACCTCTCTGCAGACGGGGACCATCAACGGTTCCGCCTGGGGCGGCGCCATCGCCATGTACAGTCTGAAGTTTCACGAAGTCGCCAAATATTACCTCCAGCCTGATCTGCAGCCTGTTAACCACGTGTCCGTTCTCATCAACATGAAATCCTGGAATGCGCTTCCCAAAGACCTCCAGGTCGCGCTCGAAATGGGCATGATCAAAGCGGGGCTCGATTTCACGAATCATTACAACTGGACCGGCGATCAATGGGCGATCAAAAAGATGTCGCAGAAGGGTTTGAAGGTCTGTGAACTGAAGGGCGCTGAACTGGTCAAGGCGCAGCAGGCGGCTTACGAAATCTGGGACAGTGAAGCGAAAAAGAGTCCCGAAGCGGCCGAGCTGGTGAAGATGGTTAAATCTTATATGAAAGAAATGGGATACATGAAATAGTCTTTTTGGATGACGGGGAAAGCGGCGCCAGCCGCTTTCCCCGCGTTCGCTTGCGCCGTGTTCGAATGCGGAGGTATCCGCATTTGTCGCGGCAAAGCCGTCTGGCAACGGCTCCCGGAAGCCGTCCGAAGCGAGAAAGGAGAAAAGATGCGATCTTTTATAAGAGGGGTCAATAAAATCAGCGAAGTCAGCGGATCAATCCTCATGTGGTTTGCGTGGATTTTGACGCTGATCATCATGTGGGAAGTCATCGCCCGGACGTTTTTCAACCATCCCACCGTCTGGGCACATGAACTGAGCGGCATGGTCTTCGGCGCCCTCAGTATTTTGGGCGGCGCTTATACCCTGCGGTATAAAGGCCACGTCAATATGGATCTGTTTTATATCAACCGCACACCGCGGGGTAAAGCGATCATGGATGTGATCACTTTTCCGTTCTTTTTTGTGTTTTGTCTGACCATCATCTGGCTGGGCTGGGAGTTCGCCTGGAGGTCGGTCCAAATTCTGGAGTTGTCGCAGAGCGACTGGGCGCCGCCGCTTTGGCCGATCAAACTCACCATTCCCCTGGGCGCTTTGCTCCTGCTCATTCAGGGAATTGCCAATCTGCTTAATGATATTATGATCATTAAGACGGGGGAAGGAGAGTCCTACTGATGGATACCGGCATTATCACTTTGCTGCTTTTCGGGGCCATGATTTTCGGCCTGGTGATGGGGCTGCCCATCTCATTTGTTCTGGGCGCCATCGGCTGCGTTTTTACGTTTTTCCTCTGGGGACCCCATGCCATGGGCGTCATTCCCAACCTGATTTTCGGCAAGGCCATGTCGTCGCAAGGGCTTATGGCCATACCGCTCTTTATTCTCATGGGGTCCGTGCTCCTGGAATCGGGTATGGCCGACAGGCTTTTCGGCGCTGTTCATATCTGGTCGGGTAAGGTGGCCGGTGGCCTGACGGTTGCCGCCATCGTTGTCTGCGCGATCTTCGCGGCCATGACGGGCATCGGAGGCGCCGGAACCGTGACGATGGGGCTGATTGCCGTGCCCGCCATGCTGTCGCGCGGTTATAATGCGCGAATGTCGCTGGGCGCGGTGGGCGCGGGCGGAGCGCTGGGCATTCTGATTCCGCCCAGCATTATCATGATCATTTACGGCATGATCTGCCAGGTGTCGGTCGGACGTCTCTTCGCCGGCGGCCTCGGCCCCGGCATCCTTCTGGCAGCCCTTTTCTGCGCCTATATTCTTATCCGCTGTAAAATCCGTCCCGAGGACGGACCACCCGCTCCGGCCGGAGAAAAAGAGTTGACTTTCAAAGAAAAACTGCGCGCTTCAACGCCGGTGATTCCGCCGCTGATTCTGATCGTTGTCGTTCTGGGCGCGATTTTTACCGGCGTGGCCACGGCCACCGAAGGCTCGGCGGTCGGAGCGGCCGGCAGCCTGGCCCTGATGGTTTATAACCGCACTCTGAACTGGAAGACCTTCAAGAAAGTCTCCCTGGACACGCTGAAGTACACCGGCATGGTCATGTGGATCATCATCGGCGCTTACTGTTTCTCCACCATTTACATGGCGCTGGGCGCGGATCAATTCATCCTGGAAGTGATCCAGGGACTGCCGGGCGGCTATTGGACGGTTTTGATTCTGATCCAGGTTATGTATTTCATTTTAGGCATGCTCCTCGATCCGGGCGCCATCGTGATGGTGACTGCGCCGCTCACCGTGCCGATTGTGGACGCCCTGGGCTACGATCCCGTGTGGTTCGCCATTCTCTTCGTGATCAACATGCAGGCCGCTTACATTTCTCCTCCGTTCGGCTACAATTTGTTTTATTTAAAGGCGATCGCTCCCAAAGGGACCTTGATGAAAGATATTTACATCGCGATCATTCCCTTCATCCTGGTGCAGTTGCTGTGCCTGGCGCTGGTGATGATTTTCCCGCAGATCGCTCTGTGGCTGCCCAACCTGATCTACGGCGCGCAGTAAGCGGAATCGCGGTTTAGATAACATCGTTATTTGGAGAAGAAAAGATGAACTGGAATTATGCACGTTACGGAGTGCAGAACATTGAAAAATTCGGCGAGTATGATCTTCTCACGTACGAGGACCAGGACGGCGCGCAGACGCTTACGAACCGGGGCCTCGGCAGCCGGTCCAACGCGCTGGCGGCGTCTCTGGCCGAGTTGGGCGTCAAACGGGGCGATATCGTAGCGGTCGTTTTGCCCAACAGCCTGACCGTGCCCGTGGCCTTTAACGGGATTTTCAAGCTGGGCGCCGTTTTCCTTCCCGTCATTTTCGGCCTGACGGCGCCGGAAATCCGCTACATTCTGGAGGATTCCGGCGCCGTCGCTGTGGTGACCAACGCCGAACTTCATGCGAAGGTCGCGGCGGCATCCGACGGCCTGGCCGGCATCCGGCACATCATTGTCGAAGGAGATGTGCCGCTGCGCCCGGGAACGATTTCCTTCGCATCGCTCCTCGACCGGAATGACGCCGATTTTGAAATGGCGGCAATGGCGCCTGGCGACCTGGCCGTCCTGATGTACACGTCGGGGACGACCGGGTCGCCCAAAGGCGTCATGCTTTCTCATTACAATATCAGCATCACCCTGGAAAACGGTTTGTCCTCCTGGCCCAGTACGCGCGCGGACGTGAGCCTGGTTCCGCTTCCCCTGAATCACATTTTCGGCATGCTGATGGTCAACGAGTGCAACGTGACCGGAGCGCGGATGATTATCCACAAGTGGTTTGACCCGAAATTGGTTCTGGAGAGCATTGCGCGCAACCGGGTGACGCAGTTTGCGGGCGTGCCCACGATGCTGATCAAACTGCTCGAGGCCTATGATCCCGCCGTCCATGACGTAAGTTCGCTTGCGATCTGGAAGTGCGGCGGCGCGCAGCTCAGCGCTGAAACCGTCAAGGCCGTGGAAAAAACGCTGGGCGGCGTTATCTATGACGGTTTGGGAATGACGGAAACGGCGCCGTCGATCACACGGCAGCGCGTCGGTCAGGCGCGGAAAGCCGGGTCCGTCGGCCCGGCGATCGACGGCGTAACGGTTAAAATCTTCGATGAACAGGACCATGAGGTTCCGGCGGGCCAGGACGGAGAAATCTGCGTTCAGGGACCGGGCGTCATGCTGGGGTACCTCAACAAGCCCGCTGAGACGGCGGAGGCCAAGCGCAACGGCTGGCTGCACACGGGCGATATGGGCCATCTGGATGAAGCAGGCAATGTCTTCATCACGGGCCGCAAAAAAGATCTGATTATCCGCGGCGGAGAAAATATTTCACCCGGATCGGTCGAAGATGCGCTTTTCTCCCATCCGGCGGTTCTGGAAGCGGCGGTGATCGGAGTTCCGGATCCCCTTTACGGCGAAGAAGTCAAAGCCTGCATCGTTTTGCGCGACGGTTGTTCGGCTACCGCAGAAGAGCTGATCGGCCATTGCCTGAAAACGCTCCCGCGTTTCAAAACGCCCAAAACCGTTTCTTTCCTCAAGGAATTGCCGAAAAATCCCGTGGGTAAAATCCTCAAGAAGGAATTGCGCAAGATGGGATGATATCCGCTGCATTTTACGCGCCGGCCGGGATGGGGTTTTTCCGGCCGGCCGTACATAAATTTCAAACGACGACCAGAGCCATGAACGTAAAATTTGACAGAAAGCTTCCGCCATGATTAGCTTGCCTGAACATACCGTCGGGGCGGCTGAACCGAAGCAGGATGCTCCGGACCCGTTTTGCGCCAATGACGTCTGTCCGGCGCCTCCGGGGACCGGAAGCGGCAAGGGGCGGAGTGTAAGGAAGTTAATGGCCTCTGAAAAAAAACTGACCAATAAAATTTCACGCCTCCAGGATGAGCTCGACAAGAAAAACCGCATCTTGTCATCCATTTATAAAATCAACCACAAGCTGAACCGGTCGGGCAATCCCGATCAGCTCCTCAAAACGATTCTTGAGGAATCCCGGAAGATTTTTGGCTTCACGCGGGCGATTATCCTGTTTTTGAACAAAGCGGAAAACAAACTCGAAACAAAGCACTGCATCGGATTTACGCCGGAGGAAGAGGCCTTTTCGATGTCGCACCCGCTGGACATGGACAAACATGTCTGTCTTGAGACACTGACGGTCAAGACCAACAAGACGATTTACATCCGGGATATCCACGCCTATGCCAGAGGGACGGACATCGAAAGTAAAATGGCCGACCGCTGGAAAAGGGTTTCCAATATTTCCGCGCCGCTGCGGATCAACCGGGAAGCCGTCGGCAGCATCGGCGGCGACAGGACCCACGAGGAGATGATTCTCTCCCGCAGCGACATCCGGCTGTTTACCTACTTCGCCAACCTGATCAACATCATTCTGGAAAACGCCCGGCTGCACGAACAGAACAAAAAGAAGATGGGGCAGTTCATTTCCCTGCAGGAGCTCAGCCAGAAAACAAGCTCCACCTTGGACTATGGAGATCTGCTGGACATCGTTGCGGACAATGCCAGGAAGCTGGTTCACGGCAGCTCCTGCGCCCTGATGACGCCGGACGGCGAGGGGAAGTATTTCCGGATCGCCGCCTGCCGGGGCTATGAAAAAATCAACGTCGATCTGATTAAAATTCCCGGCAATCAGAGCATTTGCGGATTTGTGGCGGCAACCGGGCATCCCATGTGGGTGGAGGACACGAGTCTCGAGGCCGGCTACGTGGCGATCCTCCCGGGCGTCCGGTCGCAGCTGTATACGCCGCTGGTCAGCAACAAGCGCGTGCTGGGCGTGATCCGCGTGGACAGCGACGGCAAACAGGTTTTTTCATCCGATGATCAGGAAATCCTGGCGATCTTTGCCAGTCATACCTCCGCGCTGGTTGAAAACGCCCTCCTCTACGAGCAGATCCTGGAGCAGCGCAATCTCGCGCAAAACATTCTGGAAAGCGCGCCCAACGGCATTCTCACCATCGACAAAAACAAGATTCTGCGGATGATCAACCGTAAAGCCGAGGAAATTCTGAAGGTCAAAAGACGTCACGCTCTGGACCACACCGTTTCCTTTTTTCTGCCCGGCCGGATTCTGGAAATGCTCGACGACGCGATGGACCACGACAAGGATTACCGGTATGAAGAGATCACGGCCACGGCCAGGGACGGTTCGGTAAAGATTTACGGCGCCACCTCGGCCGTTTTGCACGGGCCCCAGGGCAACATCACCGGCGCCATCATCACCCTCCAGGATCTGACGGAAATCCGGAAAACGGAATCCATGCTGTGGCGGACGGAGAAACTGTCTTCCCTGGGGCAAATGTCCGCGAGCATCGCCCACGAGATCCGCAATCCGCTGGCCAGCATCAATTTCAACGCTCAGCTGCTTTCGAAAAAGATTTCGGGCGATCCCTACACGCGGCAGATTTTGGACGATACTCTGGAGGGCATCAACCGCATTAAAACGGTGATGCAGCGGACGCTGGATTACACCAAAGAACTCAACACTTCCCTGCGGTACGGGCAGATCGATTACGTCCTTGGGGACGCCGTCGCTCTGGTGCGCCAGAAGCTGAAGGACCGCCGTGTCGCCCTGGATGTGAAGTTTTCAGGCGACGTTCCTCCTCTGCTGTTTGACGCGCACCAGCTCCAGCAGGTATTCGTCAACCTCTTGCTCAATGCCGCGGAAGCCATGCCGGGCGGCGGGACGATCGTCATCCGGGGCAAAAAGGAAGAGGGCGCCGAATCCGGCAATGCGGCGCGCGGTTTTTTAATCACGATCCAGGACAGCGGCATCGGCATTGCGCCGGACAAAATTAAGCGAATATTCGATCCCTTCTTTACCACCAAGGAGGAGGGAACGGGGCTGGGGCTGTCGATCGTTCACAAAATTCTCGAGCAGCACCGGGCGACCATCGACGTGAAGAGTCTTGAAAAACGCGGGACGATCTTTTATCTGCATTTTCCCCTGGCGGGGACGGGAGCGTAGGCCATGTATCGCCACAGAATTCTGATCGTCGATGACGACAAACTGCTGCAGAAATCCCTTTTCAATATCCTGTCCGAAAAGTACGATGCCACTGTGGTCGGATCCGGTGAAGAAGCCCTGCAATACCTGGCGCGGAACAACACGGACCTCGTGCTTTTGGATATCAAACTTCCCGGCATGGACGGCGTGGAAGTCTTAAAAAAAATCCGCGAACAGGGCCTGGAGGTAAGCGTGATTATGATGACCGCCTTCGAGGACGTCAAGACGGTGATCACGTCCATGAAAATGGGCGCCTTCGACTATCTGGTGAAGCCTCTGGATATCGAGGAGCTGGAAGTGATTGTCGAGAAGGCTCTGGAAAATACACAGCTCCGCCAGGAAGTGAAGGAGCTGCGCAAACAGCTTGCCGAATTTGATCTGGAAAACATCATCGGAAACAGCGCGGGCATGAAGCAGGCGCTCCAACTGGCCGACAAGATCGCCCGCAGCTACGACACCACCGCGCTCATCGAAGGGGAAACGGGTACGGGAAAAGAAGTGATTGCCAAGGTTATCCACTACCGGAGCGCCCGCTCCCGGAAGCCCTTTATCAGCATCAACTGCGGCGCCATCAGCAAGGACCTGGTGGAGAGCGAACTTTTCGGATATGAAAAGGGGGCCTTTACGGGATCCCTGCCGCAGGGCAAAAAGGGAAAATGCGAAATCGCGGATCAGGGCACGCTGTTTCTGGACGAGATCAGCGAGTTGGCGCTTTCCGCGCAGGTCAAGCTTTTGCGGTTTCTGGAGGAAAGGGAATTTTATCCCGTCGGCGCGACGGAAAAAAAGAAAGTCGACGTCCGCATCATTGCCGCGACCAACAAACCGCTCGAGCGCTGCATGAGGGACGGCGCCTTCCGGGAGGATCTGTACTATCGCCTCAATGTCGCAAAAATCATTTTGCCTCCCCTGCGCGAAAGGCAGGCGGACATTATTCCTTTCGTGGATTTTTTCCTGGGGAAATTTAATGAAAAATTCGGGAAAAATTTTCGCGGCGTCTCACCGGAGGCCGAGAGGTTTTTGCTGAATTACCGCTGGGAAGGCAATGTCCGGGAGATCAAGAACACGGTTGAACGGATTGTGCTTCTGGAAGAAGGGGAACGCATCGAGCGGAATCATTTATCGTTTCTCGTCCCTGCGCAAGCCGCCGAAAATGCCGGTTCTGACGCAGCGCCCCGGTTGACCGCCGGAGGCGTCGATTTGGTGGAAATCAATAAAAGTCTCGTTTTTAAAGCCCTGGAAATGACCGGCGGGAACAAAGCCGAGGCGGCGAAGCTCCTGGGGATTTCCCGCCCTACGCTGGTTTACCGTCTC
>Ga0228535_1001399_pt1 | contig 37556 bp, 31 predicted proteins | sample SJ1metagenome_FD_168457 | JGI IMG/M metagenome (GOLD analysis project Ga0228535, IMG submission 168457) | Enriched culture of PCE-dechlorinating microbial communities from Ithaca, New York, USA - SJ1 | ecosystem: Engineered > Modeled > Simulated communities (microbial... > Unclassified | place...
CTTCCTCTTCTTTTTTCTCCTTCGGGGATCCTCTCCCCTGTTCTTACCAACCATTAAACCACATCTTTCTCATAGGCAGGAATAAATCATTTAAGGAATGATTGGAAGAATTCATATCCGAGACAGTTAGAATTTCAAGTGGTACAGGAAATCCTTGTTCTCGGATCAGGGTAGTATTATGCTGCATGTATGGTTTTCTGCACCTGAGCATCTTATCGAGAGGAATATCCAATGAGTATTCGTTATGCGTTTGATGAGTTACTTTCAGCTGAATTATTCGTAGATGCTGTATATGAGGGGGGATCCGATACGAATATGAAAGCGGAGCCCTTACGTAAGGTCTTTCCTAAATTGGGAACAAGCGGAGGCTTTCGAAAGGTCAATCGAACTGACGGAAGCGGGAAACCAGCATATGTTGTGCTCTATACTTCCATGGAAGAGCTTGAGTGGCCTGATTATCTTGATGAAGAGACCGGTGTGTTTCGATATTATGGTGACAATAGATTGCCTGGAAGAGGCATTTTGGATACCAAGCTTCGAGGTAATGCTCTGTTGGAAGATGTATTTGCAAAGCTTCATACCTTATCTAATCTTGAAGATATTCCTCCCTTTTTCGTTTTCAAGAAGACGGGTAGGGGTCGTGATGTCCAATTCCTCGGTCTCGCTGCCCCGGGTAATCCTCGTATTTCTCCAGATAAGGATTTAGTGGCCTTCTGGCGGACTATGAAGGAGTATCGTTTCCAAAACTATGAGGCTTATTTCACCATTCTTGATACAAAGAACAGTGCAATCTCTCGGAGATGGCTTCAGGCTCTCATAGAAGACCATGAAAACAGTTTGCAATATGCACCAACTGTCTGGAAAGAGTTTATTGCATATGGACGTGATGGTATCTCTGCTTTGAAGGCAAAGAAAATTCTCGATATTCCCACTCGGTATGATCAATTACAGAATGATGAGGAGGGAACTCGGTGCTTGGAAGCAATACGGAGCCATTATAAGATTGATCCCTTCGGGTTTGAGCAATGTGCGATTGATTTGGTTTCAAAAATGGATAACCGGTTTGTCAGCTTCGTCTTGACCAGACCCTGGCGTGATGGAGGACGTGATGCACTTGGGTATTACGCAATTGGTTCAGGGGGAAAGGCAAATCGGCCTTTACGAATCGACTGTGCTTTGGAGGCTAAGTGTTATGGGCTTAAGAACGCTGTTGGGGTAAGGCAGATGAGCAGACTGATCTCACGCATTCGCTATAGACAGTTTGGTATTATGGTTACAACTAGTTATGTAGACTCACAAGCGTATAAAGAGGTGATTGAAGATGGGCATCCAATACTTATCGTCACCGCTTCAGATATTGGTACAATCCTCAGAAACAGTGCGATTACTACTGGAAACATTACTTCTTGGCTAGGCTCTCTCCACGATTAATTAGGAGAGAGCCAGACTGGTAATCAATTTTCTAATACTCTTCCCGTACTCCAAACTCTGCACTCTCAACCCAGCGATGCGGGCGGGTGACGAGTTTGATGATCTCTTCCATGATTGCATAGTGCCGTTTTTCCTCGGCTATAATCAGTTTGAGAGCTTTCTTCTCTGCCTCGAATTCAAGGGAAGGAAGTTGCTCGGTATAGAAGTCGATGCTCTTTTTTTCAACAAGCAATGCTTCCTCATAGGCGGGAATCTGGCCATCGATTACAAAGAAGTTGTCGGGATTGAAGTCTCTGAAAACCTGTTTGGCTTGCTCAAGAACCGAAGAGCTTACTGTTACGAGAGCGCTTCTTCCCTGCAATGCCCTGAAGTAACTTTCGTGCTTCTTTTCATCATTGGCGAGCATCTTGAATATGGTCGTAAAGCCTTCAGTGGGGGCCCTCTGTGCTAACTCTGTATACAGCTGAGCACCTTCCTGCTCAAGCTTGATTGCAATGTCAAATAGATCCATGGAATCCTCCTCGTTTCCTACAGTATAGGTAGGATATGAGGAGGATGCAAGGGTCAATTGCACCGAAGAATTGACGGATGAATGTTGTACTCGTATAGTGCATTACATGAAGAACGGCGTAATTTTGATAACCTATCCCGATTCTCTTGGTCGTAATCTTGGCGATTTGTCGAAAGTCGTTTCACAGTATGTTCCCAAGGCGATTACCGGCATTCATATCCTGCCGTTCTTCCCTTCCTCGGGAGATCGGGGCTTCGCTCCCATGACCTATCGCGAAATTGATCCAACTTTTGGTGATTGGTCTGATATGAAAAAACTTGCCGAAAATTACGACCTTATGTTCGACTATATGATCAATCATATTTCTACGAGCAGCGAGTACTTCCAAGACTTTGTTGAGAAGGGTGATGATTCGCAATACAAGGACTTGTTCATCGACTTTGACAAGTTCTGGGGCAGTACCCCCACTGAGGAGCAAATCGGCAAGATTTACAAGCGTAAGCCGATGGCCCCCATCCGCTCGATTACCTTCTCTGATGGGACGAAGCGGAATATCTGGTTCACCTTTGGTGACGACCAGGTTGACCTTAATCTGGAAACTGAGGAAGGGCTTGCGTTTCTGGATGAAAATTTGAGGTTTCTGGCAGAGCATGGAGCTGCCATGATCCGCCTCGATGCATTTGCGTATACGACAAAAGTGAAGGACACTGATTGCTTCTTTGTAGAGCCAAAAGTCTGGGAGATTTTAAAGCGTTGTGCCGATGTGCTTGAGCCCTATCATGTGGGCATTCTTCCTGAAATCCACGAGCACTTCTCCATACAGCAGAAGCTTGCGCGAAATGGCTATCCAGTCTATGACTTCGCTCTGCCGATGCTCGTGTTGCATGCCTTGTACTTTCATGATGCATCCTATCTTGCAAACTGGTATGAGATTTGTCCGAGAAACCAGTTCACCACACTGGATACCCACGATGGTATCGGGGTTGTGGATGTGCGTGGTTTGCTTCCTGATGAGGAAATAGAAGCAACCAAGGAGCATTTGTTCACCTACGGGGCGAATGTAAAACGTATTTACAATACGGCCAAGTACAATAACCTGGATATCTATCAGATCAACTGCACCTATTACTCGGCTCTCGGTAAGAACGACAAGGCCTATCTCTTTGCCCGGGCTCTACAGTTTTTCTCCCCCGGTACTCCGCAGGTCTATTATGTAGGAATGCTGGCAGGCAGGAATGACATTCAACTGTTGGAGAATTCAAAAGAAGGTAGGAATATCAACCGCCATTATTACACCCTGGACGAGATCAAGCAGGAAGTACAACGACCGGTTGTACAACAGCTCATTGCTTTGATGGAGCTGCGCTCGACCCACTCTGCGTTCAACGGAGAGTTCTCCCAGCAGTTGCTTGATAAGCAGCATTTGATTCTTTCCTGGAAGACTGAATCAGAGTCTATTGAGCTGCGTGCAGACTTTCAGACATATGAGTTTGAGATTGTTGAAGGCATTTGATTTCCTCTGGAAATTCTTCCTTTGTATTGTTATAACTACAACATAGATATCAATCATAAGGGAGTTTCCATGAAAAAGCTTTGGTTCTGTCTGCTTGGCACCATACTGTTGCTCTGTGGGTGTGCTTCGCTTTCTACAAGAACAACTGAATCGGGAATACAGATAATTCCTTCTTTCGACGATTACCCCATTCAAGGCATGCTTGCCATGCCTGAAGCGAAGACAGCAGAAACACTGATCATTTTCGTCAATGGTTCGGGTCCGAATACCTACGACAACAAGCGTCAGCTTGATGAGAATAGGAACTTTACCTATTTCGACTTATTCAGGGAAGAGTTTACAAAGCGTGGGAGTGCATTCTTCAGCTACAATACACGAGGTGTGACTACTTCTGAAGAACCTCCCGATTTCACCGATGTCGATGATGAGCTCTATAGGCAGTATATCCCGCAGACAAGTGTGAAAGATGTGGTTGCTATGGTTGAATATCTGAAGAAGAAACCTGGACTGAAACATGCAAAAATAATTCTTTTGGGTTGGAGTGAAGGTACGCTTATCGCCCCGCTTGTTGCAAAAGAAACACACATCGACGGCCTGATTCTCTGCGGCTATATGTACGACGACATGATGACCATCCTCGACTGGCAACAGACTGGTGGTTCAAGCATGGTGTTCTACCGCAACTACTTTGACTATGACAAGGATGGCATCGTTTCTCCTGAAGAGTTTGCTGAAGACAAGAATGGTGTTGCACAATACTTTGGCATCACCTATGACTACATGGATCAGAACAAAGATGGAATTCTTGATGAAGCTGACTTTGCAATTATGCTCGAACCAACAAAGAACGAGCTCTACAAAGCTATCGAGGAAGGCGATAGAGAGTATCTGAAAAACAACTACGGTGTGTATCTCACTCCTGAGTGGTTTGCCGCTCACAAGCAAATGCCGGCAAACAGGGAGATTCTTCCCCAACTTGATATCCCAATTCACATCATCCATGGCACGTTCGACCAGAACTCATCGGTAGAAGGTGTCTATGCAACACAAGAACTCTTCAAGAAGCTGGGAAAGAACAACCTCACTGTTTCAGTCTACGAAGGTTATGACCATGACCTCAACTACATGGACTATGTACTCACAGGAGAGATTCCAGAGGGGCTGAAAGCAGTGTTTGAGGCGGGGATGGGGATGTAGGGGGGATTCCTAGGAAATGAGTGCATGGAGCTCGGTTTCAATACACGGTGCGAAGTCATACACATATTTGTTATGATAATCGAGATAGCCTTCAGTACCGTCGGGGATCATGGCAAGCTTTTTTGTATCATCTAGTCCTAACCGCTCATATTCTTGAGGCTTGAGTTGGTTTGACAGAAGGATATTACCATTTGACGGCTTGAATGTGATCATCCCAAGGTCGAAAAGTTTGTCGTAAAGAGGCGATAGAATAAGAGCATTCTTTGGGTCAACACGTTCTTTGGTATCGGAAACCCGCCATGGCTTTATATGGCTTGCTATGAGAATCTTGGGTTGCTCAATACCCAATACTGCACAGCGATTATGCCAAAGCTCTAATGCTGTCTTTCTGTACATTTGTTGTACTGTACGTTGCTCTACAACTGATCTCTTGGTTGTAGGTCCTTGATATGCTGGCTGTTCATATGTTGATTCTGGAAATGTAGTCGAGGGTCTCTCTATTTCTGGATCCTGAATAATAGTTTGAAAAGCAGATGTGTTCGAATATTCATAAAGACTGAATTTGGTTTTGCAAGGAGTACCTGGATCGAAATATTGGGTCGCAATCGGAATAGCTCTCCCATAATACGTAAAAGGGGTTTTAATGACATCTCTGACGAAAACAAAAATCTCATACTCCCCGCTATTCATGTTTTTCTCAACAAAGCGCTGCTTGAGTTGTCCTTCCCAATATAAAACGTCATTGTCGATGTGATCGACATACGGAGTGGCGTAACTTGATTTCTGTAAGTTGATCAGAAGGACTATTGCATTTTCACCAGTTCTGCTTAGAACTCCTTTTCTTTTTGTTGCCTCAATATCCATCTCCAATAGAGTAGCAATGTCTTGAAGTACATACCGTTCCCCGATAGCCAGATGACTAAGCAGTTTCTGAGAGATTCTGGTGGACAGTTGCTTCATGGGCCCAGGATACGGCGGGCCAGTGTCGTGGTCAAGATCAAGAGTAAGTTAAAGCAATAATCCGATAGGTCCTAATAATTGCTTTGGTTATAATAGATGTCCTTACACAAATTTGGTCTTTGGACAGTTTGAGCTGAAAAGCGATACAACTGGCAGTGAAGTATTATCTATTTGACTTAACAAATGATAAGTACTATTATAGTTATAGAGATAAAAACCTACTAATAGTAAAAGCAGGATAGTCATGCTGGCTCCAACTGTAATTGCTCACATAGCACAAGATGAACAAGGAATATGGGCTCCTCCTCAAAGTTTAAAAGGCCACCTTGAAATGGTTGCTTCCTTAAGTGGAAGTTTTGCTGGGTCATTTTCCTCTTCATTCTGGGGCAAGCTTGCAGGGCTTGCACATGATCTTGGGAAGAGCACCCCAGAATGGCAGATATATATCCGGGAGAAGATTGGTTTTGAGAAAGAGGGCGAACCTGAAAGAGATAAAACTCTTGATCACTCCTCTTTAGGCGCTGTTGCGGTTGAGCAATTGTTTCCAATCCACATCGGAAGGATACTCTCCTATATTATTGCCGGTCATCATGCCGGACTTCCAGATTGGGAGGGCTCCACGGCTTCCTTGAAGTATCGCTTGCAGCAAGGGGATTCGAAGTATTCCTCCATTCCTTCCGAATATATTGAACCCTTGATAAAGGATCCACTACCGAAATTGCCCAGGTTGTTCAACCCCAACACGCTTGATGTTTCATTCTGGATCAGGATGTTATTCTCCTGCTTGGTGGATGGAGACTTTTTAGATACCGAGCAATACATGCAAAAGGAAGTGTCCAACCTGAGGACTGGTTTTTACAACATAGAGCAATTACTCAAGCTCTTCGATTCACATATGATTTCACTTGCAGCTCAAGCAACTGCGGCTTTATCTGTGAACCAGATGCGAAATCAAGTACTTGCTGATTGCCGTACTGCTGCACAGCTTTCTCCTGGTCTTTTCTCATTGACTGTCCCGACAGGAGGGGGTAAAACACTCGCCAGCCTGGGCTTTGCATTGGAGCATGCAAAACGATTTAACAAGAAACGGATCATTTATGTTATACCTTATACCAGCATTATTGAGCAAACTGTAGATGTTTTCCGTAATGTGTTCGGTGATGACCAAGTGATTGAGCATCACTCAAATTTTGATAGTGATCATCAATCTCAGAAGATACGACTGGCTTCAGAGAATTGGGACGCTCCAATTATTGTGACGACCAACGTACAATTCTTGGAATCACTTTACGCTTCTCGGCCTGGGCGCTGTCGAAAGCTTCATAATATTGCAGAAAGTGTTGTTATTTTTGATGAGGCCCAATTGCTACCTGTCGAGTTCCTTCACCCAATTCTTGAAAGTATTGAGCAATTGGCGACACATTATCGAACCAGTTTGGTGTTCTGTACAGCAACACAGCCCTCATTTGAGAAGAGTTCACAATTTCCATCATTTCCTGGATTCGAGAAAGGATTGATACGTGAGATAATCAAAGATGTTCCTTCCTTATTCCGTATATTGAAAAGAGTCAACATTGAACTTTGTGATCCAAACACTCCAATTTCCTGGGAAGAGCTGGCTGCAAGGCTGGCGACTTACGACAAGGTTCTTTGTATCGTTTCTGATCGGAAAAGTTGTAGGGGGCTCTATGCATTGATGCCCCCAGGAACAATACATCTATCTGCTCTCATGTGTCCTCAACACAGAACTGAAATAATCAAGCAGATCAAGGAAAGTCTCAAGACTAATCAACCGGTTCGGGTGATTAGTACTCAGTTGGTCGAAGCTGGTGTGGATATAGATTTCCCAGTTGTATTCAGAGCCTTGGCAGGTATCGATTCAATTGTACAGGCAGCAGGGCGTTGCAATCGAGAAGGCAAGCTGGTTGGCCAACTTGGACAGGTCATTCTCTTTACCCCTGCTAGAAAAGCTCCTCCAGGAATCCTTCGAAAAGCAAGCGAAATTACAGAAATACTTCTGCATGAAGCAACTGGTAATTTTTTTGACGCTGATCTGTATAAGAAATACTTTACAGTCCTGTATTGGAAAGCTGATTCACTTGATTCTCACCATATTCTAAATTTGCTGAAACCAGACAGCAAGACTATGGGAATACAGTTCAGGTCGGCTGCAAAGGCATTCACGCTCATCGACGATAGTAATTCTGAAACCATTCTCATCCCTTACGGAGCAGGGAAGAGTCTGATTGAGCGCTTGCAATTTATAGATACACAGATGGAACCCTCTGCACGGTATCTTTTTAGGAAATTGCAGCGATATGCAGTCAGTATCTATAAAAATCAGTTTCAAGCATTGTTGCAACGGGGCTCCCTTAAGGAGGTATACCCAAAGGTGTTCGCGTTGCAATGCGATTTCGAATACAGCGAGTCTGTCGGGTTGTTGGTTGATGAATTGCCATCCGATCCAACTGCATATATTGGATGAAACAAGGAGGAAGGTGTGAAAGATTGGGTATTGGAAGTCTGGGGAGACTATGCTTGTTTTACAAGACCCGAGATGAAGGTGGAGCGAGTCAGTTATGATGTGATTACTCCTTCCGCTGCAAGAGCAATTTATGAAGCAATCTTTTGGAAACCAGCTATTCGCTGGCACATCACAGAGATTGAGATCCTCAACCCCATCAGAACAACATCAATCCGAAGAAATGAAGTTGGTAAGGTTATTCCTTCGCCTTCACGTTTACAGATGAATGGTTCCTATCAAGAGCCCATGGGTTTCTGTGTAGAAGATGAGAGACAGCAAAGGGCGAGTCTGATCCTCCGTGATGTCCATTACCGATTGCATGCCTGGTTTGAGTATGTCGGACGATCAGAAAGAAATGGATTGGCTGCTGGGCTAGATGAGTGCCCTGCCAAATACGCTGCAATGTTTGAGCGGAGGGCAAAGCATGGGCAATGCTTTCATCGGCCATATCTTGGATGCCGGGAGTTTGCTTGTTTCTTCAAGCTGGTTGATCCTGCAAGTGATGTTTTGGCTTCTCCTCTGCAAGAAGATGCGAATTTGGGTTGGATGCTGTACGACCTGGATTTCTCTGATACTGCCGATATCAGGCCATTGTTCTTCCATGCAGTCATGATAAACGGTGTCGTGAACACTGATAGAAGAATGGTGGAGGTGCTTGCATGATTCTACAAGCGTTGAAGGGCTATTATGACCGTCTTGCTGCTGATCCCAAGAGCGATATTGCACCTCATGGCTGGGCAAAAGTTGAGATTCCATTCGTTTTGGTCATCAATCTTCAGGGTGCATTGGTTCAGATAGAGGATACCCGAGAATATCACGAAAAGAGTTTGAGAGGGAAAGTGTACCTTGTCCCGCAACCAATCAAGAGGTCTTCGGGTGTTGCTTCCAATTTGTTATGGGACTCGATGACCTATGTAACAGGGGTTATCAAAACAGAAGGCCGCAACAAAGCAGAAATCCAGAAAGCTGGAAGACGAGCGGTTGAACAGCATATAGCATTCATCCAAAAGGTCGAGGGGACTCTTCGTGATTCTGTGAAGAAAAGTGCTTGTTTGAAGTTCCTGACGGCGGTTGATGAACCGATGTTGAATCAATTTGCCATTTGGAAAGATATAGTTCGAACGAATGCCAACCTGGCTATCAGGTTTGTCGATGATTTATTTCTATATTGCCAAGACGAGGATGTTACATCAGTGTATCCCGTCACAAATACGGGTTCTGATAAGCATCGCTGCCTGATTACGGGAAATCTTGATGCGACAAGTCAGTTGCACACAGCAATCAAGGGTGTCTATGGTGCTCAATCCGTCGGTGCGAATATTGTATCTTTCAATCTGGACCCTTTCCAATCGTATGGAAAGAAGCAAGGTGAGAATGCCCCGATTGGTGAGCGGGCAATGTTTGCGTATACAACAGCCCTCAATACACTGCTGGCACGGGATTCAAGACAGCGTATGCAAATTGGGGATGCTTCTACTGTCTTCTGGTCAGAGAAAGAGAGTGCTTTTGAGTCGGAATTCCAACAAATGTTCAGCGAGCCTCCCAAGGATGACCCCCATGCAAACTCCCAATGCATCCGCAGCCTTTTTGATTCACCAAAAACAGGAGAATATTACAGCAGCAAGGAGCCAAGCATCTTTTATGTATTAGGCTTGGCTCCCAATGCTGCAAGGCTGTCGATTCGATTTTGGCTGGTAGGGGATATGGCAGAATTTGCTTTGCATATCAGACAGCACTTTGAAGATTTAAGTATCACCAAATCTTTGTTCGAGCCTGAATTTTACTCAATCTGGCGCTTGTTGTTACAGACTGCTCCACAAGGGAAGAGTGAGAATATTCCTCCAAATCTTTCTGGTGATTTTATGCAAGCGATTTTGCTTGGGACCCCCTATCCACAAAGTCTACTTGTGGGGGTTGTAAGGCGGATCAAGAGTGACAGTGAAGCGAGGGTGAATGCCGTGAGAGCTTCATTGATCAAGGCATGTCTGAATAGATTATTACGATGTCATCCCAATCCGGATGAAAAGGAGTTGCAGATGGCTTTGGATGTCGATCAAGCATCAATCGGTTATCAACTGGGGAGATTGATGGCAACCTTGGAGAAGATTCAGGAGGAAGCAAATCCGGGTTTGAATTCTACGATAACAGATCGCTATTACGGTGCTGCCTGCAGTACTCCTGTTACAGTCTTTGGTACATTGATGCGGCTGATGAGGTATCACATAGAAAAGTTGGAGACGGTTGGACGTAAGGTGTATTTCGAGAAATTGGTAGGGGAAATCACCGGACATATTTCAGAGTTCCCTGCGCATTTAGGGCTGTATGAGCAGGGAAAATTCGCAGTTGGATACTATCACCAAAAACAAGCGTTCTACACAAAGAAAGATAGTGAATAAAAGGAGATATAGTATGGAATTGACGAAACGGTATGATTTTGTGTTGTTTTTTGATGTCAAGGATGGAAACCCGAATGGTGATCCAGATGCGGGTAATCTCCCAAGAATTGATCTAGAAACAGGTGAGGGGCTTGTCACAGATGTTTGCCTTAAGAGAAAGATTCGTAACTATGTTGGGTTGGTAAAAGGCGATCAACCTCCCTATGAGATTTACATCAAAGAGAAAGCAATCCTCAACAATACAAACAAGAGGGCATATGTTGCACTTGATGTTGACTTGGAAAAAGATACTGGCAAAAGGAAAGGTGGGGACAAGACTGACGAAGCAAAAGCCTGGATGTGCAAGAACTTTTTCGATATTCGAACTTTCGGTGCCGTAATGACTACCAAAATTAACTGCGGCCAAGTAAGAGGCCCTGTGCAATTGACCTTTGCCAGGTCTGTAGAACCGGTATTTACAGCTGAGCATAGTATTACAAGAATGGCTGTCACCACAGAAGAGGAGGCTGTAAAGCAATCGGGGGACAATAGAACCATGGGAAGAAAATTCACCATACCCTATGGCTTGTATAAGGCTCATGGTTTTGTCTCTCCGTCTCTCGCCAACCAAACAGGTTTTTCAACTGAGGATTTGGAACTTGTTTGGGAGTCCTTGCTAAAGATGTTTGATGTGGACCGCTCGGCAGCTCGAGGTTTGATGGCAACTCAGAGATTGGTGGTGTTTGAACATGAATCAGTGTTTGGTGATAAACCAGTGCAGGACATCTTTGCAAGGATTTCTGTCAAGCGGAATAACGAGACTGCTCCTGTAAGATCGTTTGACAACTATTCAATCTTTCTTGACGATTCCCCTATATCTCAGATTTTTACAATAGTGAAAGCCTGACGATCCCATTATTCGCCTTCTTTGTGTAGCTATTTGTCATTCTAAGCGTAGGAAAATAAGTATTAACGCACAGTAGAAAACTGAGTAATGCATAAGGCATCAAATGACTGCATAACTTACAATAGTTCACAATATTTACTGTCGTATCCTTCGCGGGTGCGTGGATTGAAACAGCGGGGCATGGAGCTTGAAAAGAAAGAGCTCTCGTCGCACCCATCGCGGGTGCGTGGATTGAAACCAAATGTCTACTAGAGGAATATCGAGATTGCAGGTCGCACCCATCGCGGGTGCGTGGATTGAAACAAACAAGCAAGACTATGGCAATGGAAAGATTTATTATGCTTACCATGGACAGGAGCTCCCTAATCTGCCGAGCAATCCTATAGAGAGACCTTCTGGTGAATATCTTAGGTGGCATGCAGAGCATGTGTATCGGTAACAGAAAGAAAGCAGGAGCAATTGCTTGCCCCTTGATTTCCATCTTTTGAGTTATTCGAACGCCAGGATGATGTATGTTCAGTTGCCTACTGGTATCAGGACCATTCTCATGCTCTATTTCCAGCCTTGCTGGATGTTCAGGATCGGTGGCCGCGATAGCAAGAATGAGGGGAACTTTGTAGGATCCCTCACTTTTACTGCGCCAGTTGTATCCGCAATGTCCCAACCTCCACTTCCTGCTTTTCTCTATCATAGTCAATACATGGAATATTTGGATGCCTATGAATATTTCTCCATGCACCTACACAGCTGATTAAAGTCTTTTGGGTATGTGCCTGTATGGTATAGGAGAGTATGGGGACGATGGTGTTGGAGGCTCCGAGATTCAGGTTCGGTATGGGTTTGACTGCTTCGGCCGATCTATCTGCCAGTGGATCGCTGATATGACTTACATCTGAATGCGTAGCTATCGAGAGTGATGCACTGTTTTGATACTCCAACGCAGGAGGTATGGCAATCTTCCATCCGTCATACAGTGCAATAGCGAATCCACCTTCCTTGGTATGGAGCTCCCTCTCTGTCGTAACCACATGGATACGGATATGGAAGAATCCTAGAGGAATCAGATAGGTCGTGATTGCAACATCACTATACGGATGCCATACAGAGCACAGATACTCTTTACTGATATGCAATTCCTCCGTCTCACGTCTCGGCCGATAATATTGGCCATCATCACTGACGTAGAGCATGCTGTCGCAGCCACATTGTGGGAATTCGTAGTAGGAAGCCGATGTACTGAATGTATAACGTGCACTATAGGCGAATTTTGCATACTTTTCTGCGATATGCAACATGTGATATGCAGGATACTGACCTGCATTGAGCATAACCACATCATCATCCTCCGTCCGTTGCATGATGACCTTCGGCTGCAGCAATAGAGTGGTTTTCGCAAGGTCGGGTAAAGGAAGCTCGGAAGCCTGCCAGAACGGATGGTCATCATCCAATGCCAGGATAAGGAAGGTCTTCAGCGCCCAATAGGGTGACCCCGGAGCGTTGTACTCTTCGGCCATCGCACGGGAATGGTAGGTGTACCCTACTGTCAAGAAGCCATCCCGGTCGAAAATCGGTTGCTTGAACCACCACCGAAGATTACGTAGAATTATTCCTTTCATCACCCCCCATGGCAAAACTTCAATGTTTGAAAATGCACAAGCACTGTAGAAAGAGACTACAGCAAACCGATAGGTGAGTGAACGTCCGTAAGGAACAAAAGGCCCTTCTTCTGTGAAATAGGTGATATGTTGCTGAGCAAACAATCCAGCCCGCTGGCTGAACCTGTCGGCTCGCTGCCTATCAAGTTGACCCCTGAAATGGCAATACAGAAGAGCATAGTACTGCATGGCAAGTGGATTGTAGTTGTCAAACGGTACAGCGTCGCGGTACCAACCGTCACCTGCATACATGCTCTCAAGTAAATCCAGGTCGGCTGTCATAAGATCAAGATTGAACTCCTTTCGCCCAAGCTGCTCGAAGGCCATGTTTACCAAAACCCTGAAGAACCTCCAGTTATTTGCAGACATAGTATGAGTGTTGATCTGGGACAACCATGCACAAACGTTGTCTTGTTGTATGGATGTCAGTGGTTCCCAGTAGAACTGTGGTGTCAACAGCAATGCCAGGGCGATTGCTGCCATTTCCACCATGCGCTGGTCATAATCCGTGACATCACCCCAGTAATTAGGCCCTTGTGTATCTGTGCCTTCTACAAGCCCTTGTGCATGCAACTGCTCTGCCTCCCAGCTGAAGCCACCACTTCTAAGCGGCACCAAGCCCCAGAGCAACCTCGACCATCCCTCCAATAACGCTACTTGTTGGCTGTAATGTGCCGCCTCATTGCCTATGAACAGAAGTGATCCGTGATTTGTTAAAGCGTTCTCACATGGATTGAGAATCATCAGTAAAGCCTGAGCTAAATCCTCTCTTGTAGTAAGTTTTAGATTATGAATAGGAAGGTCATAGGTTTTCATCGTGATTCCTTTCAGTGATTACCAAAATTGTATTGCAGTTCCGAGCAAGGTTCCCAGTGCTTCCATATAGAAGTAATCTCCCCAGATGGTGCATTCATCAATGCCTACCCCATTGGGTTTCCCATATACGGCATGCAGCAAGATACCATTAGAGTGGGGAATGCTTGCAGATGTGTAGTTTCTGCAAAGTTCCAGCAGCATCGCCAATGCTTTTGTTCGGTATTCCAATGCTTTCGCATCATGGACTCCAAGCAGTGAGCTGAGCAGCAACAATCCGTTGATGGCGATTGCACACGCCGATGAGTCACGCTCCTCATCACCTTCGGTGAAGATAAGATCCCAGTAGCAGATCAGGTCGTCAGGAAGGTGCGCCAGAAAGTAGTCGGCCAACCGCATTGCATCTTTCAGGCACCCAGTGTCATGGGTATAGGTATAAGCGAGGGCCAATCCGTAGATACCCCATGCCTGGCCTCTTGCCCAACATGAATCATCACTATACCCCTGGGCTGTGACCCCGCGTATTGGGGTTCCGGTTTCGGTATTGAAGTAATAGGTGTGGAATGTGGTATTGTCAGCTCGTATGAGTGTTTTTCTGGATTGTGATAGATGATTGAGAGCTGCATCCTTATACACAGCATTTCCTGTGACTTCTGTAGCCCAGAAAAGAAGCGGGAGATTCATAAGGCAATCAATAATTATTCTGCCTCGTTGCTGAGGATCGTCCAAATCACCCCAGGCTTGAATGATACCCGAGGCTTGGGAGTATCGTTCCATCAATAGGTCTGCAGCATCAAGAGCTGTCTGTTTTGCTTCCTCGCTACCGGTAATGAGATAATGTGCCTTGGCTGAGAGGATGTAAAGGAATCCCAAATCATGTGTGCCGGTATTGATGCGTTGCTTAATCCGTTGTTGATAGTCTGGCAGGGTATGTTCGGCCGCAGCCTTGAAGACATCGTCTTTGGTATGTAGATACGACAGCCATAGCATGCCATTGTAAAAGCTGCTTGTCCAATCTGTATTTGCAATTTTTGCATAGACATTATGTGTACTCGCCGGGGCTGGATATCCATCGGAGAAGAAGGCAATATTACTTCGTGTTTTCTCAATGGCATAGTTATAAGCATCCTCCCAGATCTTATGCAAGGTCTGGGAATCAGCAAGATTTTGTTGTTTCACGCTTCAATCCTTTGTTTTGTAGTAGTTTTGTGTTACGTAAAAGGCCAATTTCCTTGTCTTGCGGTCAGCATCAATCAAGCCTTTACGATTGAATCCTTCTTGGTATCGATTGAGCCTACGGACGGCACGGAAATCGTAGAAAATCCAGGGAGTCAGGCCTCTGACATAGTGAGCTTTATCCAGTGTTGCAAACTGTTTCTTGTACAAAGCTTCCTGGTACTCTTCGGTCCACATTGTATTCTTGGTACCATGATTTCCGGCTCTAGCTCCTCCCCCGAACTCAGTGATGATTACCGGCTTGGTGAGCTCCGTATTGTTCAGGATGGTAAGCAGGTCCTCAAAGTTTGGTTCGTACCAACCGTAATACTCGTTGTTTCCTATGACATCCAGATACTCCATCAGGCGGTCTTCAAGCTTTAGCTTGGCAGTGTTCACCAAACATGCGGCGCTTATCAGTCGTGTTGAATCCAAGCTTCTTGCTTGCTTTGCCAAGGACGACATGAACCTGAGTCTGCTGTCAGTATCCGGGTTCTCATTTCCCACCGACCAGATGATAACACTCGCCCGGTTGCGGTCCCGGAGTACCAACTCTGAGAGTTGGTTCTCTGCATCCTGATATGTTTCCTCGTTGGTGAAATTGATTGCCCAGTATACAGGGATTTCCTCCCAAAGCAGAACGCCCAATTCATCGGCTATTTGTGCGAAACGTCTGGTATGCGGGTAGTGTGCCAGACGAAGGAAATTTCCTCCCATCTCCTTCAGGTCAGCAATCGTCGCCCTGATTATTGCCTCATTGGTTGTTTTTCCCAAGTCGATATGGTCCTCGTGAACACTGATCCCTTTCAGGAACAATGATTTACCGTTGAGGAGAATGTCCGTCCCTTGCACTTGGATATCCCTGAACCCAATTCGATCACAAACTCGGTCATCTCCATACAGGATTTCCACTTCATACAATTGGGGATTTTCCAGAGACCAAAGCGTGACATCGGCTTCAAACTCCAAACTGCCTGTCCCTGCCTTGATGGGGATCTCTTTTTCAATATCCAGCTCGGCAATCCTGTAGATCACTGTAGTATCGAGCGGTGTATCAAGGGTTACAGAAGCAAAGATCATGTTGGTGGTTTTTGGCTTCAACTGGGTGTAGAAATTGCGAATGTAGGTTGTAGGAGTCCTGATCAACATAACATCCCGATAGATACCCCCATAATTGAACCAGTCGGTATTATCCATTGGAACGCGATCCTTGCTCCGGGAAGCATCGACTGCGATAATGAGACGATTTTGTTTTTGCAGGTATGAGGTAACCTCCATGGAAAATGGAGTTGATGCACCATCATGCATTCCTACCTGCTTACCGTTGAGAAACACATAGGTACGATAGGCGCTTCCCTCGAAATGGAGAAAAACGCGTTCCCCTTCCTGCTCGCTTTTGTAGGTAAAGCCCTTATAGTAGAGTCCCATATTCTCATAGTAATAGAGATCGCTGCGTTCGGTATTCCAGCAACCGGGGACGTTCATCAACGGCCATACATCAAAATCTGCATCCAAGGGGAGTGGGAGTCCTTTCTCACTCTCAGTTTTCTCCTCAAACCAACGTGCCCTGAGACATGATTCGTAGGGATCAGGAGTAAAGTGGAACTTTCCATTCAAGCTCTCAAGACTCCTTCCTTCAATACTGACCAACTGGTCAGCCTTGACTCTCTTCTGTTCATAACTGCTGCGATAGTCCACTACGTGGATATCCTGATTGAAATTTTCTGCTTGGTTCATGTTTTTACCCCTTCAGCCCTGATGAAGCTACGCCTTGTACGAAGTATTTTTGTCCGAACAAGAAAATAATGAGTACAGGAACTATTGATATCAAAGCGGCTGCCATTTGTGGTCCCCAATATACATACTGTTCCCGTACAAAGTCCGTCATGCCAAGTGGCAGTGTTTTCAGAGATGGTGTTGTAATATAAATCAATGGAGTGAAGAAATCGTTCCAGAAGAATCGAAATGAGAATATAACTTGTGTTACCAATACCGCCTTGCTCATGGGAAGCATGAGTGTGGTAAAAATGGTCCACTCCTTCGCTCCATCGATACGTGCGGCTTCGCAATATGTATCAGGGATGGACATGAAGTACTGCTTGATCAAGAACGTACCAAAAGCAGTGAATGCACCAAGCAGTACCAATGACAAATGAGTGTCATAGAGATTTATGTTCCGGATAATTAAAAATTGGGGAATCATGACTGCCTGCATAGGAATCATCATGGAGGCAAGGTACAACCCAAATATGAAATCTCTTCCTTTCCATCTGAGTTTGGTAAATACATATGCCCCGGTTGCTGCCGTAAAGAGCTGGACGATGACGATGGTTGTGGTAAGCTTGACTGAATTCCAGATATAGCGGGGAAACCGGTCCATCAAGCGTAGGAAGTTGGTGGTGATTACTTTCTCTGGAATGAAACGAAAGGGGAAATTGAACAACTCGCTTTCGTTCTTGAAACTGGAGGAGAGCACGATAATCAAAGGAAAGAGCGTGATGAAAGCTGCTATTGTGAGCAGAATATACACAGAAAGCTTTCCAATCTGTTGTTTTTGTCTATACGATATCATAGTTCACCCACTTTTTTTGTCCATGGCTCTGTAAAAAGGTGACTGCCAGGATGATGATCATCAATATTACAGATTCGGCTGACGCATACCCAAAGCGGAAGAATGTAAATGCATTGAGATAGATGTCGAAGGCAAGTACATTGGTGGAGCCGGCTGGGCCACCACCTTGTTGTCCACCAGTCATGATGTATATGTAATCGAAGACTTGGAAGCCTCGGATGATTGCAATCGTAAGTCCGTAGAACAGTATCGGCGAAAGCCCTGGTAGTGTTACATGGAAGAATTGCTTGATCTTTCCAGCTCCATCCATCTCTGCTGCTTCATATTGTGTCCTGCTTATATTTTGTAAGCCACCAATGAAGAGAACCATGTAGTATCCGAAGTTCTGCCAAATTGCAATCGTTATGATTACAGAAAGAGATGACTTGCTGCTTGCCAGCCACTTCGAAGTCGGCAGACCAAGAGAGGCGAGCAATTGGTTCATAAATCCACTCGAGGGTTCGAAAATGAACATGAAAGCCAAACCTACTGCAACCGAGGAGAGAATATTGGGTAGGTATAAGATTCCGCGATAGGTTGAACACCCCTTAAAGTTTCGAGAAAGCAACAAGGCGAAACCAAGCCCAAGACCAATCTGGAAGATTACGGTGATGGTCATAAACTCGAAAGTTACAAGCAGATACGAGAGGAAGTTTTGGTCGGTGAATGCTACCATGTAGTTTTTTAAACCGATAAATCGAAAATTTGGTCCACCTGAGTAGTTTGTGAATGAGAGCGCAATGGCTCCAATCATCGGAGAGAATACAAAGATGAGAAATCCAATGAAGCTGGGTAGAAGAAACGAGAGAATAGTCCCTGTTTTTCTCAGAGAGTGAGTTGTATTCACGAAATGTCTCCAAGCGTCCCCTCCCCCAAACAACTTGGAGGAGAGGCTATCTCACCTGATTTAGTAGGTGGTCTTGATGATATCATTCAGGGTTTTGGTAAACTTGGTCCTGAATTGATCAACGGTCATGTTACCCAAAAGGAAGTCTTCCTGAATGGTGGCGAACTCGGTCTCCACACGGGTCCCGTATGGGCTGAAATTGGCGGTGTTGTTTCTTTTTGGCTCAAGGAAATAGTCAATTGAATTTCCTTTTGGCAAATTTTTTGCAATCTCTGCCCTGGCAGCTTCCCCGGGAGCGGCGGGTAGTACGCCATAAGAAGCGGCAACTGCTGCACCTGCGGGGCCGCTCATCCAATTGATGAATTCAAATGCAGCGTCCTTCTTCTTTGAATAAGAAGTGATGCAGTTTCCGGTGGGCAGGCCGACGGTAACGTACTCTTCCTGGTCGCAAGGAAGGCGGGTGATGCCCCAATCCTCAAAATCAAAGGCAAGCAGGCCATCTTTTGCACCAACTACCATTTGGCCTGGGAACCACTCACCAATGAGCAGCATGCCGACGTTGCCATCATAGAATTGCTTGGAGTAGTGCAGTTTAGTAACTTTCATGTCGATCAAGGACCACATGGCACCAACATCCTCGAGTCGCTTGCGCATTTCAAGCTGTTTCACGACATTCTCGATGGAGTCAATCTTCCCGTCAGGGGTTACGATGGAATCACCTGCCTGTCCGGCTTGGAAGAAACCCTGTCCGCCCCAGATATAGATGGTTGAGCCGACAAGTTTGGAATCGGCGGCAGTGATGGCCTTTGAGACTTCCTCGAACTTCTCCCATGTCCATTCTCCCCGTTCGACATAATAGTCAGGGGTGGGTACACCAGCTTTCTTGAATACATTCTTGTTGTAGTAGGTGTAGTACGCACCACCTCTCCAAGGAATGACCACGATATCACCATTGATGACTGAGCTGGATTTGAACGCTTCTACAGCTTCGTTTGGCTTTCCTGTTGCCTTGATATAGGAGTCCAGCGGTTCAAGATAGCCGTTGGCGTACTGACCAAACATGTCCGACTGACGCTTTTCCATGAATGCATCGATGTCTGCCCGACCACTTAACAGGGTGGTAAGCTTGGTCTCATAGTCTGCAGCCGGAAGTATCTGGGCATTGACCTGGATGTGTGAGTGGGTTGCATTAAAGGTATCAATCAAGGCCTTGTGGCTTCCATCATCCCATGTGTAATATGAAATTACCACCGGGCCTTCATCTTTCTTGGAAGCAGCTGATTCTGCTCCCCCTGCAGCAAAGAGTACTCCCGAGCAAAGCAAGGCAAGTACTGTTACAAGCAAATACGTACGTTTTTTCATGTTGGTTCTCCTTTTTTCGAACATAAATTCTATATTCAGCCTTGCATGAGTTTATTTATCTCGCAATTTTGAAAGGCCGAAATCTTTTAGAAAAACGAAGATATGAATTTTGAAAAGCAGAAATAATATTATTTTGTGGAGATTGAGGCTTTCCGATGTTACACTTTTCTCCAAAGGATTCTCTCAACATGCGCATATTTGGAGCGAACAAGGAGTCACCGTCTCGGTCTTGGGTGTTGAAAATATTCATTCCCATTACATCAATTCTGCTGGCAACCCTGATATTGATGGCAGTGGTGTTTTCTTCGTTATTCACCGACGTTGCCCAGACTCTTATCGTTGACGACTTTTTGGCATCTCTGAAAATGGTCAGTACGTACTACCGTCAGATGAGATTCACCACGGTTCCCATCATCGACGATCTCTATGATTCGCCGGAGATTCAAAATTACCTGTTGCAGAATCTTCCACGGGATCAGGCCACCATCGGTGTGTACGCTAAATTGGATAGTACCGTTGCAAGGAATTCATACATACATTCCATCTACTTGTACAATCGTGAGTATGGATTCTATTCTAGTCTTAATGGTTTGGAGTCCCCCCAACAGCTTAGTGATTCCACGCTTCTGGCTTTTCTTGATCAACAACCCAGAAATATGCGGCTCTATCAGCGTCAATCAGTTTTTACCAATAAAACGATTCCTCTCTCTCTGCCCAAGGAACAGAATGTACCGACAAATCTCTATACGATTTGTAACAACAGTTATGATGAGAATGGCCAACTCAATTCCGGAATCATCATGAACCTATCCGAAACAATGGCACGCAACTTACTGGCCAGCGATGATATGGACACATTGAAAAACTTCTACATGATTGATGAAGACTATTATATCATCAGTCATCCTGATCCAAGTCTATTCGGCACTCGGGCTATCAACCAACCGTTACTTGGACAAATAGCCCTTTTTGAGGAAGCAAAAGGTTCGAGAATTATTTCAGATAAAACCGATGAGCAGTACCTGGCCTGTTGGTATGACGTGAAGGAGATGAACTGGAGGCTGATTTATATATTACCAATGTCATATATCCAGGAGCCGTTGGTTCGGCTCAGGTGGAATTTGGTATTGGTTTTATTGGGATTATCATCGCTTGCATCGCTGCTGTTGGTTTGGGAATCGAAGCGTGTGAACAATCAGCTGACGCGAGAGAATCGATTTGTCGATTTTCTCAAAGGTAATGCAGGTACTGATATTGTACCGATGTATGCGGGTAGCTCCTTCTTTATTGCTCTCATCCATCGCCAGAGTTGCAACCCTGCAACTCCATTGCTCGTCCGACAGCGATTTTTTGATTTGGTTTCTGAACATTTGCATATTGATACAAGGCGCTCTTTCTTTTTACCGGTCGAGCATGATCTGTACGTATACATGACTACGTTGAAACAGAAAAATATAGTTTCCCAGTTCAAAAAGCTACGTATCAGTGTGTATGACGAAGCTTTTGAGCATCTTTCTGTGTTCTACTCCGAGGAAGTGGTAGGATTGGAAGACCTGCCGCAATGCTTTGATTGCATGAGAAAAAATCTGCTGTCTCAGATATTGGAAGAAGTTGGATTTGTTCGTCCAGTTGGGCATAATCAGAGCAAAGAAGTAAACTTCTTTCTTGCTGAAACCGCTGATATTGGGAAGGCTTTGATGCAGAAGTCAACCGACTTGTATGAGAAAGCGGTACATACCATGATTTCCAATCTCCGGACTCAAGAGGACTATGATCTTTTCTGCTCCATGAAACACTACTTGAGTTATTCCATCGCAGGTCTTATTGGTGATGTATTCAAAGCAACCGAACGTATGACTGTTCAAGAATGGAAGCACTCTGTGTTGTATAGTCGCAATTATGAGGAGCTGAGTATGAGCTTGCTTAAGATTTCGGAAATTTTGGAAGAATATAGGCATCAGTATTCAAAACGCCACACAATCGAGTTGGTGGAACAAATCAAGCAATTGGTCAAGGAGTATCTATCCAATGTAAATCTGAGTTCCAACTTGATTGCTGACAAGATAGAATTGTCACTTGGATATACTCGTAGTATCTTTAAAAGTGAAGAGGGTATATCCCTGAACGAGTATATTGGCGTGAAACGTATAGAAGAGGCGTGTACGCTCCTGGTTTCAACCAAGCAATCAATCAATATGATCCGGGAGACTCTCGGGTTCAGCAATACGTCCTATTTCTGTACATACTTCAAAAAAATCAAGGGTGTCTCTCCTTCCGAGTATCGAAGAAAGGAGAGAATGTAGGATTGCCTATCAGAAACTGATAAGCAATCCATCTCAAGAAGCTTGCATATGAAGCAAAACATGCACGCTTCCTCTTAGCTTATCAGACATGATTTTACAATCGTTGCATCCCAATAGCAGATGTGCAAAGATGATGCAGGCGGTGAAGAGGAACAGTTTGGGATGAATAAGCATGACAACCTTTACAATAAACTCTTTACACAGAAAGTGTTTGAAGTATTGATGGCCAAGAAGGGTCATGCAGTGTATCAAGCACTGGCTGAAGCTGATTTGAAGCAGCCCCATCTATTGAGCAATGGTGAGATTATTCACAATCTCTATACCCGGATGTCCAAGTCTTATCGCAATGAGTACATCTATCAGAATACGTTGCTTAATGCCTTGCTGCTTGGAAAACACAGTGTACGCACTACAACAGCGTTGAGCCAGGTTCCCGTTGGAAAAGCTGTAGCTGACTTCATCCCCATCAGTGCAAAGCAGAAAAAAGAACCTGTCGCCGATGCAAGTGCACTCTCTCATCAATCAATGTTCAAGTTGCTTCGAAAGCGTGAATACGAGCATATCGTACACTCCTATTTTGGATTCCTCTCGATCGATTACCTTCTCATCGTTTAAAACCTGTGCATTGCCGCAGTAAGCAACACCAATGCTGACGGTGATATAATTTCCATCCATTTCCGAGTCTTTTACTGCAATCCGTAGGTTTTCGGCTATAGAAAACAACTTCTCTTCATCATGCCCATATGCCATTGCAACGAATTCCTCACCGCCATAGCGGTAGAACTGCAATCGAAAGGTCTGCGCGAATTTTATCAGTATTTCACCAAAACGGCTCAAGCATCTATCGCCGGCGGCGTGACCATACTTGTCGTTGAATTCTTTGAAATAATCGATATCAAGCATCAGGACTCCGGTGGGTTTCCTTGACTCAGTCGTCTCAAGATATGCCAGCGTTTCAAACAATTTACGGCATTTGAATCGCCCTGTCAGAACATCTGTCTCCTTTTCAATGATGAGTACACGATTGGTTGGATAATGACCAACCTGAATACCTGGACACAGTGTGGTCAGGTGAGGATGCTCAGAAAAGGTGAGTACAAGATTCAGGTCGATATGCTACGGACACGATTCCAGCACCCCGCAATCGCTATAGGACAAAAATCCATCCCAAGGGATTCTGGTTCGACAAGGAATTTCATGTCCCTGACCCAGGAGTGTTGCAGGTTCCGAAAAGCTGAGAGGAAAGGCAATTGTATTGCTGCTGGATACCGGTCCTCATTCATCACCATGACCGTATGTATGATGACGCAGAAAGAAAGGTTTTCCTATCCTTCTGCGTACTTTGAACTACAGAGGGAATTGGATGGAACTGATAATGACCATTCCTTGCCGGCTTGTCAGGGATGCATCTTATATTCTGCTGAAATAATCTGAGGGAAAAAAGGTTTCAAATTTATGTTGACTTGTATACAATCTTGTATAAAATAGAAGTTGGGTACTTTTCCAGCGGTGTGGAAAGCGAGTGCCTTGATGAAGCAAGTCGTTGTCAAGAAAGACATGTACGTCGATTCTGTTGTCTTGATGCTACTCAGCAGGGATCTGGAAACTAGAGAAGAAATCGAATCCGCAACAGTTGCCATGGGCACCGCCATGAATGTGCAGTTGCTCATAGACCAAGGATATTCTCCCACCCAACTCGAAAAGGCCACCCCTTCCGACCTCCTCATAGCTCTTGATTGCCCTGAGGAAAGTGATATACCCGCCATGCTTGCCTTTACGGACACCTTGCTCTCAGGCAAGGGAGGAAGCTCAAAAGCCGAAGCTTCCCAAGAAGCGTATTGCAGCATAGAAGATGTAGTACGCTCACAAAGTGAAACCAATTTGGCAATTATCTCAGTACCAGGCATCTACGCAGCCCATGAAGCACGAAAAGCCCTGGACCTCGGCCTGAACGTCATGATCTTCTCCGACAACGTTGCCTTGGAAGATGAAATAGACCTCAAGCAGCGTGCCGTGGAAAAAGGCTTGTTGGTCATGGGTCCCGACTGCGGAACCGCAATAATCGGAGGAAAACCGCTCTGTTTCGCCAATGTAGTCGCCCCGGGTTCCATCGGGTTGGTTGCTGCTTCAGGCACCGGCTTGCAGGAAGTGACATGCTTGCTGGATCGGATGGGCTGCGGCATAAGCCAAGCCATCGGCACCGGAGGACGGGATTTGAAGAACAAAGCCGTGGGAGGGAGAATGATGCTGCAAGGCATCAGAGCCCTTGGTGAAGATCCAAACACCGATCTCATTGTCGTAGTATCCAAACCCCCTGCCCCTGAATTGGTACCAACCGTACTCAATGCCTTGGTTCGGACACAGAAGAACTCGGTTGTACACTTCATCGGAGCCGATGCGCATCAATTTCCCCACCATCCCTTGATCCATTGGGCCTCCAATCTTGAGGAGACGGCGCGCATTGCAGCCTCCCTTAGCGGCAAAAACCTCCCAAAACGGGAACACTACGATGATTGGCCCTTCGATCTGGACCATGAAACCATCGATGCCATTGTTCTCAGGGAATCGAAGCACAGGCTGCCCGAACAAACCAATATCCGCGGATATTATACAGGAGGCACGCTGTGTGATGAGGCTTGGTTATCCCTTTCGGACCTCAAGGAGAACGTATATTCCAATAACCAAACCAACCCAGCCTTGAGACTCTTGGATCCGCATGTCTCAATCGGTCACACCATCGTCGATCTAGGTGATGATGTCTTTACCGTGGGAAGACCACACCCCATGATCGACCCCACCACGCGTACCGACCGGATCCGCAAGGAGATGGACGACGCTTCAATTGCCGTGATGGTGCTCGATTGCGTACTAGGGTATGGAAGCTGCGACGACCCGGCAGGAGCGATGATACCCACGCTGGTTGCAGCCAAGCAGGCAGCTCTCAAGCGGGGAGGGTACCTGAGCATCGTTGCTTCAGTAACCGGAACCCCACTCGATCCGCAAGGTTTTGCCCTCCAAGTACAAAACCTTGAAAAAGCCGGCGTAGTGGTGATGCCCTCCAACTATCAAGCCGTCAAACTGGCACAGAGAATTCTCCTCAAACAAACCGGTGTCGGAAACCGGGAAGAGATCATGGAATCGCCTTCACAAATCACCCTCAAACCGCTGGACCTTCCCGATGCCACACCCGTAGGACCGATACTCTCCTTGTTTGAAAAGGGAGTCCATGCAGTCAACCTTGGCTTGGCTTCCTTTTCTAAAAATCTAGAGTCTTGTGGTGCCGATGTGTACAACCTGGATTGGAAACCCCCTGCCGGCGGTGATGTCGTTTTGATCGACGCACTCAACCGGATGGATACAATCAAGGATATCGACTGTAACGAAGCCAACCAAGAAGCGGTGGAGCGGGTTCTTGCGAGCAAGCCAATGCTGCTGGGCATCGCCAAGGCGAAGGACGTCATCCCCGGCATGCGGGAAAACCTGTTGTTGCACGCAGGACCCCCGATCACCTGGGAGCGCATGTGCGGTCCCATGCGGGGAGCGGTCATTGGTGCGCTGTTGTATGAAGGAAAGGCAAAGGATGCCAACGAGGCTGAAAAGCTCGCGTCTTCAGGTGCCATTGAGTTTGAACCCTGTCATCACCATAATGCAGTCGGCCCCATGGCCGGCATCATCAGCTGCAGTATGCCGGTATGGATCGTAGAGAACGACACCTACAAGAATAAAGCCTATGCAACACTGAATGAAGGATTGGGAAAGGTCCTTCGCTATGGAGCATACAACGAGGAAGTGCTCTCCCGGCTTCACTGGATGGAAAGCATCCTCGCTCCGATTCTCAACAAAGCTTTGCAGCTCCATGGACCGATCGACATGCGTTCCTTGATAGTACAGGCACTGCAGATGGGTGATGAGGGCCACAACCGCAACAGGGCGGGAACATCGCTGGTCATTCGCGAGCTTGCACCGTATCTCGTATTGCTCGACGAACCGAAGCAACACATCTCCGATGTACTGACTTTCATGCACAAGAACGATCACTTCTTCCTCAACCTCTCGATGCCGTCGGCAAAGTGCACGATGGACAGCGCAAAGCACGTGAAAGGAAGTACGCTCATTACTGCGATGGCCCGCAACGGTACGGACTTCGGCATTCAAATCTCAGGTCTTGCAGACCGTTGGTTCACCGCCGGGGCGACCGTCGTCGAAGGATTGTATCTCCCCGGCTTCAAAGCCGAGGATGCCGCTTTGGACATCGGGGACTCGGTCATCACCGAAACATCGGGCATCGGCGGCTTTGCCATGGCAGCCTCGCCCTCCATCGTCAAGTTCGTCGGAGGAACACCCTCCGATGCAATTATGTACACCAAACGAATGTACAACATCACCCTGGCCGAAAACAGGGAATATAGGATCCCCATTTTGGATTTCCGAGGGACTCCCACCGGCATCGATGTAAGGAAGGTGGTTGAGAAGGGGATTCTTCCTGTCATCAACACCGGCATCGCACACAAGGAGCCGGGTATCGGGATGGTGGGAGCCGGGTTGGTGAAACCTCCGATCAAGTGTTTTCAGGATGCTCTCTTGGCTTTTGCCGACGAGTATGCACCCTCCGATCATAGCAAAAAAAGGAGAAAGCAATGAAAGTAATCGATCTGACGATTCCCTTGGGCGTTGGGACACCACCTTGGCCGACGTATATACCGCTACAGGTCCAATATTTCAAGCGGCTTGCACCCAACGGTGCAAACGGGCAAGTGGTGACCCACTCCAACCATGTGGGAACACACCTTGACGGAGAAATACATTTCTATACACCGGGAAAGGATATTGCACAACTGGATATGGACTTCTTGGTGCATGAAGGTGCCATCGTCGACCTTTCCGACGTGTGCGGCGATTATGACGTCTACACCTCGGACATGGTCGAAGAGCGCGTCGAAGTGAAAGAGGGAGACATCCTGATCATCCACACCGGGTATCACCACTATGGATGGGACCAGCCAACCGGTGACGAAATCAGATACATGATCAAGCACCCCGGACCCGATAGGGAGTTCGCTGAATGGGCGAAGAAAAAGAAACTGCGGTGGATAGGAGTCGACTGCGGCAGCGCAGACCATCCCATGAACACCAAAATCAGGGACTGGATGCCCAAGGAAGCCAAGCAATGTGATGCACATTTCAAGGAAAAGTACGGCATGCCCTTGGATGAGTTCTTTACTGAAGACAAGTATCAGTTGATGCATATTGAAATGTTCAACCATGGAATCATCCACGCAGAGTGTGTCGGGGGAGACCTCGACCTATTGCTCAACCAACGGGCGGTCATCGGGTGTTATCCTTGGCGGTTTGTGGATGGGGAGTCCTCCATTGCCCGTATCGTGGCTCATGTCGACGACGACCGCTATGAGATGCTGATGGCAAAGAAGGCAAAAGCCGAACTGACCCGCTTTGGGGATGTTGCAGGCAGCAGGAACGCTTGGTTGCACGAAGAAGCAAGAAAGCACAGGTAAAAAAAGGAGTCCGCAAAATGGCATTGGACGCAATGGAAAAGATATTGAGACCTCCTGAGTTGACGCTCAAGGCCTATCCCCCCAAGGTAATCACCTTGGCATCAGGGGAGAAGATGGTGGTTCGGGAAGCAAAGCGGGAAGAAGTCGGAGCCTTGCTGGGAACCTTGTATCCGCTGATCGGCGTTCCGAAGGACTTCTACGACATCGTAGCTGTTCGCATGTATTCGGAAATCCTAGGCTGGTATCGCTATCGGGTGGCGAATGAGTTTGTCCTGGTCGGGACCATCGACGGAGTTATCGCCGGCATTGTAACCAGCCGTGCCGTTACGCCGCAACTGGGTATGAGCCTGCATACGTTGACGATCAAGCGAGGGCTCAGGGTAGGGGCGCAATTGTTTGCCGCAAAAATGGAACACCACATAGACATTTTAGGGGAAGAAGAAGTCTACATCGTTGCAGAGAGCCCTAATGGCTTCAAGCGATGGATGATCGAGTACCAATTGGAGGACCGCTCCTCCCAATTCCCCGAAGTCAGGCATGAATTGGGTGGTGTCCCCACCTACGTGTTGACTCGTCCGCTTTGGGATGCTGTACGGGCAAGCAAGTGCACCGGCACCAGGCCGGTTTCAGCTGAAGATCTCAAATCGTCGGAAAAATTGATCATGCCCGCCGAATATCCCCAGATCCCAGGATTCAAGAGGTAAGCAATGGCAAACGTTGGAATAGTAGGAATCGGGCACACCAGATTCGGTAATTCCTCTGAATATGACCTTTCGGATGTATTATCGTATGCTGCAACTGATGCCTTGGAGGACGCACATTTTCTATCAAGAAGGAAGGAAGTCGACCAGGTAATCGTCGGCAATATGGCAAGCGGTCTCTTTTGCCATCAAAGTGCCGTGGCTTCCGCCTTGATAAGTCGCATGGATATGGAACCGGTCCCGGCTGAACTGGTGGAAAATGGACCAGCCTCAGGGGCCAGCGCCATCAAGATTGGGTATATGGCGATCGCCTCCGGCATGGCGGACATTGTATTGGTGGTCGGCGGAGAAGTGATGCGCAAAGTCTCGGGTTGGGTCGGCACCGACTATGTAGCAACCATGCTGCATACCGAAGCCGAATACAACATGGGCCTCACCCTCCCCGCCTTCGGTGGAATGTTCACCCGCATGTATATGGAACGATATGGGCTGACCGAACGCGACCTTGCCCTGTTGGCGGTGAAAAACCATGCCAATGGTGCAAAGAACAAGTACGCCCATATCCAGGTCCCGTGCTCGATTGAAGCCATCAGCGACGGCCCTGAAGCCGCGGTGGTGAATACGTATGTAGCCGAACCGCTGCGAATGTACTCGACTTGCCCGGTAAGTGATGGAGCCGCTGCGCTATTGCTGGTGAACATGGATAGCCCGAAGGCGAAAGACTTTCCCAAGAAACCGATTCGGATCGCAGGCATAGCCAGTGCCACCGACACCCATTGCGTGCATAACAGAAAAGACCCGCTGCTGCTTGATGCAGTAAGGATCGCCGCTGAAAAAGCATACGCCATGGCGAAGTTGACACCAAAGGATATTTCCTTTGCCGAGCTTCATGATGCTTTCTCCATTCTTGAACTGGCCATCAGTGAAGAGGTGGGGTTCTTTGAACGAGGCAAGAGCTTCTTGGCGGTGAGGCAAGGCCTGACCAATATCGACGGGAAGCTTCCCATCAATACATCCGGGGGGTTGAAGTCCAAAGGCCATCCGGTAGGGGCTACCGGTGTCTCCCAGGCGGTGGAGTTGGTAAGACAGTTGCGCGGAGAAGCTGAGAAAGGAAGGCAGGTGAGTAATCCTCGCTATGGTATGTCGGTCAATTTCGGTGGGTTCGGCAATAACGTCGTCGCGCTGATCTGCGCAAAGGAGTAAGGGTGCTGCCATGATTGATTTCAGCATGTATGAAGTGAAGGAACCGAAGATTTCAGCCTACCGCTGTGAATCGTGCGGGACACTGTATTACCCAGCCCCCATGGTGTGCAAAACCTGTAACAGCCGCCGGGACCCTGTGACCGGCAAGGGATGGGAGCAATTTGATTTGGAAGGCCCGTGCACCCTGCTTTCCTGGACGCGGTTGTGGAATCTGCCTGAAGGCTACACAAAGAAGAATATGATGTTCGGCATCGTGGAATTCGAGAACGGACTTAGGGCATCGGGGCAATTGGAAGTGGATGAACCAAAAACAGGAATGAAGTTGGTTTCAACCGTGGTGGAGTCGGATGAACGACCGGGCGATCCCGTGAAGGTATTCATTTTCAAGCAGTAGCATCCCAGGAGGATCCCAATGGGTAGTCCGGTACGCAGCACTGATATTTACGATTCTCTCTCCCAGCGAATCATAACCTGGTTTTACACACCCGGGTATCGGTTGACTGAAGAAGAACTGTGTGCTGAGTTTGCAGTAAGTCGCTCTCCTGTTAGGGAGGCGCTGGGCAGTCTCGTATCGGCCAGATTAATCACCAAGGAAGCTCATAAAGGATATATGGTGAGGCAGATTGACCTTAGGGAGGTCAATGAACTGTATGACACCCGGCTGGTCCTGGAACTTGCCGTGGTGGAGACCTTGTGTGAAAAAGGAATGGATGCCTCCATACTGAAGGATTTGCAGGAACGTTGGAAGGTGATGCTTGATACGTTGCCCGAGGGCCTGGCACTCTGTGCAACCGAGGATGAACTTTTTCACAAGACGCTGTGCTCAGCAGCGGGGAATTTGGTGATGATGCAGATGTTGGACGACATCGCCAAGAGGATCCATTTCGTCCGGTTGTCGGACATAACCGATCCTGACAGGATGCGCAAGACCTGTCAGGATCATCTTGATCTGCTGCTTTCGTTGGAAGCTAGGGATGTTGAACAATCTAAGTCGATCGTAAGACGGAACATCCTCTGGGGTAAAGAGAAAGTGGATACCGCCATCAAGGAGGCGTTGTTTCATGCGCACCACATGGCCTGACGGTCCGTTGGGGACCATTGAGGTGATGGGCTCACGCTTTCCTTCTTCCCCAAGGGTTCTTTTGGTGCACTCTGTATTCAACACTTCATTGAATCTCCAGGACAAAGACGACGGCCTTTGCGCCTTGGTGATGAAAGCGGAGCAGCTTCACCCATGCACCGCATTCATGCATCCATCCAAGGTGTGTACGCAATTCAGCTTGCTTGGTCTTGCGAGAGGACAGAAGGTTCTGCTGCAGGAAGATCGGTTGAGTTTCGATTGCGGTTTATGGGTCTCGTTTGTTGGATCCATGCGGGTGCATCCAAACAATGAGGCAGCTCCTGCTGCCTGTTCCCTGAACAACGGGAACCTTACGCACATGGGCGCCATGCTTACCAAGGCACAACACGATAAAGGTGCCGTATTGGTATATGATGCGATTATCCATCATTGTGATGATAACCATAGTTTTATCGGATGCTTTTCACACCATGCAAGAGTTCTTCTCGTAGGTGTCCAAACAAGAAATCTTCTTACAGCTGAACGAGGAATGCAGAAGCTCTTGGGATTCGGAGCGGGCTCCACCCCGGTAGGTGATGATTTCCTTTGTGGGTTTCTCCTCGCCCTCTTCATGCTCGCCCGTTCAGCCGGGGAAGGCTCGTTCACTGATTTTGTTGAAGCCTTCACAACACAGCTTCGTCGATTGCTCTACGATTCATCCCAACGCACAACCGATATCTCAAAGCGCATGCTGCTTCTTGCCTGCGACAATCTGTTTTCCCAGGCGTTGGTGGCGTTTGCCCAGACGGTTTGTTCAGACCAGCTTGATGAGGTGCAGTATGCAGCGGCTTTGCAGGTGCTCTCTGGATTGGGCCATAGTTCTGGATATGATGCAGCTTCCGGCCTGCTGTATGGTCTTTTGCCGGAAATCATGGGTAAGGGGGGCGTATGATTGCTGAATTTTCGTACAGGGGACCTACCACGGAATCTGCTTTGTTGGAACTGCTTTCCGCCAATGCACACCAAGCAAAGTTGCTCGCTGGTGGAACCGATCTATTGGTCGGAATCAGAGGGGGGGTCTACCACCCTGATTTGCTGATTGACTTGAAGAAGATTCCTGCGTATTGGAATCTCGTTTTGCAGCAGGACCTCGCCCTGTCGATAGGGCCTGCCGTCACCATCAATGACATTCTTGGTAGTGCAGAGGTGAGGAAATACCATCCGCTCTTGTGTGCCTGCGCGAAGGATCTCGCCTCCTATCAGATTCGTAATCGGGCCACTGTGGTGGGGAACATCGTGAACGCGTCCCCATGTTCCGATATGGCCCCTGCATTGTTGTGCCTCGATGCCACAATCACCATTGCTTCGGTGAGGGGCTCCCGTGAGGTAGCCATCGGTGACTTCTTCACCGGGGTGAAAAAGACCGTGTTGGAAAGAGATGAAATAGTAACGGCTCTGCATATTCCCCCAAGTAGTGCTTCTGCAAAAGGGGTGTATCGAAAGTTGAAAAGAATACAGGGGCATGACCTGGGCATCGTCGGTGTAGCAGCAGCCATAGTCAACGGGAGGATTCGCATTGCGGTGAGTTCGGCAGCCCCAACGCCTGTGGCAACCAAGCCTTTGGACCGCTCTCTTCCGATGGAAGCGATACTCAAGGAAGTTGATTCCATCATAAGCCCCATCAGCGACGTCAGGTGCTCCAAAGAATATCGCAGGTTTATGGTATTGGAATATACCAAGTATTTGCTTGGGGAGGTGAGCTCATGCTGATACAGGTCACGGTGAATACAGTAGTCTATGAACGTGAGGTCAAGGAAAACCGTACCCTGCTTCGGTTTCTGCGCGAAGACCTGGGTTTGACGGGAACCAAGGAAGGCTGCGGCGCCGGAGAATGCGGTGCCTGTACGGTGTTTCTCAATGGAAAGACGGTGAATTCCTGCATGGTCCTTGCCGTGGAAGCCGATGGTGGAATCGTAGAGACGATTGAGGGGGAGGCAAAAAAGGGTGTGCTTTCCGCCTTGCAGGCGGCCTTCGAAGCCCATGGGGCTGTCCAATGCGGTTTCTGCACTGCAGGCATGATCATGTCTGCCAGACAGCTGATTCATAACAACCCCCGCCCGACACGAGAGGAGATACAGGAAGGCCTGGAGGGGAATTTCTGTCGCTGCACCGGCTATGAGCAGATCATCGAGGCAATTTTGGACGTCACCGGACAGTTGCAGGAGAAGGAGGAGTTGGAGTATGTATGAAACCCTCGATCGTTCTGTTCTGAAAAGTGTAGGGAAAAGTGAAATACGCCCCGACGCCAGGGTCAAGCTCACAGGAGAAGCCACCTATGTCAGCGATATGGTGCTTCCTGGGATGCTCTACGCCCAAGTAAAAAAGAGTCCGCATGCACGGGCGAAAATACTCAGCATCGATACCTCGAAGGCCGAAGCGTTGCCAGGGGTGAGGGCTGTGTTGACGGGATCCGAGCTCGATTATCGGCTTGGTCTCTATATCGTAGACAAGTATATCCTTGCAAAAGGTGAAGTACGCCACTACGGGGAGGCTGTAGCGGCGGTAGCCGCGGAATCGCTGCAGATAGCACGCAAGGCCGTCGATTTGATAGAAGTCGAGTATGAGGTGCTGCCTCCCGTGCTCAGTCATATGGATGCACGCAAAGAAGGTGCTCCGTTGGTCCATCCGGATCTGGGCAGCTACCAGTATGTCAAGGAAGTTTTCACCCCGATTCCCAACACCAACATTGCCAACTGGACGAAACTGCGGAAAGGCGATGTGGAACAAGGATTCGCCGAAAGTGAGTATATTGTTGAACGAGAGTACGACAATCCCAGTGTGCAGCATGTTCCGATGGAAACCCATGTCGCCATCGTTTCGTGGGGTTCGGGGGACAAGGTGACCATCTATACCAGTGCACAGTCGCCGTTTACCGTCCGTAATCTATTTTGCAATACGTTCTCCCTTCCTCTGAGCAATGTCAGGGTGGTAATACCGCACGTTGGAGGTGGATTCGGCGGGAAAGCCGGCATCCACATCGAACCGCTGACAGCGTGTCTTTCCAAGAAGGCCGGCGGAAGGCCGGTGAAATTCCAGGCAAGCAGGGAAGAGGAGTTCTCCTTGCTGCCATGCCGTAGCGCCTTGACGTATCACATAAAAACCGGAGTCTCCAAGGAGGGGAAAATCCTTGCCCAGAAGATGGAAATGTATTGGGACGCCGGTGCCTATGCCGATTATGCGGTAAATGTCACCAGGGCTTCGGGGTACTCCGCCTCAGGTCCGTACGAAATTCCCAATGCGTGGGTCGATGCCTATACGTTGTATACGAACAAACCTTATGGCACCGCCTATCGTGGGTTTGGGCATGTTGAGTTCCACTGGGGTATCGAGCGGCATATGGATTTGGTAGCCAAAACGTTGGGAATGGATCCGGTTGCATTCAGAAAGCTCAATGCCTTGCGGGAAGGTTCCCTCACCCTGACCGGGGAGAAGATTACCAAGCATACAGGAGATGTTGTGGCTTGCTTGGATGCAGTTGCTGCTTCCATAGGGTACGGAAAGCTTTCCAAAGAGGAGCGGCAGAGGCAAAAGGATACCGGGTGGAAGATAGGCAAGGGGGTGGCGATTTTGCAGAAAGCCCCAGCCATGCCTTCCAATACCGCTACCGCCTGTGTGGTGAAAATGAACAGTGATGGGTCGGTTTGTGTCAATGTCGGGTTGACCGATATCGGGCAAGGATCGAGTGCGGCATTGGCGCAGATTGTCGCCGAGCGGTTGGGCTTCAGCTACGATAAGGTGTTCGTGAAGATTGACAAGGACACCGACAGCGATCCCTATGACTGGCAGACAGTAGCTTCCAAGGGTCTGCTCATGTCGGGGAACGCTTGCATTCTTGCCTGCGAGGATTTGCTGCGGAAGGCCTATTTGGTCTCCTCGCATGTGTTGAAGGCGTGTGTGGATGACCTGGCCCACGACGGGGAAGGTGTCTATGTGAAGCATGACTGTGAGAACCGGATTGCATGGTCTCGGATAGCCATCGGGTATGCTTATCCTGATGGGCAAGCCATCGGAGGTCCCTTGATCGGGGTCGGTAGTTACATAGCCCAGGGACTTTCCAATCTCGATAAGGAAACCGGTCAGGGCAAACCGGCCTTGGATTGGACATTCGGCGCCCATGGAATCATTTGTGAGGTGAACCCCAAAACAGGTGAGTACCTGATACGCAAGATTGCCTCCGCCTTTGATGTGGGGAAGGTGATCAATCCTCAGCTGCTGCGGGGACAAATTGTGGGTGGGATGCTGCAAGGTTTGGGTACTGCCATGTGCGAGGGATACATTTTTGACATGGACGGCCATTTGCTGAATCCCTCGTTCACCGACAATAAGATCCCAACTTCCAAGGATATACCCTTTGAGATTGAGACCATTGCGGTTGAGAACTCTCAGATCGACGGACCCTATGGAGCCCGCGGGGTGGCTGAACACCCTATGATCAGCGTTGCGCCGGCTTTGGGCAATGCCCTGTCTCAGGCCGTCGGCGTCGACCTGGTTCATATGCCTATACGAAGCGAGGATGTATGGAGAGCCATGGGGGATAAAACCCCGATTGACAATTGGATAACCAAGTCTCCAATTGGTTCGTGTCGCAGTGACTTGGTACATACAAGGGAGGTTGCAAGCAAGCATGGAATTGATTGAATCGAAGTATTTGAATCAAATGTCCGGGCTTATGTCTCTGTGCGTGAGATCCGGATAGTACTGTAGGCTTTTTTATGAGGAGACTATTGTGAGTAAAAAAGATTTGACAGGAAAGAACATTGTATTTGGACTCCAACATACCTTTGTCATGTTCGGGGCAACGGTATTGGTCCCGATTCTTACCGGCTTGGATATCGGGGTGACATTGTTCGCCGCCGGTATTGGAACATTGTTGTTCCATGTGATAACCAAATTCAAGGTTCCTGTGTTTTTGGGAAGTTCCTTTGCCTATATACCCGGCATTGTCGCCATCGGGGCTACGCAAGGGTTGCCGTATGCATTGGGTGGTATAGTAGTTTCAGGCGGACTCTACATCGTAGTTTCAATTATTTTCAGGTATGTAAAATATGAGAACCTCCACAAGATCCTTCCTCCCCATGTAACCGGACCCATGATCATTATGATTGGGTTGATTCTTGCGCCTGTTGCCATTCAGAATGCCAACGGGACGAACTCTCCCGGAATCGCTGAAGCAATAGGGCAAAATGGTTGCTGGCTTATTGCTTTGCTCACCTTCGCTGCAGGGGTATTCGTCAAGGTAGGATTCCCGAAATTCGGATGGAAGTTTGCATCCAATCTGCCGGTACTCATTTCCTTGGTATTCGGGTATCTGCTTTCCATCGTTGTCGGTATTGTCGATTTTAGTTCAGTCTGGGAAGCCGCTTGGGTCGGTATTCCTCATTTCACCTTCCCCAAATTCTCCGTAAGTGCCATCACGGTCATGGTGCCTATTGCAATAGTTACCATGGTCGAGCATTTTGGTGATGTACTGGCCATCGGCAATGTAGTCGGTGAAGATTTCATCAAGGATCCGGGCATCAAGAGAACGTTGCTTGGTGATGGTCTTGCAACCAGTTTGGCCGGTTTGATCGGCGGTCCTGCAAACACGACGTACTCTGAGAATACCGGGGCTGTGGCTCTTACCGGGGTCACCAATCCCATTATCATGAGAATAGCTGCTGTGTTTGCGATTTTCCTTTCCCTGATTCCCAAGTTCACCGCTTTGATCGGTACTATTCCTGCCCCGGTAATAGGCGGTATTTCCATTTTGTTGTTCGGTATGATCAGTTCAATCGGTATCAAGAATATGGTTGACGCCAGGGTGAACCTTTCCAATCCAAAGTTGTTGATCATCAGTGCAGCCATGTTGGTGTTGGGACTTGGTGGAGCCGCCTTCAAATTGGGTCCTGTACAGCTTTCAGGTCTTGGTCTCGCTGCCATTTTCGGTATTATTCTCAACGCAATTCTCAGACCAAAGGATATAACCAAGTCCGAGGGCTGACAGTGAGTCTATACGCGACTGAAAAGAACAAGTTGAACAAGAAACCCTGTAAGAAACGGTTCCATCTAAAATAAGATGGGACCGTTTTGCGTATCAAAGGGGAAGGAATAATGATCGTCTGCCATTTCCATCCGGGCTTCTTGAAGCATGTCCTACGCCCGTCGTGTCTTCCACCAGGACGATTGAACCAGGACCGAATGTTCGTTTCTCCCCATCCCCCACTTCAATTTCCACCAATCCTTCCAGCATGATGATGTACTGCCTGCAGGGTGCGGCATGCCAAGGATAGTGGTATCCCGGTGGATTCTCCCGAAGAATCATGGACTGGACTGCAATAGGTGAAGACATCCAGCCCAAAGGTCCTGAGGGAGTAACAGGAATTTCCTGATTCTCGAAATGTGAGTTGCCGTTTTGGTCTGCATAGATTCTCGTTATAGTCATTTGTTGTTCCTTACTGCAATATTCCTTATGGAAAGTGCCCTGGCAGCAGTATAGCATGGCTTTGGGGAAAGCCCCATTGTGGCAGCTACCCAAAGACTCCTAGCGTGAGTTTACAAGTTATCTGCCCCGTTTGGGGTTTTTTTGCCCTAAAAGGAATTGCCCTTGCATATTTGTATAGCCTTATTTTCAGGAGTGGTTTATGGGTACTCTCAGGAAGAAGACGATCAAGGGCAACAACTACTATTATTACGTCGAGTTGAAGCGGATGGACGGGAAGCCCAAAAATGTGAACCAGAAGTACCTCGGCACGGCGGAGGCCTTGCTCAAGCTCAAGAACCAAGCCTCCGCCCCGCTGCAGGATGAGGCGCTTTATT
>Ga0228535_1001401_pt1 | contig 37539 bp, 39 predicted proteins | sample SJ1metagenome_FD_168457 | JGI IMG/M metagenome (GOLD analysis project Ga0228535, IMG submission 168457) | Enriched culture of PCE-dechlorinating microbial communities from Ithaca, New York, USA - SJ1 | ecosystem: Engineered > Modeled > Simulated communities (microbial... > Unclassified | place...
AACCATCTCGAGGGTGGTTCCCACGGTCTGGCTGTCCTCAACAGTGATGACGCCGTCCTCGCCGACCTTGTCCATGGCTTCGGCTATAAGCTGGCCGACTCCCCTGTCGTTGGCGGAGATGGCTGCGACCTGGGCGATCTTGTCACGGTTCTTTACGGAGATCGCTTTCTTCTTAAGCTCATCCACAACAAGATCGATCGCCCGCTCTATGCCGGAGCGCATCAGCATGCCGTTTGCGCCGGCGGCCACGTTCTTCATGCCCTCGGCGATGATTGCCCGTGCAAATACGGTGGCGGTGGTGGTCCCGTCTCCGGCGATGTCGTTGGTCTTGGATGCGACTTCCTTCAGCAGCTGGGCGCCGGTGTTCTCGTACACGTCCTCGAGCTCGATCTCCTTGGCGATGGTCACGCCGTCATTGGTGATGGTGGGAGAGCCGAACTTCTTCTCGAGAACCACGTTCCGGCCCTTGGGGCCAAGGGTGACGCCAACGGTGTCTGCAACTTTATCTATTCCGCGAAGCATCGAGCGGCGGGCTTCTTCTCCGAAAATAAGAATTTTGGCCATAATTTTCTACCTCCTCAAATAGTGGAAACTACTTCTCGATGATGGCGAGCACGTCGCGCTCGCTGAAAATGACGTACTCGTCCCCGTCAAGCTTCACTTCTGTTCCGGCGTACTTGCTGAAGATTATCCTGTCGCCGACCTTTACTTCGAGGGGGAGCTTCTGGCCGTTCTCAAGGACCTTGCCGGTCCCGACGGCGATGACTTCGCCCTCGGTCGGCTTTTCCTTGGCGGTATCGGGAAGCACGATGCCGCCCTTTGTTTTTTCCTCGTGATTGACGACCTTGACTACGATTCTGTCTCCAAGCGGTTTCAGATTCATGGTACAAATCCCTCCTAAGAATGTTTTACAAAATGCTAGCACTCATTCGAAGCGAGTGCTAAATGACCGCATTAGATATTAAGGATGTGGAGAGGGAATCTCAACCGCAATAAAGGGGAATAATAGCAGAATAATGGTTACTGACTTTTATTTTCGCCGATAATCTTACTTTTATTGATCTTTTTAAAAATACAGCTCACCAAAGGGTCCACGAGGGATCAGGTGAGAGATCCAGTGATGAGCGGACTCCTCTTCGAAAGGCGGAATAGCCTGCCGCTGCAATCATTACGGCATTGTCGGTGCATCTCGAAGCAGGAGGAAGGTACACCTTCCAATCCTTTTTTTTCTGAAGCTCGCGCCGCAAAGCACTGTTTGCCGCCACACCGCCCGAAAGCGCAACGGATGTTATCCCGGTCATTTTTACAGCAATAGAGAGTTTGCCCACGAGCGATTCCACCACTGCGCGCTGAAATGACGCACAGATGTCCTCAAGGGGAATATTGGTCCCCTCTTTGTGAAGCCTTGCAATTTCAGTCACAGCAGCTGTTTTCAGGCCGCTGAAGCTGAAGGATATCTCCCTGTTTCCCTTCATGGGTACAGGGAAATCAAACGCACGCGGATTTCCCGCATTCGCGAGCCTGTCCATCACCGGACCTCCGGGATAGGGGAGCCCCAGGACCTTGCCCACCTTGTCATAGGCTTCTCCGGCCGCATCATCCCGTGTACCTCCCAGGAATTCGTACTTCCCGTAATCTTTCGCAAGGACGATCTCCGTATGCCCTCCGGAGACGATCATGCAGAGAAATGGAGGCTCCAGGTCAGGGAAAGAGACGATATTTGCAAACATGTGCCCCTCAAGGTGATTGACTGCCACAAGCGGAATATCCCATGCCATGGCAAGCGCCTTCGCAGCCATCACTCCCACGAGAAGCGACCCCATGAGCCCCGGACCGGCAGTTACGGCAATAAGGCCGATTTCTTTTGCCGGGTCCGAAAGTGCTCCCCTGCGGATCACTTCCTCCACGAGCGGAAGAAATGCCTCCAGGTGCTGCCTGGCAGCGAACTCGGGCACAACGCCCCCGAACGGGGCATGGGACTCCGTCTGGCTTGACATAAGCTCTGCGACCACGGATCTTCGTCCCCGAAGCAGCGCGACTGCCGAGTCATCGCAGCTGCTTTCAATACCCAGGGTCAAAAATGAGTCTTCGGGTCCGGTCATCTTTTCGGATACTCCAGTTCAGTTGAATATTCCCCTACGGAGAAGCTGACGGATCTCCCTTTTACCGCAGCATCGGGAATAACCACTGCAAAATCCGCTGTCAGCCCTGCCGGAAGATCCCCCACCGGAACAAAATGTTTGTTCGTCAGCACGTCGGCGGGAGTGAGCACATGAGAGCCTATTGTGATCATTGAATGGTCGAGGGTAAAACTGTTGATGGTCTTCAGCCGTATAATGAACAGCTTCTTTTTTCTCGTCTCCCTGCTTCCGTAATATCCGGTCTGTGTCTTCAGCCAATCCGGAGCCATCTGGTCTTCCCATACGGCCTCAGAAAGTTTTCCGTCCACGTAAATGAGGGCAGCCTGCGCCCTGGCGCCGATGACCAGGTCTCCCAGGACTTCACCGTCGACCCAGAGCACGGCAGTCCTTTCATCGAGCAGGGTTTGAAGGTCCCCTGAAGCCTCAGCCGCACCTCCCGGCAAAAGAATAATGACCAGCAGAAACACGAAGACAATGTATCCGTACCATTTCATGACCTATTCCTCCCCTTCCCCTTTTATTCCTGAACTGCCGGACGTGCTGCCCACCGCACCCCGGATCCATCTCCATTCCTGGAACCCCATCAGCCACGTGGATACGCCGTAGACCAGCGCGGACACAAAAAAAACGGCAAAAACCCAAAAACTCCTGAAGGCAATTCCTCCCCCGGCAGGATAGGGCATCATGGCCGTGAATGCAAGAACGGTACCTCCTGTTGCCAAAAGCGAGCCTGCCATTTTGGCGCACCACTGGACAGAAAAGATGCCGAGCCGAACACCGAGGTTGCCGGAGAGAAGGTAAACCCCCACCGCACCTGAAAGCGTGAATGAAAGAGACGTAGCGAGGGCAAGGCCTCCGTATGACATCGGCTTCATCAGAACGAGGGAGAAAAGCAATGTGGATGCAACACTTGAAAAGGTAACCTTCAGGGCCGCCCGGGGCAGGCTGCGGGCATAGAGGCCCCGCATCACCACTGTGGAACACGCCATTCCGGGAAGTCCCAGGGAGTACATGCCAAGGGAACGGGCTGTCCCCTCCCAGGCCCATTGGCCGAACGCTCCCCGGACAAACAGAAGGTGGATCACTTCCCGTGAGACGAGAACGCTGCCCAGGGTCACGGGAAGGACAACGAAAAGTGCAAAACGCAGGGAGTCGCGCATAATGTCCCGAAACTCCTCCACGTCTCCTGAAGCGCACCTGGAAAGCTGGGGCAGGACAGCCTGTGAGATGGCTATCACGAAAAGTCCAAGGGGAAGCTGAATGACCCTGTTGGCGTAGTTCAGCACGGATATTGCCCCCTCCTGGAGGAAAGATGCCAGCATTCTGCTGAGCACCGGGTTCACCTGGTTAAGGGAAAGGCCTGCAGCGTACGGAAGAAAGAGGGAAAGCATTTTTCTCAGATCGGGATCATGCAGGTCAGGACGCTCCGGAGACAGGAGGATGCCCATTTTCCGCGTCCATCCCCATTGAAGGGCAAACTGGCAGAAACCTCCCGCCAGCACAGCTGCCGCAAGACCCCATACTCCCCACGAGGAGGCGAAAAGGATAACCATGACGATATAGATCACGTTGCTGAGTGCCGGTGCGAGGGCGGGGGTCAGAAACGACCCGAGGCTGTTCAGCACCCCCATGGCCAGTGCGGCCATAGAGACCACGAGAAGAAAAGGGAACATCCACCGGGTAAGCGAAACAGCAAGGGCTGTTTTGACAGGATCGAATCCCGGGGCCATAATTCTTACCAGCACAGGGGAAACGATGATCCCGACAAACACGGCCAGGACACCCGCCCCCAGAAGAACCGAGAATGCCTGGCGGGCAAGTTTCTCCGCCGAGGAGCGGCCTTTTGAGGCCAGTACACGGGAAAAAACAGGGACAAATGATGCTGAAAGGGCCCCTTCGGCGAGCATCTGCCGTGCCAGGTTCGCCAGGGTAAACGCAACGTTGAACGCATCGAGAATGCCTGTTGCCCCAAACCATGCGGCAGTGATGATCTCCCGGACGAGCCCGAGTATCCTGCTTGCGAACGTGCCTGCCATCATGAAAAGCGCATGGCGAACCATTGTTGATGTCGATTTTGCCACCTTCGGCTGCCTCCTGAAGCTGCTCGCTTCTCCCCGGTATCGACTCTTCAGGTCAGAAATGAGAGGAGTTTGACGTTTATGAAAAAAACTGTAGTCTGGTGCATGGGCAACGCCCTGATGCGCGATGACGGAGTGGGGCCCGCACTGTTTTCTGAACTGTCGTCAGTCCCCATGGAACACCTTGAGGCCGTCAACTGCGAGACCACACCCGAAAACTGGATCGCCCGCCTTCGGCAGTCGCCTCCGGAAGTCCTTCTTGTTGCCGATGCGGCTGATATGGGGCTTCCGGGCGGAGCCATACGGAAAATGAGCCTTGCCGATACCGGAAACATTTCCTTCAGCAGCCACGGAATTCCCCTTTCACTGCTCCTGGAGCCGTTCAGAAAGGATATGGAGATCACTGTCATCGCTGTCCAGCCGCTCGAAAGAGGGTTCGGCGAGGATCTGTCTGCCACGGCAGCAGAGGCTGTCAGGCGGCTTGCGCAAATCCTTCGGAGCGGCAGGTTCGACGAACTGGAGTCCTACCAGGAAAAACGGTCACCCAGGTAGAACTTCCTCGCGACTTCGCTCTCCGCGACTTCCTGGGGTGCCCCCTCGATGACGATCTTCCCCTGGTGGATCAGGTACGCCCTGTCTGTTATGGCCAGGGTGTCCCGCACGTTGTGATCAGTCAGCAGGATACCATAGCCCTTCGATCTCAGGCTGAGGATGATCTGCTGGATGTCATAGACGGCGATCGGGTCGATGCCGCTGAAGGGTTCGTCAAGAAGGAGGAAATCCGGCAGTATAGCCAGGCTCCTCGCGATTTCAACCCTCCGGCGCTCGCCTCCGCTGAGAGAGTACCCGGGAATGTTCGTGATCTTCTGAAGCCCGAAGTCTTCTATCAGTCGGTCAACCACTGTTCTGGCGGATTCCTCGGGAGGAGGGTTCTCCTGCAGTACGAGCTCAAGGTTCTGCCGGACGGTGAGATTCCGGAAGACCGATGCCTCCTGCGGAAGATAGCCCACCCCTATTCGCGCTCTTCTGTACACCGGAAGGGACGTGAGATCCCTGTCATTGATGGCGACGAATCCCGAATCCGGCGTGATCAGCCCCACGATCATGTAGAAAGTGGTCGTCTTGCCCGCACCGTTCGGCCCCAGCAGTCCTACGATCTCCCCAGTGGAGACGTCCAGATCCACCGACGAGACCACCATCCGGCCTCTATAAGACTTGCACAGCGCCCTTGCGGCTATGGTTTTGCCCATTACTTTCCCTTTCCGCCGTCATCCATCTTGAAGATCAGCCGGGGCTTCCCGGTGGCTTCAACCCGGTTTTTCTCGGGGAAGAAAATCAATGTATCAGCATTCAGAGTACGTGACGGCTGGACCGCTGTCACTTTTCCAGTAACTACAAGAGTTCCCCTGGCTTTGGAATATACCGCCTTCGCACCACGAATCTCAGTCGGTTCGCCTTTCTTCGGCAAAGACCGGAATATAACGTTACCGTCAGCTACAAATTCTTCAATGACGCCATTCGCAAGTTTTCCTTCTACAGAATCACAGACGAGAACATATCCCTCGTTTTTGTCTGCATACTTTCGGACGGGAGACCCCCAGAATCGGTCACCTTTCATGCGAAGAATATCGACGTCAACCTCTCTCGGCCCCCAGTACCCTTTTACCTTTCCTTCGAAGGAATATTCCTGGGGTTCCGTAAAGACACCGGAAAGGATCTCGCCTTTCATGTCAACCTTGTCCTTTTCCCATGAGCCGAACACGTGGACCTTTCCCTTCATGGAAAACTTCTGGGCATTTACGTTTCCGTCCGCCATTTCTGATGTAGCGATCAAGGTTCCCCTTGTGACCTTCACGTTTTTCTCCGCCCAGAAATCTCCGCTCTCGGATTCGTATCGCATTTTGTCTGACGTAAGCTCCAGGTCCTGTGCATGCAGAGGGGAAAAAGCCAGGGACACAGCAAGCAAACCTAGAAACACGCAGCGGACAAATTTCATATCACGGCCTCCAGTACAGGGTGGTTTTCTTTTATTGTACAGGAATTAACTGTTTCCGGCATTGTCCCTACCTCAAAAAAGCCTGGGAAAGGGCGGAAACAGCTCCCTCCATGTCGCCGGATGACACGATGCAGGCTATCACAGTCGATGCAGCGGCAATCATGTCAATATTGATCCTGCATCCGGCGAGCACCGAGAACATCTGCGACGGGATCTCAGGACAGCCCGCAATGAGGTCACCCTTCAGGCCAACCTTTGCGACCTCCGTATCGAAGGTCACTCCCTGGGCTCCCACTTCGGATGAAAAGACCCTGCATATGTCGATCGCTTCCCCGAGAAGGCTCTTTTTTACTATAAACGCAATATCGTTCATCTGCCCTCTCATGACACTCTGGACGATCATTTCGGCTCCCACGCCGACGGCCGCGAGATTTGAAAAAAGCCTGGCCGCCACACCGGGAACATCGGGGACTCCGAGAACAGCGATCTTTGCAACATCACTGTCGCAGATCACCTCGCCGACTACGCACTGCCCTGAACTGTCTACACCAAAAGCCATAGGAAAAGCACTCCCTTTCCGAAGAGGACGAAAAATATCGGAACAGCTCACATTTTTGGAAACGGACACACCGTCCCTGTCCTCGGAAAGAACAAAAAAACGTGAGCGGACGCTGAAGCGTGAAAAAATGGAACACATCAACTCCGCGACCCGATGGGCCTCGTGTCTTGAAAAAGCAAGCACGCTCGGCCCGGAACCGCTGATGGCAACCCCGGAACAGTCGGGAATACCCCTCACTTCGTCCAGGATCGCCTCCCCCCCGGGGAAAAGCCTTGCCCGGAAGGGCTGGTGCAGCCGGTCATCCATGGCCCAGGGAAGATTCTCCCAGTTTCCGGTAGCCCAGGAGGCCGCAAGGAGGGCGGACCGGCTCAGATTATACACCGCATCTTTCATTGAAACCTGTTGAGGAAGGGCTCTTCTCGCGTCCTCCGTGCTCAGTTCCACGGCCGGTACTGCCACCACTGCAAGGATATCCGCCGGCAGGGCAGGCATACGGACGAACTTCAGGTCCTCACCGTCCCAGCAGCTCACCACCATACCGCCGAGACAGCATGGCACCACATTATCAGGATGCCCTTCCATTCGAACCATGAGGGGAAGAAGTTCCTCTTTGGGAAGAGGATATTCCCTGAGTTCGTTTGCAATCGCCACCCCGCCCACAATCGCCGAAGAAGAACTGCCCAGCCCGCGCTTCATGGGAATGGCGTTCATGGTGCGCAGGCGCAGCCCCGGAGGCTCCATCCCCCACTCACGGCAGGCCGTCTCGTAACTTTTGATCACGCCGTTTTCACGAACGAGGGATTCGTCCCCTCCCCCTTCTCCGACGACATCGATGGAATAGCTGCCGGAAGGAAGGATCTCAAGCACATCGAAAAAATTGTACAGCGACAGCGAAAGGCCGACCGTGTCGAATCCGGAACCGAGGTTCGCACTCGAGGCCGGCACTTTGACCCGAAGAAGACTCACTGTCCGAGCACCTCCGCCAGGGCGGCAGACGTTCCTTCGATTTCAACGGGCTCGCCTGCCCTCAGCATCGCTCCCTCAGGGTCTTTCAATCCGTTCCCGGTCAGGACCATGACGACCCGTATCCCCCGGGGAAGCTTCCCAAGGCGGGCAAGCTTCGCGATGGCCGCAAGCGGAGCGCACGAAGCGGGTTCAGCGAACACTCCCTCTGTCGAAGCAAGGGTTTTCTGGGCCTCGAGTATCTCGTCATCTGAAACGGACAGGAAGTGGCCGTTGCTCACTTCCACTGCCCGTCTCGCCTTGTCCGCGCTCACAGGCCGTCCGATCCGAATAGCGGTGGCCACCGTCTCCGGCTGATCCACCTCGCATCCCCTGACGAGCGGCGCTGCGCCCTCGGCCTGGACGCCGATAAGACGGGGCAGCCGCTCGATCCGGCCTATCTCCCTGTAAAATTCGAACCCCGCGCAGTATGCGCTGATGTTCCCGGCATTGCCCACAGGAAGGACCAGCCAGTCAGGCGCCGATCCCAGTTCATCGCTGATCTCCCAGGAAGCGCTTCTCTGCCCGTACAACCTGTACGGATTCACAGAGTTCACTATGGCAATGCCATTTTCTTTCGCAGCCTGTCGTGCCAGTTCCAGGGCTTTGTCGAAATTCCCGCGTACTGCGACCACCTTCGCTCCGTAGATGAGCGCCTGGGCAAGCTTTCCCCCGGCTACCTTCCCTGCAGGAAGCAGAACAAAGCACGGAAGACCCGCCGCCGCACCGTAGGCCGCCGCCGAGGCGGACGTATTCCCAGTGGATGCGCAGATCAGGGCCTTTGCCCCTTCTTCAAGAGCCTTTGACACTGCAAGCACCATTCCCCTGTCCTTAAAAGAGCCAGTGGGGTTCAGGCCGTCGTATTTTCCGAACAGTTCGATGCCCAGTTCACGGCCCAGTCTTCCCAGGGGAACCAGGGGAGTGTCACCCTCGCAGAGCGACAGGCGCGGAGTCCGGTCCGTCAGGGGCAGAAACTTTTCGTAGGAATACAGAATGCCTTTCTTCATCAAATCTCCCTCCTGAAAAAAAAGCCTGCATCGTCCTCACTCTGGAGACGATGCAGGCTCATCGCGGTTCCACTCCAATTCCGAATAGTATCGGCTGCTTGCTCCCGCTGTGAGGGGCGGAACCCCGGCGTCTTCCCTCCCGAAGGAATTCGACGCCCGCTCAAGGGTGGTATTCCCTTTTCGAAACGGAGAAGGATTTTCAGCCCTGATCCTTCATCTCTGTCCGCTTTTTGGAAAAGGTACTCTTCCTTTCATCGCTTTTTTATCATATTATTGATGTTCACAATTTCCCTACTTATACCTGCGGGAGGGAAAAGTGTCAAGAGCCCGGCATCCCGACCGTCACACTCCGCTGGACAGGGTGCCGGAATTCCGGAAAGGACGTGAAAAAGGAAATGAAACCATTCGACATTGCCGCAATCGAGAAATTTACAGGGAGACCCGGCTTCATCGGGACGTTTGTTCATTCCGAGAAGGCCACGGTCGCACACTGGGAGATAGCGAAAGGAACGGAGCTTGCCTTTCACAGCCACCCGCACGAGCAGATCACGCTGCTGCTTTCGGGGAAGCTGGAGCTCGGGGCTGGCGGCGAAAAAGTCACGCTTTCCCCCGGGCAGGGGATCGTTTTCGCCGGAGGTGAAGGCCACGGAGGATTTGCCCACGAGGATTGCGTCGTCGTCGATGTCTTCTGCCCCGTGCGGGAGGATTTCAAGCAGCAGGAATAGAGCGCCGCGCACAGATAAAGGAGCGGTGAACCAGCCAGGTTCGCCTCTCCTTTTCTTTTTTACCGGATCAGAATGCCTCTCCTGGTATCCCGGAAAAAGAAAACCGGGGTACGAGGCAATTTCATGCTTTTCAAGGCTTCTCCTCCCATTTCTCAAACAAGATGATCTCGTCCAGCTTCTTCCGCGGACGTTCCCCGGGGGTCTCCGCCGGGTACCCCAGGGGCAGGATGGCGACCACGAATTTATCGGCCGGTATGCCGAGGATTGGGCGGACGTCCGCCTGCTCGTACCACGCAACCCAGCATGCACCCAGGCCCAGGCTCTCCGCCTCCAGCACGGCGTGCTCCACGGCGATGGCCGTATCACGGATCACCTGCTTCAGGGCAAACTGGGGGCTCGTCTCGTTCACCTCAAGGTCGGGTTCGTCCTGTATCCGGCACCGCACATCGGCAACGCAGACGAGAAAAACAGGGGCCGCCTCCATCCACGACTGACCATGGGCTGCCTTCGCCAGCGCCCGTTTCGTTTCGGGGGACCGTACCACGATGAACCGCCACGGCTGGGTATTATGCCCCGACGGCGCCATCCGTGCGCTCTCCAGAAGCTGAAGGATAAGCTCGTCCTCAACGTCCCTGCCGGTAAATTTCCGCACGCTGCGCCTCGTCCTGACGGCTTCGATCATTTACGTTCCTCCCCGGAATTTTTCTGGTTCCGATCCATTCAACTGACACAGAAAAACATGCAAATCAACCATTACGCGCACCTATTTATAGATCTCTGATCGATGAGCAAAATCAACGGCAATTATTACCAGTTGATGATCGGTAATTTCCACAAGAAGGCGGTAATCCCCCACACGGTAACGCCATAGTCCAATATACTGATATTTCAGCGCTTTCCCGTATACTCTGGGATCCTCAGCATCAACAAGATGCTTCTGTATGTATTTTCCCAGCATTTTTCGAACCGATTTGTCGTATGCAGAAATCTTCTCAGCCACCGGTTCCGGAATTAAAAAACGATATGTCACTTCCAGAGTTCCTTTGCTTCATCAAAGGAAAGCATTTTGCAGCTGTCTTTGTAGGCGAGGTATTCACTGTATGCTTTTATGTCGTATTCGTCCTCGATCAGACCCAGTATGGATTCCCTCATAAGTTGCGAAAGACTCATCCCTCTGCTTTCAGCGTAGCCTTTCATAACCGCCTCTTCTTCCTGAGAAACCCGTAGAGAAATCATACCCATGACACCACCTCCTTGCCGTGTATTACATTGTACAACGCGCTTGAAATCCCGTCAAATTTGCAAAAAAGCGCCAAAAAGTTTCCAAGCACTCTTCCCGACTTGCGACAACAATCTATTCTCTGTGTTCCTTTTCCAAAACCCGATCACTTATCCTCCAGAAGATCTCTTTACGAGGCTTTCTTGACAAAGATTGCCTGGACACGGCAGAAAAAACAATTATTCCAGCTTCGTACCTGGGACCGGCCTGGTCATGTCGTATCCCAGCTCGTAATAGTGGCTGCCGTTGAAGTCGAAGGTCTTGATCAGGTCCATGCCCACCTTCCGGGTATGGGCGTCGTAGGACCGGGGGTTGATCCTGTTGATGAAGGTGACCATCACCGGATAGCGGGAGACCATCTGCCGGCGGGAGAATTCGAAAATATGCTCCAGCACACCCTGCCCCCTCTATTCCCCCGCTATGCAGACCGGCCCGAGGTACTCGATGTTCGGCAGATCGGCAATCATGTGCCGGAAAAGGGGCCATGCGGACCAGTATTCCCGGGAAGCTGCCATGGCATAGGAAATGATTTTGTCTCCGTTGCACGCCACCGCCAGTCCGTTTTCGCCCTTCATGAGGGACAGGAACTGGTCCGGGGAAAACAGGGTGGTCACGAACCCGTCCGCCTTGTCCTCCTTCCGGATGGACGAAATATGGTACCGCTTCTGCAGCCCGGCGACACTCGCCAGGTCTTCAGGCACCGCGTTCCTATAGGTGATCATAGGGATCTCCTCCTTCAAAGCTCCTCGGGAAAAAGCACTTCTTCTCCGTTTTTCATTTTCCAGTGGACCTCCGCCGCCTTTGTGATCCTTCCGGCAAGATCCGGCCATACCGTCTCCCTGAAAGAACGTCTGAGAGGCGCCAGTGTTATGGAGTGTTGGCTTCTTTTCCGGGCATCGAGCCAGGCTGTGGGTACCACAAAAAACTTCCACTGGGAGAGATCAAGGGGGGTTACCGTTTTCTTATCCGTATAGCCCAGCAGGGCGAACACATAAACATCGGAAAATCTTCCGGGTCCACCGGCTTGCCCGTTTTTCTCAGAATCCCAGTACTGATGCTTTTTACAATTGAAGGATATAGTGGAAAGCCGCTTTTGAAACCAGCTCTGGAGGTAGGCAGCAGATTTCACTTCGATTCGCGTGCCTTCCGGGGTCCGCAGGTCATAGGCCCCCCATTCGTCCCTGAGTTCAAGGTCGGCGCCGACCACCCTGCCCACAATGTATTCAGGAGGATCCCCTTCGTGGCGTTGCTGACTAAATCCGAAACACTCCAGCTCCAGAAGTCCCGCACATTAAACCCAAGAATTTCCCCGGCGTTGTGAAATTCTTCCGTGCCGCTGAGTCGTTTCTGTTTGAGCGCTTCCAGATCCATTCATTTTCCTCCTGTTTCAAAGAAAGGATCAATAATTCCCATTGCCGGTGGTTGCGATTGTATTTATCAATTGATCGTATCATAACATTTTTGCTGGCAGAGACATTTTTATCTGAAAAGTGAGAAAAATTTGATAGAAGCGATTCCCCCTTGACAGTACCGGAATCCTCCCGTATCATACGTTAGCGTTTCGGACGAACTGAATTGGGGAATCGTCCAATGGCAGGACGCCTGACTCTGGATCAGGTAATCTTGGTTCGAATCCAGGTTCCCCAGCCAGCAAGCAAGGCCCCATCGACTAGTGGCCTAGGTCGTAACCCTCTCAAGGTTAAAACACGGGTTCGAATCCCGTTGGGGCTACCAATTTTCACCGTGCGGAAGTGCGGTACATACAGTAAAGAGGTTGTCTCTCCGGAGGCAGCCTCTTTTTTCTACCTTCCTCCTCTTTCTACCGGCTTTTTTCAGAACTTTTTCCGTTGAGCCGGAACTGGCAAAGTGATAGGATAGAGTTTCCGGGAAAAACTTCTCTTCAGGATTTCCGAACCCGGAATAAAAGGAGGGGTATTCATGGAAAACATGCTGTATATCCTGCTGGCTGCAGCAGCGGTTCTTATCGTATATATCATCTACATTTACAATTCGCTCGTGAGAAAAAAGGCCCATGCGGACAATGGCTGGAGCCAGATCGACGTACAGCTCAAAAGACGGTACGACCTCATCCCCAACCTGGTGGAAACAGTGAAAGCCTATGCTGCCCACGAACGTGAGATCTTCGAGCGTATCGCTTCCCTGCGGAGCGCATCACTCGCAGCCCATTCCGTGGAAGAGACGGTCCCCCTGCAGAACCAGCTCACCGGGGCACTGAAGTCGCTGCTTGCAGTTTCGGAAAACTACCCGGACCTGAAGGCGAACCAGAATTTCCTGTCGCTCCAGGAGGAACTTTCAGCTACCGAGAACAAGATCGCCTTTGCCCGCCAGTACTACAACGACGCTGTCAGGGAATACAACATAGCCATTTCCGTTTTCCCCAACAACCTGCTTTCCGGGAAACTCGGCTATGGCCCCAGGCTCCTCTGGGCTGTGGACGACGCTTCCGAACGGAATGCCGTCGACGTTTCCTTCAGATAGGGGGCGATCGCGATGGCAAGTTTCAACAAACTGATAGACCACAACAAGCACATGAGCATTCTGCTCTTCGGGTTCATGGCCGTGCTTTTCGGGATTTTCGGGGCATCCATCGGAGCCTACTGGGGAGGGGACTGGCTCTCCGGCGTGGTGATCGCCGTGCTGGTGGCCGGGCTGTACTTCTTCATATCCTGGAAGTTCGGAGACTCCATGATCCTCGCATCGAGCGGTGCGCGGCAGATATCCCGCGACGACGCCCCCCAGCTCTGGAACGTGGTGGAAGAGATCTCCATCGCAGGCGGCATGCCGATGCCGAAAGTTTATATAATAGAAGACGAGGCCATGAACGCATTCGCCACAGGGCGGGATCCCAAAAGCGCCAGCGTTGCCATCACCAGGGGGCTTCTTCAGAAGCTCAACCGCGAGGAACTGCAGGGGGTCATCGCCCACGAAATGTCCCACGTGCGGAATTACGATATCCGTTTCGCCATGCTCATGGCGGTAATGGTGGGATCCATCGTCCTCCTCGCCGACGTGGTTCGGCGGAGCCTGTTCTACAGTTCCCTGGGAGGAAGAAGGCGGAGCCGCGACTCCCGGGGCGGAGGTCAGGCCCGGGCTGTGCTCGCCATAGCGGCCGTCGTCCTTTCGATCATCGCTCCCCTGCTGGCGACCATAATCCAGCTGGCGGTCAGCAGGCAGAGGGAATATCTCGCAGACGCCTCGGCTGTGGAGCTTACGCGAAACCCGGCCGGCCTGATCTCGGCGCTGAAAAAACTGACGGCCGACACGGCGGAACTGAAAAATTCCAGCCAGGGAATGCAGCATCTGTATATCGTCAATCCCCTTCTTCGAAAGAAAAAGGGAAAGGACAGCCTCTTCAGCACCCACCCTGCCCTGGAATCACGCATAGAGAGGCTCGAGGGCCTGATGAACGCCTACTCGCAGGTTTAAGCCATGGCCAGGGTCCGCCGACATTTCCTGATTGAAGGGCGGGTCCAGGGGGTAGGCTTCCGCCATGCTGCTGCGGGGAAAGCCCTCTCCCTGTCACTAACCGGCTGGGTCCGCAACCTGCCCGACGGAGCGGTGGAAATACAGGCCCAGGGTGAAGAGGAGAATGTACGTGAAATGGAAAAATGGCTCCGGCGCGGTCCGCCAATGGCCAGGGTCACGCGGTGTACAGCTATCGAAAGGCCTCTGGAGAAAGAAGAAGCCGCCTTTACGATCCGCCATTTTTAATTAATTTCCACGGAGGTCAGCGCAGATCATGGGAAATCTTTTATTTGTACTTTTTATCGCAGCGTCAGGATATTTCACATTCAAAAAACTGCGTCTCCCTGTCCCGGCGATCCTGGGTTCCCTTTTTTTCTCCGCTGCGCTGAATCTTTCAGGTTTTTTCCCTGAGATTCCGCTCCTACGCCTCTCATGGTTCAGCAATATTGTCATCGGCTCGTACGTCGGGCTGAAGGTCAACCGCACGTCCGTCCGTTTTCTTCGGGATCTTCCCCTTCCCGCACTCATCGTTTCCATTGGGATGCTTGCCACCTCCCTGGTAAGCGGTTCTCTTCTGTACCTCCTGAGCGATCTTTCTGCGGCTACGGCCTACATGGGCTCCACCGCCGGGGGAATCAGCGAAATGGCCCTGCTCTCGATTTCCTTTGGCGCCGATGTGGCAGCAGTCTCGCTGATGCAGGTATTCCGTCTTCTCACGGCAATAATAGCCACACCCATATTCTGCAGAAAGTGGACGGACTGGTACACCGAAAGGGAACGTGCCAGGTTCCCCGGTCCTTCTCCCCTGCCGGAGACGATCCCCTCTTCCAATGATGAGGACGATGCCCCCGCCATTCCCTCGTCTGTGCCCCCCTCAACCTTGGGATACCTTCTTTTCGCTGCCGTGGCCCTCGCCGGCGGATACACCGGATACGCACTTCACCTGCCGGTGGGGATTCTTACGGGAAGCATGTTTGCCGTCGCAGTGATGAACCTGGCAGGGAAAGAGCTTCCTCCCATGCCTCCCGTTCTGCGGACGATGGCTCAGATCGGGATAGGCATTATCATCGCGTCAAGCATCACCATGGAGACGTTCCGGCAGTTCTCCACCATGGCCCTTCCTATCGTCAGCCTCACGGCAGGAATGCTTGCCGCAAGCCTCTCCCTGGGATTTCTTCTCCATAAAATGACCGGGTGGGACTATCCTACCTGCCTGCTGTCCACATCCCTTGGAGGGCTCTCGCAGATGTCGATCATCTCGGAAGAGATGGGAGCAGACCCCCTGAAGGTAAGCATCCTCCAGACTGTCCGCCTCCTGTCAATTCTCGTTGTGCTGCCCTTCCTCTTCACGTTCCTTTTTAATTAGCCGTTCCATGAAAAGAGAACCTGTACCTTGTTGTTTTCTTTCATGCTCATAACCCTTTCTGAGAAGTGCTTTCTCTGCTATCCTTTGTCCATGATCACCGGACAGAAACCGCTCACTGAAGGAGCTGAAGGAATGAGGACAGGTTTTTCCCTGAAAACGTCTCTCCCGACGACAATTGAATTGAGGCTGCTCCAATGAGGGAGAACCCTCCGGTTTCCCCGTGGCTCGTTCTTTCATTCGGCGTGTTCGCCATTTCCACGGGAGCGATATTCGCCCGGATGGCCGAGGCTCATCCGCTGGTAATTTCCGCCTACAGGACAGGGCTGGCCGTACTGATCCTTCTTCCTTTCACGGCTGCGGGAACGTTTCGGGAAGCTCGAAAGCTCTCACGGACGGATCTTCTGACCATTGCGGTCTCGGGAGGGTTCCTTGCCCTCCATTTCGCGACCTGGATTTCATCACTGTTTTACACTTCGGTGGCCAGCAGCGTGGTCATCGTGAACGCCATACCGCTATGGACCGGCCTGCTCTCCCCCCTGCTCACGGAAGATCCTTTCTCCCGCTCCCTTCGCAGGGGACTTCTTCTGGCACTTCCGGGAGGAGCGATCATCGGGTGGGGGGATTTCGCTCTTGGAGGCGCCGCCCTGTGGGGTGATTTCCTCGCCCTGACGGGCAGTTTTTTTGCTGCCCTGTACATCCTTGCAGGCAGACGGGTCCGTCCCCGGGTATCCCTCCCGTCGTACATCACCCTCAACTACGGTACGGCGGCCGCTGTGCTGTGGGTTCTTGTCCTCGTCCCCGGGCTTCCTCCCGCAGGATATTCACGATCTACATGGCGGGCCTTCTTTCTTCTGGCCCTGGTCCCCCAGGTGCTGGGGCATTCGAGCTACAACTGGGCGCTTCGGTGGCTCAGCGGCGGAACGGTGGCACTCTGCCTTCTGGGCGAGCCCATAGGGAGCACCATCCTGGCCGCCATATTTCTCTCCGAGCCCATAACATGGATGAAAGCCGTCGGAGGAACCCTGATACTCGCGGGAATCTACGCCGCGTCACGGGAAGATGAAAAGTAAAGCGGCAGCGGCGCGTAAAAAATGCAGGCTGTTTGCCGGAAATGATCCGAAGGAAAGGATGAGAGGCATGCTGGAAGCGAAAACCGAAAGGATCCGGAAAGACATTGAGGCTATGGCGGAGTTCACCGCATCTCCCGGCGGCGGAATGACGAGGTTCTCCTTTTCCGGGGAGGACAGGAAAACCAGGGAGTATATCACATCACAAATGGAGGCATCCGGGCTCTCAGTCCGGCGGGATGCCTCGGGAAATCTCTTCGGACGCAGGGAAGGGAAGCGTCAGGGAGCACCTGCAGTTATGCTTGGCTCCCATTTTGACTCGGTAAAAAACGGCGGCGCATTTGACGGCCCCGCAGGAGTCGTCATGGGGCTGGAAGTGGCACGGGTCCTTTACGAGAACGGGATCGCGACCAATCTTCCCCTCGAGTTCGCTGCCCTCGTGGAGGAAGAAGGAGGAAGGTTCGGCGGAGGACTCCATGGAAGCAGGGCCATGGCAGGACTCCTGAGCCGAGAGTCGCTGGACATCTTCCGTGACAGGGACGGTATCTCCATGGCCCGGGCCATGAAAGAGTCCGGACTCGACCCTGACAGGGTAGGTGAAGCGGTGCTGCCGAAAGGAAGCCTGAGAGCCTTCATCGAACTCCATATCGAACAGGGTCCCGTCCTTGAGAGCGAGGGTCTCGACCTCGGTTTCGTCAGGACGATCGTCGGCATCACCCAGAGAGAAGTGGAGATCATCGGACGGGCCGACCACGCGGGCACAACACCCATGGACATGCGGTGCAACGCCCTTCTTGCCGCCTCGGAAGCGGTCCTTTTCCTCGACCGGGCTGCCCGGGAGGCCGGTGAAGGAACGGTGGGGACTATCGGGCGCATGGAAGTGTACCCCGGGGGATCGAACATCGTTCCCGGAAAGGTGTTCTTCACTATTGACGTCCGATCGGCGGATATGGAGAAACTCGAATGGGTCGTGGGTTCCCTCCGCTCCTTCCTGAAGGACATGGAGAAAAAACACGGAGTAACGGTCTCCATAAGGGACAAACTCACTGTTCCTCCCGTGGATATGTGCCTCGAGATCCTCGGCCTTTTCGAGGAAGAGGCCGGCAAGCTGGGATACTCGGCAAAGGTCATGCAGAGCGGTGCAGGCCATGATGCCATGATCATGGCTTCCATTACCGACGTGGGGCTTCTCTTCGTCCCCAGCAGGGGAGGAAGAAGCCACTGCCCTGAAGAGTGGACCGATTACGAGCAGATAAAAAAAGGCGTGGACGTGATCATCGGTACAGTACTGGCACTGGCGGAAGCTTCCGCCTAAGGGAAAGGCCCGGCCTTCAGGCCGGGCCTTTTTGTATCATTCTTCTTCGGTTTTACTCCCTGTTTCCAGCCGGAAAAGCAGCATCCCCATGGGAGGCAGCGTGAGGCACAGGGAGTTCCCCCTCTGCTTGCATACCACCGGTTCGGAGGCAAGTCCGCCGAAATTCCCGAATCCCGAGCCGCAGTAATCCTTGCCGTCGCTGTTGAGGATCTCTTTCCAGAACCCTGCCGCCGGGACCGGTATCCGGTAATTCAGCCTCGGCACCGGGGTGAAATTGAACGCTGCAAGAACCATCTCACCTTTTGCGCCCTTTCTCACGAAAGAGACCACGCTCTTCTCCCAGTCGGAGAAATCGCACCATTCAAAGCCCTCCGATGAAAAATCACGTTCGTGAAGAGCAGGCTCCTCCCTGTACACCCTGTTCAGGGCCGCCACCCAGTCCGAAATGCCCCTGTGCTCAGGTATTGCCAGCTGGTCCCACTGGAGGCTGTCGTCGTGGTTCCATTCCTTTCCCTGTCCGAACTCGCTCCCCATGAAGAGCAGTTTCTTTCCCGGGTGGGTGTAGAGATAACCGTAAAGAAGCCTGAGGCTGGCAAACTTCTGCCATGTATCCCCGGGCATTTTCCCGAGCATGGATCCTTTTCCGTGGACCACCTCGTCGTGGGAGAAGGGAAGAAGAAAATTCTCGGTGAAGGCGTACATTATGCTGAACGTTATCTTGTCATGTTCGTATTTCCGGTAAATGGGATCCCTTGAGATGAACTTCAGGGTGTCGTGCATCCACCCCATGTTCCACTTCATGCCGAACCCGAGACCGCCGACGAAGACAGGGCGTGTGACCATGGGCCACGCCGTGGACTCCTCGGCTATGGTCTGAACACCCGGGAAAGCTCCGTAAATCTCCTCGTTCAGTTTTTTCAGGAACTCTATGGCCTCGAGGTTTTCCCTTCCTCCGTAGGTGTTAGGGATCCACTCCCCCGCCTTCCGGGAATAATCGAGGTAAAGCATGGACGCCACGGCATCCACTCTCAACCCATCGGCGTGGAAACGATCGAGCCAGAAAAATGCGCTGCTGAGCAGGAACCCCCGGACTTCGTTCCGCCCGTAATTGAAGATCCAGCTCCCCCAGTCAGGGTGATATCCTTTTCTCGGGTCCTCGTGCTCATAGAGGCATGTCCCGTCGAACCGGGCCAGGCCGTAGGCATCCGTCGGAAAATGAGAGGGGACCCAGTCGAGGATAACCCCGATCCCCTTCTGGTGAAGCACATCCACCATGTACATGAAATCCTCCGGCGTCCCGTAACGGCTCGTGGGGGCGAAGTAGCCCAGGGTCTGGTACCCCCAGGAACCGTAGAAGGGGTGCTCCATCACGGGAAGCAGCTCCACGTGGGTAAACCCCATGGAGACGGCATAGTCTCCCAGCTCGTGGGCCAGCTCCCTGTAGGTAAGCGACCGGAAACCCTCCGCCGGATTTCTTCTCCAGGACCCGATATGGACCTCGTACACCGACATTGGGGCATCGAGGGAGTTTTTCTTTTTCCGGTTCGCCATCCATTCGTTGTCGTTCCATGTATACTCGTGATCCCAGACGATAGATGCCGTCTTCGGCGAAACCTCCCAGAAGAAGGCGAACGGGTCGCCTTTTTCCAGAACCTCTCCACCCGCCGTTTTCAGGGAGTACTTGTACAGTTCCCCGCTGCCGACACCCGGGACAAAGCCCTCCCAGACACCGGAGCTGTCCTTCCTCGGAGAGAGATAGTTCTGCTGCCTGTCCCAGTCATTGAAGCCGCCGACGACGCTCACTTCCGCCGCATTCGGGGCCCAGACCGCGAAAAAAGTTCCCTGCCGGCCTCCGTTTTCCGCCGGATGGGCTCCAAGTTTCTCGTAGAGGCGGCAATGGTTTCCCTCCCGGAAGAGATAGGAGTCCATCTCTCCGAAAAGGGAAAAATCATACTCCGTCTTTCCTGATACGGGCATTATTCTTCCTCCTTTCCCGGGTGCATTATCCCACGGCTTATTGTACCCTATGCAGGTGGAATTGCGCCTTTTTATACTGAAACAGGGAGATTGTATCCATGGTAAGCGAAGCAATCAGGTCGAAAAATGAAGGGGCCCGGGCGCTCCTCAGGTGGTACCACAGTGCAAAAAGATCCTTCCCCTGGCGGGAAACGGGCGATCCCTACAAAATATGGATCTCGGAAGTGATGCTCCAGCAGACCCAGACTTCCCGGGCGGTGGAATATTACAGGATGTGGACGGAGCTTTTCCCGGACGTCAGAAGCCTCGCGGGGGCGGATACGGAAAAGCTTCTCAAGGCGTGGGAGGGGCTGGGATACTACTCGCGGGCCCGCAACCTTCAGAAGGCGGCGAAAGAGCTTGCGGAAAGCGGGGCGAACAGCCTCCCCGGGGATTATTCCAGGCTCCTCGCCCTTCCCGGAGTAGGGCCCTATACTGCGGGAGCAGTGGCGAGCATCGCCTTCGGAATTCCTGTACCGGCCATCGACGCCAACGGAAGAAGAGTGTTTTCCCGCCTTCTCGACCTGGAAGAACCGGCGGACAGGCCGGCAGGTCAACGGGCGATCAGGGATACCTTCACGGCCATGATTCCTGACGATTCTCCCGGCGATTTCAACCAGGCTGTCATGGAGCTGGGAGCCACCGTGTGCCTTCCACGGACGACTGCCTGCGGGGAATGTCCGCTCGTTTTCCTGTGTCTCTCCCGCATCCGCGGCACGGCACTTCTTCGCCCCGTTCTGTTCCGGAAGGAACAGGGCAGATCAGTAGAGGGGCACATGTTCGTCTTTCTCCGGAAAGACAGGGTTTACCTGAGGAAACGCCCGGGAAAAGGTTTATGGGCAGGTTTCGAGGAGTTCCCCTGGGAAGCCCCTCCGGCTGAAGCTTCCCTCGGGATTCCCGGCAGCCTTATCGAAAGGGGAACGGATATGGGAACGGTCCGATGCTCCTTCACCCGTTGGCGGGCACGTCTGCGGACTCTCCTGGTTCCCCTCGGGGAACGGGAAGATCTCCTCCTGTCCTGCGGGGGAAGATGGGTCGGGAGCGATGAACTTGCAGCCCTCGCCCTCCCCTCCGCAGGAGGCAGGGCGAGGGAAAAGCTTTTCGGACGTGCGGTTATTCCCTGTCCAGCCCGACCCGGGCGAGCCGCGGACGGATAAGGCTCACGAGCACGGCGGTAATGACCAGCGTCGGCAGAAGAAACGTGCCGTTGTAAACCGAAGAGTAGATCCACACGTTTGCCCCCTCGGGCGCGAAGCTGGAGAAGAAGATGACCCCCGAGAGGACGTGGCAGACGAACCGCACCACTCCGCCGAGTACCATTCCGAACCATGACGCCCTGGGGAAAAAACCTGCGATCCCCAATGCGCCGAAAGCCGCGGGATAATCGAGCACGGCCTGGACCGGATGGATAACATAGCCGCCCGTAAAAAGCTGGAGCAGGCCTGAAACCGCTCCCGCGGCAATTCCCGCCCGTCCTCCCCGGCGAAGTGCGAAAAGAAACAGCGGGACCATCTCAAGGGTTATGGATCCGCCCTGGGGCATGGTCCAGAGGCGAATGGCTGAGAAAACTACCGAAAAAGCCACTGCAAGAGCTCCTTCAACAAGAACCCGGTTTCTGCTGCTGGGCATAAAAAACTCCTCCTCTGCAAATATGCATCGGAGGAGTGTCCCGGGCTTCGCGGCACCTTCCCTTCGCCGGCATGATCCGGATCAGGTTCCAGGGGTCGGGGCAGCAATGCCCCCTCTCAGTCCGTAAAGGACTCCCCCGATGCGATTAAGAGAATTATACTCTTCCTCTTTCCCCTGTCAAAAGGAAAACACGTCACGGCGGGAAAGCGAACAGGTCTTACCTTCCCGAGATCCTCGGCAGGAGGAACCGTATGAGTCCCGTGGCAGCGAGCCTTGACGTGGTCCCCGTCGGGTCGAGGGGAGGCGCCACCTCCACGAGGTCCAGGGCCCCGGCGGGGACGGATCTCAGGCAGTCCATCATCTGGAGAAACTGGAAGGAGGTAATGCCGCCGTAAACGTAGGAGCCCGTACCGGGCGCAAAGGCGTGATCGACGACATCGATGTCGATGGTTATATAGACCGAATCGCACCCCTCCGAGGCCCGGGCAGCGGCCCTGTTCACCACTTCCCTGATACCGATGTCGTTCATGTCGTCAACCGGGAACTGCACGGCACCCGAGTTCTTGAGGAAATCCCACCTGTCCCGGCTCACAAAGCCGCCGCTGGCGCCAATCCAGACCATGTTTTCGGGAGAAAAGCTGTCAAGCTCGCTCACCCTTCTCGCTGTTGAGCCATGATAATGCTTTCCCCAGACCTCGGTATCGTCCGACAGGTCGAGGTGCGAGTCGATGTGGATGTACCCGAGCCTGGGGTCGGCCTTCTTTTTCTTCCAGGCACGCTCAAACCCTTCCACGGCAGGGAAGGTCACGTAATGGTCCCCTCCCAGAAGGACAGGGAACGCTCCCCGTGAGACCATCTCCTCCACGCCCTCCCGTATGCACTCCGATGTTCGCCCCACGTCCGCGGGGTAGACGGTCAGGTCCCCCGCATCCCGGAGTATGTCCCGGAAAGGAAAGCGGACTTCCTCGCCCGTAACGGCGTTTATCATGGTCTTGTCTCCCTTGTTGAGAGCATCCATCTGGTAAACGAAATGGAGGCTGCCCTCGCGGATTCCCCTGGGCCCGAAACGCGTCCCCTGCCTGGACCCGCATGTGGTATCAAAGGGAATCCCCGCGACGGCTATATCCCCCTCCCGCAGCTCTTCCACCGTGGAGACAGGTGCGCGGAGGAAAGAGGCTATTCCGGCATAGGCCGGGTCAACAAACGGTTTCAGTTCCCCACATCTCCTTTCTGAACGGCCCGGGCTTCTACAGGCCAGAAATACGCCAGGCCGGGGCCTTCACTCCACCCCTGGCCGCTGTACCAGTCCGGATCCTTCCGCAGGAGGTTCGAACGGTGGGAGCGGTGGAACCGCTCGTCTCCGAACCACGGCGGAAGGAACCCGTTTCCCTTTCCTTTCATGGCTTCAAGGTAGTTTTTCTCAAGAGCGTTCTCACTGTCACCGGCGCCCATGGCATCCAGTGACAGAAGGATCTTTTCCCTGCACGTATCGCGATATCCCAGTCCTGTCCAGCGTCTGCAGACAACCACACCGTAAAAGGCAAGGGCAGACGGGTATCCTTCCCACATGGCCCGGGCGGGGTGGTTCCTCCACCCACGGAGGGCGTAGGAAGGGGACAGGGCGTTCAGCAGCTGGAGCGCCTCCACCCGCTGCTTTCCGAGGCGCTTCAGGTCCAGCTCTTCAGCCGACCTGAAAAAGTCGGGATAGGGCAGAAAAGTCTGCATGAGCGGCCTCACACATCCACGTCGAGGAAAAGCCTGGCCAGGAAACCGATGAGGAACGAGACCCCGGCGACTCCAAGGCTGATGAAGAGCATCTCGAAAAAGCTTTTCCGGAAGGGGACGTCCCGCACCACGGACATGAAAAACGTGAAGAAGAGGATGACGGCAACCCCGTTCAGCAGCATGACACCCAATGCCGCAAAAGGACTTGTAAAGATGACATAGGGCGCCACAAGCACCACAACGGTGAAAAGATAGGCGATCCCCGTGTACAGTGCCGCCTTCAGAGGTTTCCTGTTCCCTTCCTCCGATTTCTGTGAGAGATACTCAGACGCAGACATGGACAGTGCAGCGGCGATACCCGTTATGGCCCCCGCCAGGGCCACGACCCTGCCGTTCCCGAGGGCAAAGGTGAATCCGGCCAGTGCGCCTGTGAGCTCCACCAGCGCGTCATTCAGCCCCAGTATCATGGAACTCGTGTACTGAAGCCGCTCCTCGTCGATAAGTGCGGTCAGCTCCTCCTCGTGCTCTGTCTCCTCCCTGAGGATCCGTCCCGCCTCCGGTATCACGGTCTCGACGAGAGCGTAGTTCTTTTCTGCCCGCTCCTCGCCCTTCTCCATGAGCTTGATGGCGAAAGTGATGCCCATGACGGCGGCGAGAAGGGTAAAGAACCATACTTTCCACAGGACAGGCTCGATTTTTTTGCCCGTGTAGCGCTCCCAGATGGACGCATGCCTCTTCTCGTCCTCCCCGATGCACCGGAGGATGTCTCCGTTGGGGCCGCCGGTTCGCCGTGCAAGCCGGGTATAGATGGCCCATTCCGTTATCTCCGTCCTCTGGAATTCGAGGAGGAGCGGAAGGAACTCCGAATGATCCTTCTTCATTCTTTTTGACTCTTCCTTTCCGTATCCTGTTCGCATATTTTCGTTTTTTCCTTTTCTTCGGTTGCTTTCTCTTCGTATCCGGCACCGACACTGAAAAGGGCGGAAATGCACCGGAGGAGCTTTCTTCTGCCCACGGGCTTCGTAAGAAAGTACGTCATCCCTGCCTCTTCAGCCTTCTTCCTGAACTCTTCACCTTCATGGGCCGTTAAGGCGACTACGGGAACAGGCGGTCTCCCGGTCTCCCGTTCAATGCGGCGGATCTCACCTGTGGCCTGGTATCCGTCCATCCCCGGCATCTCGAGGTCCATGAACACCAGGTCGAATTGTTCACCGTCAACGGCACGTACCGCATCCATGGCGTTTCCTGCTGAATCTACGGTCCACCCCTCCCGCTGGAGCTGGTTCTCCAGTATCATGAGGTTGACCGGATTATCCTCAACGATGAGCACGGAGAGCCCCCGGGGCATTACAGCAGGTCCCGGGCAGGAAGTGTCGTTTTTCAGTCCAACGCCGCCCTCCTGCAGCAGGAGAGTAAAAGAGAACCCCGTTCCTTTCCCTTCCTCTGTTGAAAAGGTGAGTTCCCCTCCCATGAGCGCGACGATCCTGCTGGAAAGGGCAAGTCGCAGGCCCGTTCCCCCGTGCCTGCGACGTATGGATCCGTCGGACTGGCTGAAGGGCGTGAAAAGCCTGCCGCGCGCATCCAGGGGAATGCCTGTGCCGGTGTCCCTTACCTGGATCCTCAGGTACACATGTTCCTCTTCCCTGCCCATGTATTCAAGAGAAAAAGACACTTTCCCCTTTTCGGTAAACTTCACGCCGTTCCCCACGAGATTCATCAGCACCTGCCTGATCCTGCTCCCGTCACCGATGAGTACGGGAGGCAGCGCCGGGTCCACGTATGTTTCCAGTTCGATACCCTTTTCCTCCGCCCTCTCCCTGAAGCGGGATTCTATTTCGGCTGCTGTTTCCCCGGGCCGGAAGGGGGCCATATCCAGTTCCTGAGTCCCGGACTCAATCCTGGAAAGGTCGATCACGTTGTTCAGGATTTCCAGCAGCGATTCCCCCGAACGCCGTATCACGTCCAGGTACTCCCGCCTTTCGTCAGGGGGTACGGAATCGTCTTTCAGGTATTCCGCCATGCCGAGTATCCCGTTCAGAGGGGTTCTGACTTCATGGCTTATGGTTGCGAGAAAAACGCTCTTGGCACGGTTTGCTTCCTCGAGCTCGGCAGTCCGCTCCTTTACCCGGTGCTCCAGGTTCCTGTTCATCTCCCTGATCTTCTCGTTCAGCTCCGCGTAGTGGAGATCCATCAGCTTTCTGGAACTCCCGAACAGAACGCCTGTAAGGAGGATATAGGCGCTGTACCCGTACAGGATGTGTCCCACCATGTTCCAGACGCCGTACACGTCATCATGGAAGGTAAACGCGAACCCGCCGGCAACGGAACAGGCAAGGGCCCACTGGAGGGCATACCCGTTTTCCTTCGCCTCTTCACCCCTGTTCCTGAGGGTGACCAGGATCGCAGCGCTGATCATCGCCATGGCGGCGTACTCGCTGAACACCTTGAACACCGTCAGCCCTCTTCCCGGAATGAAGCAGTCCGGGAAAAAACCGAAGGCGACCGCTGCCGTACCGGCCACCGAAACCAGCACGAATGTAATACAGAACCGTTGCCTGAACCATTGCCGGGACGAGTAAAGCGCCGCTGCCAGCATGCCGGCTCCGTGGACGTAGCGCATGAGTACCCAGAGCTGTGTCGAATGGTTCGCCGTCCACCAGGGCAGTATCCCCATCCCATGATACGAAAGGGTGTGAACAGTGCTCAGGAACGCCGTACATGAGTATATGCAGCTCAATGCTGTCAGGAAGGGCTCGGGCGTCATCCGTGACGCGAAATACCCCAGGAACCCTACAAAGAGAAAGACAACAATGCTTGAAAACTCCACTATAGAGTGAAAAAGAAGATAGTTTTTCTGCGCTCCCAGGGAAAGGGCAATCGTCAGAAATGAAAGTATCGCCAGATGAAGGAGCTGCTTTTTCCTCACGCCATACCCTCCGTTTTTTTCGAATATCGTCTGGTATTATACTCTACTGTAATCCCCTGCCGGAGACGATCGATCCAGAGCGGGGAAAAGGGGGATCTTTATGGCAGACCTGTCGCCCCTCCTCCGGGGTCTTTCAGGAGCAACGATACTCGGTGTCAACCCTCCCGTTCACGACTTCACATTTTCAGACCTCTGGGCAAAACCTCTCGGGCTGCTCTTTCTTCTGGACTATCTCAGGAGGAGAGGGAACAGGGTGCACCTGGTGGACTGTGTGTACGATGGCAGGTACGGCATTCTGCCCTTCGGAAGAAACAGGATCCGCAGGACGGAGATCCCGAAGCCGCCCCCTTTCAGATCGATCCCCAGGCGCTATAACCGTTTCGGAATGGACAGGAACGGGTTCATCGCGTCTCTTCGTGCTTTGCCTCAGCCGGATTGTATCCTGGTGACTTCGGTAATGACGTACTGGTACGAAGGCGTTTTCAAGACTGTGGAAACGCTCAGGGAGTATTTTCCCTCGGCGAGGATCATCCTGGGGGGAATCTACGCCCGGCTGTGCCCGGAGCACGCAGCACGTTCAGGAGCGGACGACATCCAGAGTCTCCCTCTCTCTCTCGATTTGACCATGCCCGCCATGGACCTCTATCCGGACAGGCGCTACGGAGCGCTCCTCACATCCTTCGGCTGCCCCTTCGCATGCGAATACTGCGCGTCTTCCATTCTTGAGCCGCACTTCAGAAGGAGGCCGTACGGGGATGTTCTCGAAGACGCCGCGGCACAGATCCTGAAGGGTGATGTGCAGGATCTCGCCTTCTTTGACGATGCGCTTCTCATGGGAAAAGAAACCCATTTCTATCCACTGTGCCGTGCTCTCGGGAAAATGAAGCCCGGAATACGGTTCCACACCCCGAACGGGCTCCACGTCAGGGAAATTGACGAAGAATGCGCACGTTTCCTGAAGGAATCAGGGTTTCAGACCATCCGACTCAGCCTTGAGAGCATTGACCCGGGATTTCAGAAAAAGGGTTCTGAAAAAACGGGGGACGAAGAATACCTCAGAGCTCTTTCCTTCCTGAAGCAGGCAGGTTTTTCCCCGGGGCAGCTCGAAACCTATGTCCTCGCAGGAGTTCCCGGCCAGGACCCTGAATCGGTGGAAAAAACCATCCGCTTCATAGCGGAAAACGGTGGAAATGCGAGGCTCGCCGAGTTTTCTCCTGTCCCCGGAACCTCATCTTTCCAGAATGCGGCAGATATGGTGCCCGAACTCCGGGGTGAACCGCTTCTCGGGAACAAGACCGTTTTTTCCTCCTATATATCGGGCCTGCTGACGCCCGACCGTCTGCAGCATTTCAAGGACCTCGCACGGAATACCGCGGCACGTTAGGGGACAATAGGAGGAATGTACGAAAAATTTGTTCATTTTTTTCTTGACGTCAGCAACGAAACAAAATAATATTGTGTATCAATAGACTCGAAAGGGGGGTATACACGTGAAGGATATTCCAGAAAACATCACGAAACAAATACGGGCCTTCAACAGGTTCTACACAGGAATCATCGGTGTATTGAATTCGTCTGTTCTGAACAGCCCGTTCTCCCTTGCGGAGGCCAGGGTGCTTTACGAAATAAAACACACGGAAAATGCCACGGCAAGCGAGATAAACCTCCGGCTCGGACTCGATCCCGGATACCTCAGCCGCATAATCCGCCGGTTTGAACACGACGAACTGCTGACGAAAGAGCGGTCCCCCGCCGATGGAAGGGCGTACAACCTCAAGCTCACGTCAAGGGGAGAACATGTCCTCTCTGTCCTCGAGAAAGTGTCCGACCAGAAAGTTTCCGAGATGCTGGACCCAATGACCGCCGTTGATGTGAATACCCTTCTGCAGTCCATGAATGCGCTTACAGGCATATTTTCCGGCAAGCCCGGGGAGGCGTCCGTTCGCCCGGGCAGGCCCGGTGAACTCGGGCTTGTCGCTGCCCAGCATATGGATTTCTACATGAAAGAGTACAGCCTCGATGCCTCCTTCGAGTATTATCTTTTTGAAGGCATGACGAATTTTCTGAAGAACCGGGACTCAGGTACAGCGGGCTTTTGGGTGGCCGATCATAACGGAACCGTGGTCGGGTCCATCGCCATCGACCGGGAGGACGAAAAAACAGCCAAGCTGCGCTGGTTCCTTGTCCATCCCGAGTTTCAGGGCCAGGGGATCGGACGGCGCCTTATGGACCAGGCAATCGAGTTCTGCAGGCTGAACCTGTATCACAGGATCTTTCTCTGGACCTTCTCCGAACTCCGCTCCGCACGCCATCTCTATGAACTCTACGGGTTCTCCCCCACCGAGGAAGTCCGCCACGAGATCTGGGGAAGAGAGATCTGCGAGGAACGATGGGATTATCTCCTTGTCGACCCGGAGGAAGACCTTTAGGGGATACGGGTCGGAACGGGCTCCCCCTCTCACCGGGAGGAGCTTTTTTTTCTCTGCCCCCTTGACGGGCAGATCCTCATGAGTTCAGCCAAAGGAGGCAGTGAACCATTATGGGAATCCGTTTCCGGAAATCCATCACCATCGCCCCGGGTGTCAGGATCAATTTGAGCAAAAGCGGCGTCAGCGCCACCGTGGGAGTAAAGGGAGCTTCCCTCGGCATAGGAAAGGGAGGCGTTCATGCCAACGTGGGAATTCCCGGGTCGGGCATCTTTTACCGGAAAAAGCTCCCTCTCCCCTGGCCGGGCAAGGGAAAAAGGGGGAGTGCAACGACCTCACAGGAGTCATCCCGGCAGGGTGACGACGGCTCAGTGGAACAGATGAACGCGGCCATACAGGAAATAATAGACATCCACCTCAGGACCAGGCCTTCCAATGAAAAACCGGAATACATCCCGGCGGATTTTGACGAGCCTCTCCCCGCACTTCCCCCCGCACCGGTTCCCCTCTGGGTCAGGATACTGGTCCTTGTTGCCGCGGTCGCCCTGGTGTACCACACGAAAGGGCTCTCATTCCTCCCGTGGGCAGCCTGGGAGGGATTCATCTACTGGTCGAGGAAAAAAAGACAAAAAGCCCTGCTCAAAGATCACGAGGAGCGCCGGAAGCAGTTCGAGAAGGCCGAGGCGGAGCGGGCAGTCCGATTTTCAGAAAATATGGAACGGGCAGGGGACGATCCTGAAGGCGCACTTGAAGCGGCAATATCGGCCATCGACTGGCCCCGGGAGACACGGGCGTCCTTCCAGGTCGACGGGGACAGGGCATTTCTCGATGTGGACCTTCCGGAGATCGAGGACATGCCCCCGTCGGTCTTCAGCTGGTCAAAGAGAAACGGGCTTTCTGAAAACCCAAAAAGCGAGACCCGTCTCCGCAAGGATTATGCCCGTCACGTTCATGGAGTCGCCCTGCTCCTTATGGGGGAATGCTTCCGCTCGGTGCCGGCGATCCGCGAGATCGTCCTCTCGGGATTCACCCAGAAGGTACGGGGCGATACAGGCAGGACGGAGGACCAATACATCTACAGCGTCAGGGCTCTCAGGGAACAGTGGGACGACATCGACTTCCGCCGCCTGAACGTGATCGACCCAGTGGCAGTTCTCGAAGGATTCGAGCTTCGGAGGGACATGACGAAAACAGGCATTTTCAAGGCCATCGAACCGTTCAGCCTGCAGTGAGCAGTTTCATGAACAGGAGCGGCAGCATAATCGACATCTCTCGGGAACTTCTTTCCGCACCCGTTTACCCCGGAGACCCGGTACCCGAACTGAAGCGGGTATCCGACACGGCCTCCGGGGACCCGTTTACCCTGGGAATCATCCGTACAGGGCTCCATGTTGGAACCCACTGCGACGCCCCGCTCCACATCATTCAGGGCGGGAAGGATATTTCCGGGATGGACCCGGAACATTTCATCGGGTCCTGTGTTGTCCTGACACTTCCCGAAGGACAAATAACGGACGCCGGCTTTTTCCGCCGTTTTCTTCAGGAAGGAGTACAGCGCGTCCTCCTCAGAAGCCTCGGAATATCCTTTCTCTCGGAATCCGCCGGGCAGTTTCTCCTCGACCATGGTGTCATCACGGCCGGGACCGACGGCATGTCACTCGCACCTCCCGGGAAAGAGGAGGCCCTCCACAAGATCCTTCTGGGCGGAGGCATGGCACTGATCGAATCCCTTGACCTGGACCATGCGCCGGACGGGACATATTTCCTGTCAGCACTCCCCCTCAGGATACGGGGCGCTGAAGCGGCACCCTGCAGGGCGGTCCTCTTTCCCGTCAGCATATAAATGATATAATGTTTTTCTGCCGGCGCCCATGGGCCATGACGACAGGGCAGCTTCCCGCCGGAAGAATCAGTGGAAATGGAGACATGCCAATGCTCAAATATCTCGTCAGGCGTTTTTTTCAAACGGTTGCCGTGCTCTTCGTGGTCTCGTTGATAGTATTCTGTGTCATGAGCTTTACCGGGGACCCCGTCCTCATGATCGTTCCCCCCAACGCAACAGACGCCCAGATCGCCGAGGCACGGATCGCCCTTGGGCTTGACCAGCCGCTGTGGGTGCAGTACAAGGTCTTCCTCTTCAATCTTCTGAAAGGTGACCTCGGGATTTCATACATCTTCAAGCGCCCCGCCCTCACGCTCATTGTCGAGCGCATGCCCGCGACCCTGGAGCTTGTATTCCTCTCGGTCCTTATCTCTGTTTCGGTGGCCCTCCCCTGCGGCGTATTTGCGGGAGCCTGGCCCAATAACCCCCTCAGCAGGGCCATCATGGGAGGATCCCTCCTGGGGATCTCCCTGCCTTCCTTCTGGGTCGGGATCCTCATGATCTTCTATTTCGCCGTGGAAAAGGGGCTGCTCCCGTCCTCCGGAAGGGGTTCAACGGACACCCTTTTCGGCGTCCCATTCGCATTCCTTACACAGGACGGGTTCCGTCACCTCATCCTTCCTGCAGTCACCCTTGCGCTCGGAACGCTTGCCATGCTCATCCGCCTCATCCGCGCGCAGATCATGGAGGTCCTTCGCCAGGACTTCATCAAGTTCGCCCGGGCCAAGGGAGTCTCCTGGAAATCCCTGCTCTTCGGGCACGCGCTGAAGAATGCCCTCGTTCCGGTCGTTACTGTGTTCGGCATGCAGATCGGCAGCCTCATCGCCTTCGCCACGGTCACGGAGACGATTTTTGCGTGGCCGGGCATGGGGAAGCTCCTCGTTGACTCCATCAACACGTCGGACAGGCCGGTCATCGTGGCCTACCTCATGATCGTCGCGGCAATGTTCGTTTTCATCAACTTCATCGTGGACATAGTCTACACGCTGATTGACCCCCGCATCGACCTGAGGTGATACCCATGACGAAAAAAGACGGCTTCTTTTACAGCGAATTCTTCCATAATTTCGTCCGCAGTCCGGGAGCAATGGCGGGACTCGTCATCGTGTTATTTTTCCTGATCATGGCTGTTTTCGGCCCGCTGTTCACTCCCCAGAACCCCTACGACATCGGTACCCTCGACCTTATGGACGCGTACAAGCCCCCCATATGGATGGAGGGCGGAGATCCCGCCTTCATTCTCGGCACCGACGAGCAGGGGCGCGACATGCTCAGCGCCATCGTATACGGCAGCAGGATATCCCTGTTCATCAGCGTGATCGTGGTGGCCCTGTCCTGTGTTTTCGGAACAGTGCTCGGCCTGATCGCAGGCTACTTCGGCGGCAGGCTCGACAGCATACTCATGCGGATCGTGGACATCCAGCTCTCATTCCCGGCAATGCTTGTGGCGTTGTTCATCATGGCCGCCTTCGGCAGGGGATTCGGGAAACTGGTGGCGGCGCTGACCATTGTGGGATGGGTGCTCTACGCCCGGACTGTCAGGAGCTCGGTCCTGGTGGAAAAGAAAAAGGAATACGTTGACGCCGCCAGGCTGATCGGTCTCTCCCCGTTCCCCATCATCGTCCGCCATGTACTGCCCAACGTCCTCACCCCCCTGATCGTCATTGCCACCATCCAGGTGGGAACCGTCATCCTCACCGAGGCCACACTGAGCTACCTCGGCGTGGGTGTCCCGGTCACCCGCCCCTCCCTGGGCCTGCTGGTCAAAAACGGATACGACGTGCTCTTCAGCGGCCTCTGGTGGTCGTCGGTCTTTCCCGGCATGTTCATCATGCTCCTCGTCTTCGGGATAAACCTTCTTGGAGATTTCCTCCGGGATGAGTTCAACCCGAGGCTCAAGTAGGTGAAGGCCATGGCTGAACTCCTTCTTGAAGTCAGGGACCTCAGGACATATTTCGAGCTCTTCAGGGGCACCGTGAAGGCCGTGGATGGTGTCAGCTTCACCCTCGAAACCGGCGAGATCCTCGGCATCGTAGGCGAATCGGGAGGAGGAAAGTCCGTCACGGGATTTTCACTTCTCGGTCTCATAGACCCGCCGGGACGGATCGCCGGCGGGGAGGTCATCTTCAGGGGTCAGGACCTGCTGAAAAAAAGCGCTGAAGAAATGCGCCGCATCCGGGGAAAGGAAATCTCCATGATCTTCCAGGACCCGATGACGTCGCTCAATCCCCTGCAGACCATCGGACGGCAGATCGATGAAATGCTCGCGCTCCACACGCACCTGTCCGCATCCCAAAGGCGGGATCGTGCCGTGGAGCTTCTCGTTGAAGTCGGCATCCCCAACCCTGCCGACCGGCTCAACAACTATCCCCACCAGTTTTCCGGCGGTATGCGCCAGCGGGTCGTCATCGCTATAGCCCTCGCCGCGAACCCGAGGCTCATCGTCGCCGACGAACCCACAACGGCCCTGGACGTGACGGTACAGGCCCAGATACTTACCCTCATGGAGAACCTTGTAAAAAAGTTCGGATCCTCGCTCATCCTCATCACCCATGACCTTGCGGTCGTCTCCGAGATGACCCACAGGGTGGCTGTCATGTACTGCGGCCGAATCGTCGAGGAAGGACCCACAAAGGAACTGATCCGCAGCCCGTTCCACCCCTATACCATGGGGCTGCTGGAGTCTATCCCGAGGATGGCCGGAGAGAGGCTTCCCAGGCTGCCACAGATCCCCGGAATGGTTCCGAGCCTTTTCGACCTGCCCAGGGGCTGTTCCTTCGAACCCCGCTGCCCCCGCGCCACTGCGCGGTGCAGAGAGGAAAGTCCGGAAATGAGGCGGATGACAGGAAACAGAAGGACAGCGTGCCACAATCCGGTGACGGCAGGAAAGGAGGCTGCGGACAATGGCCGGTAATCATCCCCGGGAGACCACTGAAAACATCCTGGAAGTCAGGGATCTTGTTCAGAGCTTTTCCCAGCCCTACGGAATCCTCGACCGCCTTGCCGGAAAACCGAGGAAAACAGTCAATGCAGTCAACGGAGTGTCCTTCTCAATCAGGAGGAAAGAGGTCTTCAGCCTTGTGGGCGAGTCAGGATGCGGCAAATCAACCACGGCAAGGACGATAGTCCGGCTCCTCGAGCCGCGTTCAGGCTCAGTTGTTTTCGACGGGGAGGATATTTCCGCATACACCCCGTCCCGGATGATGCATGTCCGGAAAAAGATGCAGATGATCTTCCAGGATCCCTACGCCTCTCTTAACCCGAGGCAGAGAATAAAGGATATAATTATGGAGCCCATGCTCTTCCACAAGACTGTCGCCGGGAAGGAAGAAGCTTATGCGGAAATGTACCGGCTGCTGGACATCGTGGGGTTCCGCCCGGAACAGGCCGAACGCTATCCCCACCAGTTCTCGGGGGGACAGCGGCAGCGGATCGGCATAGCAAGGGCATTGTCGACAAACCCGTCCTTTATCGTGGCGGACGAGCCCGTTTCGGCACTCGACGTTTCCATCCAGGCCCAGGTACTGAACCTCATGATGGACCTGAAGGACGAATTCAGCCTCTCCTATCTTTTCATCGCCCATGACCTTTCCGTCGTCCGGCACGTGACCGAAAGACTGGGGATCATGTATCTCGGGTTCCTGGTGGAGCAGGGAGAGCGCGACGTGATTTTCGATACGCCTCTCCACCCGTACACCAGGGCGCTTCTCGCGGCGGCCCCCACGCTGGACAGGGAGAAAACGGGAGAACCCCTGCAGGGCGACGTCCCCAGCCCCATAGATTTGCCGCCGGGATGCCCTTTTGCGAGCCGGTGCCCCCGGAAGATGGATATATGTTCCACGGAACGTCCCGCCCTCAAAGAGGTCGGGGGGCGATCAGTCGCGTGCCATCTCTACCAGTGACAAACAGCCGGACAGGCTGTGGTCAGGACCAAAAATAAAGGAGGAAAACAGGATGAAAAGAAGATTTGCAGCAGTTCTTGCAGTACTCGCGCTTGCCCTTGTTTTTGCAGCGCCTGCGTCAGCGGAGAAGAGCATCGTCATCGGCCTCGCGTCGGACGCACTGTTCCTGGACCCGTCCCAGCAGGACGAGACCATCACCAACACCATGGGCCGGTACATGTATGACGGGCTCCTCAACAATAACGCCCAGGGTATCCCCTCGCCCGCACTGGCCGAATCATGGTCCGTCGGCAATGACAACCTCACCTGGACATTCAGCCTCAGGAAGGGCGTCACGTTCCATGACGGCACCGACTTCACCGCAGAGGACGTAGTCTACACCATAGAGGTCTGCCGCACCTCCCTGCTGAAGAACTTCACGTCCTCCATCAAGGAAGTGCAGGCCGTCGATCCCCACACCGTGAAGATCGTCACCAACGCCCCCACGGCCATTCTCCTTGAGTCGCTCGTCGCCCTCCGCATTCTTCCGAAGGAGTACCGGACGAAGCTTGGAGAGACAGCGTTCAACCAGGCTCCCATGGGCACGGGCCCCTACATCTTCGAGGAATGGATCAGGGAAGACCACATCTCCATGAAGGCCAACGAGAACTACTGGGGAGGCGCACCGAAGATCAAAAAAGTCACCATGCGTCCCATCAGCAACGCCGCAACCCGTACCGCCGCCCTGCTCACCGGTGAAGTGGACGTTATCGAGGACGTCCCTGTGCGCGACGTGGAAAAAGTGAAGAGCACCGAAGGCATCGAGGTGGTCGACCGTCCCAGCGAGCGCCTCATCTACCTCCACGTTGACTCCCACAGGGCAAAGGGCCCCGGGATCATCGATCTCGACAAGAACCCCCTTACCGACATCAGGGTACGGAGGGCTCTTTCCATGGCCATCAACCGCGACTCCATCGTGAAGATGATCATGAACGGCAATGCCTACGCCACCAACCAGATGGTCCTGAAGGGCCGGCGCGGCTATGTGGAAGACATGCCCGAGGCGAAATACGACCCCGAAGAGGCGAAAAAGCTCCTCACCGAAGCCGGCTATCCTGACGGCTTCAAGGTCTACCTCGACGCCCCCAACGGACGCTATCCCAACGACGGGCAGGTAGCCCAGGCCCTTGCCAGCCAGCTCACAAAGGCAGGCATCCTGATCGAGCTCCGTCTTCACCCGAAGTCCACGTTCTTTGACTTCGTACGGCCCGGCGACAAGTCAAGCCTTGTCATGACCGGCTGGTCGGAACCCATCGACGTTGGTGAAATGGCCAGCGTCCTCTTCTACACCAGGGGCAAGAACCCCGCCAAGGGAGGCTCCAACCGGGGCCATTATGCCAACGCTGAATTCGACAGCCTCGTAGACGAGGCCGACGGAACGGCAGACCCCGACAAGCGGAGGGTCATCCTTGAAAAAGCCGCCCGTCTCATCGTCGAGGACGTCGGTATCGTTCCCCTCTATTTCCAGCAGGACCTCTACGGCAAAAAGAGCAATGTCGTCTTCGAGCCCAGGGTCGATAAATCGATCCTCGCCTATGAAATGGACGTTCAGTAAGCACTCCTGAAAAAAGGAATGCAGGGGCCCGGCGCACAAGCCGGGCCCCTTTGTTTCCCGGGAATGTGCCCTCTCACGTCTCCGTGGGAAAATACCCTTCTTCACACAATACAGCTCCCGTGAACGTTTTCTCCCGACTTCGCCGGATTTGAACCGGGAAGCCTTGCAAACACCGGATAGTGATTCGTACGTGGGCACTACACAGCCCCTCTTTTCAATTCCGTGAAAAGAGGGGCTGTCGTTTGAGGCGGAATTTTTGGTCTCACCGTGTTTCTGGGACCCGAAAGGCATTTCGAAAGGTGAACAGGAGATCTGCTCCCGGCTCGTTCAGTTTCTGCCCGTCCCTTCCTCCATCGTCCCGTCTCCTTCCGTCCCGGCGCTCCGGATCCCTTTCCGGTTCCTGTATTTCCTCACCGACAGGATCTCCGTGTTCCCAAGCCCACGGGTGAGTCCCAGGGAACGGTAGATCTTCCGGGCGCCCTCGCTCATGGCCTTCGGGAAGCGGTAGAGTTTCCCCGTCTCCCCGTCCTTCATGAGGGTGGACTGGACATCAAGCAGGGCGGTCCGGATGGCTAGGGCGCTCATCACCGTGTTCTGCCGGACCGCCACACGGTGCTGGAGATGCCGGAGGAGGGCGAAGGCGAGGTAGGTGAGGGCTATGTGGGCCTCGATCCTGCGGGGAACCCAGTGATATACCGGGCGCATGGAGAGGTCGTGCTTGTTCACACGGAAGGATTCCTCGATGCGCCACAGGCTCCCGTAATGGGCGAGGATGTCCTGCGCTTCCGCGGCACTTTCCGCCGGCAGATCGGTGATGACTCCATGAAGGCCGTCCCACCGGCTGTCCCGGAGGATCTTCTCTTCGTCCAGGATGTACCGGTCCTGTCCGTCTGTGTTTTCAAGGGAGAGGTATTTGTTCGTTCCCCGGTTGGTGACGAGGCTTTTTCCCGGAAGAGCCTTTTTCCCCTGCAGTTTTTTCCGCAGTCGGGCGAGAAGCCGTTCCCGGTCGGAGGCGTCCTTCCGGGCACGCCGTTCACTCCAGGTGACGAGCAGGGTCCTCCCGTTCCCGAGAGGGGCGGAGTACCAACGGGAAGGTCTGCACGTTTCTTCTTCCCGTTCTTCTCTCTCTTTTCTCTCTTCTCTCTCTTCTCTCTCTTCTCTCTCTTCTCTCTCTTCTCTCTCTTCTCTCTCTTCTCTCTCTTCTCTCTCTTCTCTCTCGTTCTTCCCCTCCGGGAAGACAGGCGAACCTCCGGGCAGGAGGGAGTAGTTTCCGGCGTCGAGGATTTTGTCCTGCGGTGTCCCCCGAAAAATAGACAGTCAAAACACACGAATATCTTCCCGTTTCGTAACGATGCTTCGGATTCCTTCCGTTCCCTATCCGGCCTTTCCCATACGCCAGTATTCCTCAGGAGTAAGAT
>Ga0228535_1001402_pt1 | contig 37520 bp, 24 predicted proteins | sample SJ1metagenome_FD_168457 | JGI IMG/M metagenome (GOLD analysis project Ga0228535, IMG submission 168457) | Enriched culture of PCE-dechlorinating microbial communities from Ithaca, New York, USA - SJ1 | ecosystem: Engineered > Modeled > Simulated communities (microbial... > Unclassified | place...
CTCCGCGCATAAAACGCTTCGCGGCTCTGCCCGGGTGGACGAGCGCCTCCTGGGATCGCAGGGAAATATGGGCTCCCGCCTACGTGATGAGGAAAATCATCAGCGCGACGGGAGCCGGCGATGCCTGCACGGGAGGCTTCCTGACCGCCGTTCTCCGCGGATACGACGTGGAAAAATCCCTGCGGATCGCCTCCTGCGCCGGCTACCAGAACCTGAGGGCGCTCGACGCCACGAGCGGAATCGGCACCTGGGAGGAGGCGATGGCGGGAATCAAAACCCTGCCCATACGGGAAGCTTCCTGGCCCGAAAAGGAAGCCCGCTGGGACAACCGGAAAAAAATCTGGCTGGGCTCGCGCGACGGGCGTTGACGCGGCCCGCCGGCCTTTTCGCTAAGAATATTCGAACGGAGGGATGAAAATGAAGAAGCTCCGGTACGCGATCGTGGGATTCGGAGGAATCGCCGTAAACCGAATTGCCAAAGAAGGTTTCGCCGCCGACCGTGACCGTTTCGAACCCCTCGCTCTGGCGGAGCTCGCCGGCGCGACGGATATTTCGCCCGCGCGGAAAACAGCCGCCGAGGCGCTGGGACTCAAGTGGTATGATTCCCCGGAAGCCGTATTCGCGGACGCCGCCATCGACGCCGTTTTCATCGCGTCCAACAACCTCTCGCATTTTCCCCTGGCCAAGCAGGCGATGGGGGCCGGAAAACACGTGATCATCGAAAAACCCATGGCCACCCGCCTCGATCATGCCGCCGAATTGACGACGCTCGCCGCCGAGCGCAACCTCTCCCTCTCGGTCGACCACATGATGATCCATAACTCATACAACCGGAAAGCGCGCGAGGTCATCGCCCAGGGCCTTTTGGGCGAACTGAACGACATCACCCTGCACATGGAATTCTGCTACGGTTCGACGCCCGAGGAGGCCGCGACCTGGCGATGCGCCAGGCCCGAAGAATTGGGCGGCCCCATCGGCGACGTGGCCAGCCATTGTTTCTATATGGGCGAGTTCTTGACGGATTCAAAAATCGTCGAGGTTTCCGCGGTTTATACGCCCAAGATCCTGGATATCCGCGCCGAGAACGGGGCCTTCATCAAATTCCGGACCGCGAGCGGCCTCCGTGGGACGGTCCGCGTATCCTTCAATGATGCGCGCGGAAACCTGGAGTCAACGCTCCTCAACCTCGGCTATGAGGTTTACGGCTCGAAAAAAGTGCTGCGCGCGCACGGAACCCTCTTCCAGCTCTCCGGCCACGCCGGAGAACCGATCCGGTTGAGAATCGGCACCGACAAGGGCGACGGCTGTGAAGCCATCCAGGTCGGCGAGGTCGAGAACATTTATCAACGGGTCATCCTCGAACATGCCGAATCCATCCGGACGGGACAGAGGCTGACGGGCGGCGAGGGCCTCCACAACCTGCGCCTCGTTCTGGCCTCCCATGAATCGGCCGGGAGCGGCGGGAAAGCCGTTGTCATCCAATAGAATATCCGAAAAGAGGAGATGATCATGAAAGAGAAACTAGCCATTCACGGCGGAGCGAAATTGGCCAACGAGCCTTTTCCGGCGTGGCCGAGCCTATCCGAAAAAGGCATTCGGACGGCCGCGGAGGTCCTCAAATCCGGCCGGGTCAATTACTGGACCGGATCCCTGGGGATGGAATTCGAGAAAAAATGGGCGGACTATTGCGGGGCGAAATACGCCATCTCGACATCGAACGGCACTTCGGCCTTGCATACCGCCGTCGCTTCGCTCGGAATCGGCCCGGGCGATGAGGTCATCTGTCCTTCCTACTCGTTCATCGCCTCGAGCTTCTGCATTCTCCAGGCCGGGGCCCTCCCCGTCTTCGCCGACACGGGCTATGATCATGTCCTGTCGCCGGAAGACATCCGCAGCAAGATCACCGAGCGGACAAAGGCCATCCTCGTCGTCCATCTCTACGGCGTTATCGCCGACATGGACCCCATCATGAAGATCGCCAGGGAGCACAATCTCTACGTCATTGAAGACTGCGCGCAGGCCCACGGCGGAGAATACAAGGGCCGGAAGGCCGGGACGATCGGAGACGCCGGCTGTTTCAGCTTCTGCCAGAGCAAGCATTTCACGACGGGCGGCGAGGGCGGAGCGGTCATCACCGACAACGAGGACCTCGCCTGGATATGCAAATCGTTCAGGGACCACGGCTACGACGTCCGGCAGCGCCTGAATCTCCTCGAGCTCGAATCAAAGCTGATGTACATCCATTCCCGCGTCGGATTCAATTATCGCCTGACCGAGATGCAGTCCGCCATCGGGCTGGCCGAACTGGAGCGGATGGACTCCTGGAACATGCCGGCCCGGCGCCGGAACGGGCGGATGATCATCGAAGGCCTCAAGGACCATCCGCTGGTTCTCCACCTTCCGCCGGACACCGAGGAGCGGAAGAACGCCTTCTGGTGGTGCCCGGTCGTCATCGACATCGACAAGATTTCGGTCACGGCGAAGGAATTCGTCGCCGCCATCAACGCCGAGGGCGTTCCGGCCTACACGGTTCTCTGGCCGGAGATGTACCAGGAGCAGGCCTTCGTCCAAAGGAGGGGATTCGGCAAGGCGAACTATCCCTTCGAGGATCCCAAGGCCAGGAAAATCGACTACCAATCGGTCAAGTGCGAGACGGCCCACTGGCTGACTCACCGGACGATTTCCTTTTTCACGCATCCGGTTTACAGCGAAAAGCACGTCCAGCTCATGATCGACGCCTTCAAGAAGGTCGCCGCGGCCTATATGAAATAAAGGAAACCTCCGCGCGGCGCGGAGAGGTTTCGAGAAAGGCTGGGCCGGCAGGCCGCCGCCTTTCCTCAACGGCGCGGGCCCGGGCCGGGAGAATCCGGCAGAAAGGGTCCGCCGAACGAAAGGAGTGTCTCATGAGAAAAATCAGCACCGTAGCCCCCGAATGGTGGGACTATACCACCCTGGATGACAAAATCATGGAGGACGCCGCGAAGCTGACGCTTAAGGATATCGTCCAGCTCTCCCGGCCGGGTTTCCAGGTCAAAATCTACGACACGCGCGAAGACTTCTACCTGGCCGAGGCGCTGGAATATATCAACGCCTGGAGGCAGGCCACCGCGGCCCGTCCGGCGGGAATCTGCGGGCCCATCGGCCCCACGGAACAGCTCCCGCTCGTCGCCCGGCTGGTCAACGAACTCGGCATCAGCCTGAAGAACGCCCACTTCTGGGGGATGGACGAGTGGGTCGTCGGCGACAAGGAAGTCGGCCTCGACCATCCCCTGGGCTTCGCCCGGGCGGACCTCGAGCTGTGCTTCAACCGCATCGACAAAAAATACGCCATGCCGTCGCAGAACCTTCATTTTCCCACCGTCGCCGGCGTCAAGGGGTTCACGAAGAGCTTCAAGGACGTCCGCTGCATCACCATGCAGGGCGGCCAGGGAGAGGTCAAGCACTGGGCTTTCAATGATCCCTTGAAGAGGGTCGGCCCCTACAAGGACAATCCGCCCACGCCGGCGGAGTTCAGAAAGCTTAAAACGCGCATCGTGGATCTCCACCCCATGACGCTCATCCAAAACGCGCGGACTTCGGGCGGAGGCGTGGTCAGCAAGGTCCCGACCAGAGCCCTCACGGTGGGCCCGGCCGAAACATGGATGTCTGAAAAAGTTTCCATCTGGCACTTTGGAAATCATGACAACCCCTTCGGCATCCGCCTGACGGCGTTCATGATCTCCAAGAAACTCCCGGATTCGGCCGTTCCCATGTCGCTTCTCGCCGATCACCCCGATGTCCAGTTCAATTACTACCGCTACGGGATCGGGACCTGCGAAACCGAAATGCATTGATACGAACCGCCTTTCTCCGCCGGGGAGGGCGTCAAGGAGTCGACGATGATTGTCTTTGCCATAGGCTGCCATCCGGATGACATCGAATTCATGATGGGAGGGACTCTCCTCCTGCTCAAGGCCAAGGGATGCGAAGTTCACTATATGAACATCGCCAATGGAAGCTGCGGAACCCAGCAGTACGGAAAGGAAGAAATCATCCGCATCCGCCGCGAGGAAGGGATGCGGGCGGCCGGGCTGCTGGGCGCGGTCTACCATGGCAGCATCGCCGATGACCTGGACGTGTTTTATTCGCAAACCCTGATCAGCCGCGTGGCGTACGTCATCCGGCAGGTCCAGCCCGACATCCTCCTCACCATGTCCCGCGAAGACTACATGGAGGACCACATGAATGCCGGCCGGATCGCGGTCACCGCCGCCTTTGTGCGGGGGATGCGGAACTACACGACGAGCCCGCCGGCGCCTCCCTACCAGAAAGACGTCTTCCTCTATCATGCCCTCCCCTACGGCCTGACGGACATGATGAGGCGGACCGTCGCGCCCGAGTTCTACGTCGATGTCTCCACGGTCATCGAGAAAAAAACGGAGGTGCTCGCCGCCCACACCAGCCAGAGGGACTGGCTCGACAAGAGCCAGGGGCTGGACTCGTATCTGATCACGATGCGGGACATGATGAAGGACGTGGGGGCCATGTCGGGCCGGTTCGAATTCGCCGAAGGCTGGCGCCGGCACAGCCACCTCGGATATTCCGCCTCTGCCGAAGCCGACCCGCTCCGCGAGCTCCTGGAATCTTTCTGCTTTCCCGGGAAAGCATGACCTCGGGACCTGACGGCGCCGGCACCGTCCCCGCGGCCGAGGCGGGAGTCCGGCCGGACGGAATAATCCCCCATCCGACGGAGAGGATTCCTATTTGAGATGGATTCTAAAACCAGTTCCCACGCCAGGTTTTCCTATCTCTTGCTCCTGAGCGGGACGGCGGCGCTGGGCGGCCTTCTCTTCGGATTCGATATCGCCATCGTCACCGGCGCCGGACCTTTTGTGAAGCAACATTTTCATTTGAACGAGCTGCAGCTCGGCTGGGGCTATAGCTCCCTTCTCTTCGGCTGCATCCTGGGCTCGGCCGTCGCCGGCCGGATCACGGACCTCATCGGCCGCAGAAAAATCCTCATGTTCGTCGCGATCCTGTTTGCCCTGACATCGGCCGGAACGGCCCTCGCGCCGGATTTCGCGCTGTTCGTCACGGCCCGTTTGCTCGGAGGGCTGGCGGTGGGGGCGGCCTCCATCGTCTCTCCGATGTACATTTCGGAAATCGCGCCCTCGCGGCTCCGGGGCCGGCTCGTGACCGCCTACCAGCTTTCCATCACCATCGGCATCCTCATATCCTATCTGATCAATTATCTCCTCCATGGGCTCGGCTCGGCCAACTGGCGGTGGATGTTCATGACCGGCGTCATTCCTTCGGCATTCTTCCTCATGCTCCTCTTCCTGGTGCCTGAAACACCGCGGTTTCTGACAAAGGCTGGCCGGGAGGAGGAAGCGTTCAGGGTCCTCAGCAAAATCGAGGGCGATGACAATGCGCGCGGGGACATGGCCCGAATCAAAACCAGCCTGGAAGAGACGAAAGGCCGTTTCCGGGATATCTGGAAACCCGGCTACCGCAAAGCGCTCTTCGTGGGTTTCGGCCTGGCGGTCCTTGTTCATACGTCCGGCATCAATACCATCATCGACTATGCGCCCATCATCCTCATGTCCGCCGGATGGAAAATCAACGCGGCGCTGTTCTCGACGTTCGTTGTGGGCTTCGTCAATTTCATTTTCACCCTGGTCTCTTTCTGGGCCATCGACCGGTTCGGACGGAAGCCGCTCTATCTCGTCGGATCGACCGGGATGACGATCGCCCTCGTTTGCCTCGCCCTGTCCAACCTCACCCGAAGCTTCCAGGGGGCGACGGTCCTCCTATTCATCCTCGTTTTCATAGCCTTTTTCGCGGCCTGCATAGGCCCGGTGTTCTGGACCCTCATCGCGGAGATTTATCCCAATTCCATCCGGGGCACGGCCATGTCCATTCCCGTCTTTACCCAATGGACGGCCAACGCCGTTGTCGTCTGGCTTTTTCCCCACGTGTTCAAGCGGCTTGGAGGCACCCTGACCTTCGGCTTTCTGGGAATCATGGCCTTTCTCCAGCTCCTGTTCACTTGGGCCTTCGTCCCGGAGACCAAGAATAAGTCCCTCGAGGAAATCGAACAGGAGTGGCTGGGTAAGGCCGAGGCGGGATAATCGGGAATCCTTCGATGTCCGCTTGGGCACGGAAGCATCCCCCTCCGCACCGCGCGGGAATCATAAATGGAAAATGGGAGGCGGCCAGGCTTCGCCGGACCCCATTCTCTTGATGAATATGAAACGGCTGCTTTGCGGTTCGACCTCAAAAGACAGGGGACCCATCCCCGTCCGCGACAATATCCAAACCGCGATCGAATTCGTGCCGAAGCTCAAAAAAGGCCGGGCCCGCGCAAGACATCCGGGCACAGCAGCCGTTCTTTAGCGGGAACGGCAGACGGACTCTTGGGGCCGACGGCGCTCATGGGCGCCGCTCCTGCCCGCCGGCATTGACGATCAGCGCATGACGGCCCGCGGGAAGATTCCACCTGAGGACTCCCGCCGCTTTGTCGTAAACCTCCTGGACCTTGACCTCTTTTGAATCCATCGTTATCGAAGCCGGGACGAACGGACAAGCCAAGACGGCCTGGCCGCCCTGCCGGGCCTCGGCCTCGACGGTCATCTTCGAGCGATCGATCTCGATGCCGGCGCATAAAGGCGTCGTGCTTTGAATCGCGATTTTTTCCGTCATCTTCCCGCCGGCATTCAGATATGTCCCCGATATCAAAGCCGAACGGGACTTGCCCTCCTTGACGCCGACGAAGGCCGCCTTGCCATCCGTTGAGAAGGCCTTCTCTTCAATCCTCGCCCCGTCCGGATTAACCAGGATCCTGTCCCCGCCGATCGAAAAAATCCGCCCTCCGCCTTTGACGGCTTTGACCGACGCGTGAAGGGCGGCGGCCGGAGCGCCGGCTGGCCCGGCGCGAAGGATAAACGCATTCTCCGCGGCAGCCGCCTTTCGCCCCGCGATTGTCACGTAATGCCCGTAATCCCGGCTGTCAGGCCACTGCTTGTGCGCCAGCGTCGTCTTCGCCGGCAGGATCAAATCGACGGCCACCTGGGCGCCCGGCTTGCGGATGAGGAAATTCCGGCAGTCCGAAGTTCCGTCGAGAGGGATCGGTTTTCCCGATGCCAGGAATTCGCCCGCGGGCGATGTGTGGAGTTTGAATTCGACCGCGACCGGAGACGCGGCCGCGATGTCGTCATAGACGAGGAAATAGCGGCCGGGGACGTGGAATATATACCTTAGGAACCGCGTCAGGCTTTCCTCGTAGCTGGCCGAGGCGTCTCCGACGGCGCACTGGAAGGCCGTCGATGAGAAAAACACGGGAATCTTTCCGGACCTCACGTTTTGCCCCTTGCCGTCAACGAGCAGGCTGTTGTGCCCCTCGGTCCGGGCCGTATAAACGTGCATGTTCTTGATGGCCTTGCGGTCGAGTTTCCGCTCGGGCGGATAGTCCATGTCATAAATCTGATACCCGGGATCGCCGATGATCCATTCCCCTCCCCAGCCCAGGACGAAATGATTCTGGTCAAGGTGGTTGTGGCTGTGGGCGTGGCCGCTCTTGAAGATCATCAGGGCTTCTTTTTCACCCCAGCCTTCCCGGAGCGCGACCCAGTTGACGCTCGGGAACAAACGGCCGAGCGGCAGGTCGGCCGGAGTGCGGGCAATCGACCTTGACTCTTCATCTCCCCGGCCGGCCCGCTCCAAGTACCAGGCCGCCCGCGAGTCCTTCTTGAGCCTGACCAGCACCCGGTTCAATTCGATGAGGGTCGGATCACAGCCTTCCGGACCGCCGTTGTCTCCGATGGCCGGAAGGCTCCGTTTTCCGCCGCCGGGAAGGATGCAATACAAGGGGAAGAAAACGGCGTTGTCCAGATAATCGCCCTTGAGGGCATCGATCCCGCAGACGGCGTGAGCCATCTCGATGAGTCTCATGAACGTGTCGACGGCATAGCTTCCATAGCCGAAGCCTTCGATCAGGCCCCCGTCCGGGCCGGCGACGGTCCGATAAAACTTATCCATCTTGGCCAGGGATTCGGTCACATATTTTTCGGCGGCGGGGACGTCTCCCAGAAGCGCCAGCCCGCCGATGCCCATGGCCGTATTGATGACCGCGAATCCGTTCGGCCAGAGTTTCGGCTCGTGGACATAGTTGCCCGTCTTCTGGCCCCAACCGTAAATGAACTCGCATCCTTTCTCGAGGATGGCTTTCTGGATCTTGTCCTTCTCCGCGGCCTTGAGATCCGGATGGAGGAGATCATACGCGTAGGCCATGCCCATGGTCAGCGATTCCGTATCCAGGCAGGGCAGATATCCGTACTCCGGGTCTGTCCATTGTTTCCAGTCGGCGACGGCCGCCATGGTCGAGAAGGCCGCGTCATGGTACCTCCGGTCCCCGGTGACCGCCCAGCCTTTGGCAAGGACTTCCAGGTAATCGGCGATCTCGCGGCAGACTCCCGTCCAGTAAGGCCACTTGGGGTTGTAGGGATGCGGATCCGGAAACGGCGTCGCCGGAAAGACGGCGAAACAGTCCTTGTACGATGTCGTCTTCGTCTTCCGCAGCATGGCCTCGGCCGCGTCTTGAACGGTCTTGAGGGCGGCCGGATCGGCCTTGATTTTCCGGATCTCGGCGTTTGTGAGGAGCATCCGGGGATGCTCCGGCCGCAGGAGATCACGCGTCCGGGCGGTCAAAGCGCCGGCCGCGAAGAAGGCGGCGGCGAGACCGGCGAGAATCATGGAAAAGATGCGAGACGTTTTCATTGGGACCTCGGAATGTGAAGTGATGAAAGGTGGAAATGAAGACCATCCGGCCGCGCATCCCGCGAGTTTGGCGCCGCAATGATCATCCTGCGGATATTGTATATGCGTTATGGATTTTTATTCCAGCGCTTTTTTTCGGAAAGCCCTGTTCGAATTCCGAAACGCCCGTCCCCGGACGCCCCCCCTCCGGTTTCCGCGGCGGCGAATCCGCCGGGACGGGCGGTCCCCCGCATCCGGGGACGGCCGTGACGGCGCCGAAGATATGACGCGCCGGCGGCACGTCATTTTTTCAGGCGGCCGAGGAGCGAGCCGATTTTCCTGGCCAGGGGAACGGCGCCCCGGTCGACATTGGACATGACGGCGACGATATAGCCGGAATCCACATAGATATTCAGCGTGGAATTGATCCCATCAAAGCCGCCGCTGTGGCCGACGGCCGTTCCCGCGCTGCCCCGGTCGACGTAAAATCCATAGCCGTAGCCCGCCCCCATATAATCCGTCCACATGATCTTCAATGTCCCGGGCGCGACGTATTTCCCGCCGAGCAGCGCCAGCGCAAACTTGTGCAGGTCCCTGACGGTGGAAAATCCCCCGCCCGCCGGCCCTCCCTTGATGACATGGGTGTAGAGGTTGTTTCTCCATCCGGAGGGACTCTGCGGGTCGGGGCTATAGCCGATGGCCAGGTTTTCGACCGGATGGTCCATTTCATAGCAATCCGTGTCCGTCATCCCGGCCGGGGCGTAGATCGCCTTTCGGATATGCTCGAAATAATCCTCTCCCGTCGCCTTTTCGATGATGACGCCCAGCAGAAACATCCCGGTGTTGCTGTACCGATAGCGCGAGCCCGGTTCAAAAGCCGGCTTGTCGTCCTTGATCAGGGGCTTGTAGTCGTCGAGCTTGCGGAAGAGATCGCGCGAGCTTTTCACGAAGGTCTCGTTGAAATAGCTGCCGAGCCCCGAGGTATGGGTCAGGAGATGACGGATGATGATCTTTTCCGTCACGCTTCCCGGCAGCCAGGACTCGTCGATATATTTCCCGATCGGATCATCCAGGGAAAGCTTTCCTTTTTCAACCAACCGCATGACCGCGGTCGAGGTGAACATCTTGTTCATCGACCCCAGGTTGAACTTGGTGTCGACGTTATTCAGGACATGAAAAGCCCTGCTCGCCTTGCCTCCGGCCATCGTCAGGAGAATGTCATCGCCCCTGGCGATGAGCAGCGCGCCGGAGAAGGAATCTTTCTCGATGAGCCGCCGGACGACGGCCTTTGTCTGCCCGACGATCTCATCCGCGGAAAGAGACGGCTCCACGACGTCCGTCGGCGTCCGCGCATCGCCGAATGCCGCTCCGGAAACCAGGAACCCCGCCCCCCCGGCGAAACGGAGGGTCAAGCCCAGCCAGTTTCCCAGGTTTTTGTCCTTGACGATGACGACCGTCTCGCCCTTGCGCCCAGGGATATAGGTCCGGATGCCGTGGAATTCGATGCCTCCCGTTTCCCTTAACAGGCCCAGGAAGACGTTGATATGCGTTTCCATGGGCGCCATCGTCCGGAACTCTTCCGTGCATTCCTCGGAGAGAAAGCGGCGGATGCGGCCGGCGTCTCCGGAATTGACCGTGTCGATCAATGACCGGATGCGTTCTCCCTTGACGCCTCCGGGCATGGCGGGGTTGTCCTCGAAACCGGTCTCACCCGTCTGCTGCGGCCACGCGGCCGGCTGGAGAATCATTAAAAAGACCAATGCGAAGAAAACGCGCTTGCGCATATCGTTCCCCCTCATCCATCGATATTCCATTCTTTGGATGAGCCAAGGATATGCGCTCGGGGGACGCGTGTCAAATCGGATACTCCCCTTTTGAGGTGAGAGGACGCGCGCGAATCTCACCCCTTAAATGCCTCTCAAAGAGGATGGATTTTTCCGGCAGTCTTCCATAAAATTCCACCGAGACAAACATGGGATTTTTCAGACGAAAGCCCAAGAACGACCTCGAAACCGGGGAAACGGAGTCCGGCTGGGACATCTCCGGGGAACCCATCCCTTCCGAAAAGGCGGCCGCTCGAAACGGGGATCACGGCAACGGCCAAATGAAACGGCTCTTCGACTACGCCCCCGACGCGTACTACCTCACCGACCTCAAGGGGGCTTTCGTGGACGGCAACCTCGAAGCCGAAAGGATGCTCGGATACAAACGGGATGAACTCATCGGGAAGGATTTCCTGAGACTCGGGCTTCTAGCCCCCGGCCAATCCTCCAAGGCCGCATCGCTTCTCTCCAGGAACGCCATGGGGAAAGCGACCGGCCCCGACGAGTTCACGATAATCAGGAAAGACCGCACGCCGCTCACGGTGGAGATCCGGACATACCCGACGGCCATGAACGGCAAAACCCTCGTCCTGGGCATTGCGCACGACATCACCCGCCGGAAAAAGTCCGAGGAAGAGATATCTGCCTGGAAAAAGCGGTTCGAGCTGGTCATCGCCGCTTCCGGCCAGGTCGTCTACGATTACGACGTGGAGAGCGGCGAGATCATCTGGAGCGGAAGCCTGGAACGCGTTCTCGGCTACGAGCCCCGGGAGATGGGAGGGATCGACGGGTGGGCCGAGAAGATCCACCCCGAGGACAAGGCCGAGGCTCTTCGTCTCAACGAGATCGCGACGAGAGACGGCATCACCTACGATTTCGACTACCGTCTGCGGCACAAGAACGGCGGATACCGATGGTTCCATGACAGAGGCTTTTTCCTTTTCGAGGGGAAAAGGCATGCCAACCGCATGATCGGCATGATCCAGGACATCACCGAAAGCAAGCAGGCGGAACTCCTGCAGGCCGCCGTTTACCGGATCGCCCAGGCTGCTGACCAGGTCACCAGCCTCGACGACCTCTTCAAGTCGGTCCACGGGATCGTCGGCACGGTCATGCCGACGGGAAACTTCTACATCGCCCTCTATGACGAAACGAAAGACCTGATCAGCTTCCCCTATTTCGTGGACGAAAAAGATGATCCTCCCCAGCCCTTGAAACCGAGCAAGGGATTGACCGAGTACGTCATCCGGACGGGCAGGTCCCTTCTCTGCGACGAAGCGAGGGACAGGGAACTGCGCCGCCGCGGCGAAGTCGAGATCATCGGGGCCCCTTCCGTGATCTGGCTCGGCGTCCCCCTGATCGTGGACGGGAGAACGATCGGCGTCATGGTCGTCCAGCATTACACCGACCCGAACGCCTACGGCGAACCGGAGCAGCGCATGCTCAAGTTCGTTTCCTCCCAGGTCGCCCGGTCGATTGAACGCAAGCGGGCCGAGGAGGTCCTCAGGGAAAACGAGCAAAGGATCTCCCACCACGTCCAGCACACGCCCCTGGGAGTCATCGAGTGGGACACGGATTTCCGGGTTGTCCAATGGAATTCCTCCGCGGAAAAGATATTCGGCTATTCGGCGGAAGAAGCCCGGGGGCGGCACGCCTTCTTCATCATCGCCGACGGCCACAAGGAACAAGTAAATGACCTCTGGAATGATCTCCTTTCGCGCAGAGGGGGCGAAAGGAGCACGAACGAGAGCATCACCAAGGACGGCCGGTTGATCTTTTGCGAGTGGTACAACACTTCCCTGCTGGACAGCGAGGGCCGGGTGATCGGCGTGGCCTCCATGGCCCAGGACATCACCGACCGCAAGCTGGCCGAGGGAAACCTGCTCAAGGGATTCAACCAGCTCCGCAGGACGCTGAAGGCATCCATCGACTCGCTGGCCTCGGCCATCGAAATGAGAGACCCCTACACGGCCGGTCACCAGGAACGCGTCACCAGGCTGGCCCGGGCTATCGCGGTGGAAATGGGCCTGTCCGGGGAGCATGTCGAAGCCATCGAGATCGCCGGCATCATCCATGATCTCGGCAAGCTCTACGTGCCCGCGGAGATATTGAGCAAGCCGACCAAACTGACCGAAGTCGAATATTCCATGATCAAAATGCACGCTCAGGCCGGTTATACCATCCTCAGCAAAATCGACTTCCCCTGGCCCATCGCGGATATCGTCCACCAGCACCATGAATATATCAACGGCTCCGGCTACCCGAGGGGACTCGGCGGCAAGGACATCCTGATCGAGGCCAGGATCATTTGCGTGGCGGATATTGTCGAAGCCATGTCCTCCCATCGTCCCTACCGGCCCGCCCTGGGGATCCAGGCGGCTCTCGATGAAATCATCCAAAAACGGGGCATCCTTTACGACCGCGAGGTCGTGGACGCCTGTTTGAGGCTTTTCAAGGACAAGAGCTTTCGGTTCGATTGACGCCCCGGGAAAACGCTTGACGATCTTCCCGCCTTCCCGCTCCGCTCGCGAAGCCCCGCGCCCCAGGAAAATGCATGGATCCCTGACTCCATCTCCACGCCGGATCGCGCGGGACAAATCCCGGGAATTCCTCAGCCTCACGTTCTTTTCGGTCGACATTCATCGCCGAATATAATATTTTTATGCGGAGGAGACAAATCCATGAAAAAGACCCTCCCTTGGATTCCCTTGGCCGCCGTTATTCTGTCGGCCGGGGCCGCCTGCCCGGCCGGATCGAAATGGGATGTGTGGACCGTGACAGAAACGCGGCACCTCCTGCGAAGCGAGCCTCCCTCGTCCGGCGGGGCGGCTGATCTCTTCGCCGCCAGGAACGAGTGGGAGAGCTTCCAGATCCTCATGAGGTCGGATAAGCCGCTCAAAAACGTGTGCGTCAAGAGCGGCGAGCTGGCTGGTCCGGCAGGAGATTCGATCGGCCTATCCGGCATGCGGCTCTACCGGCAGCATCAGCTTCACGTCGAAAAAGGGACGGACCGGAACACCGCTTTTCAGCCGGACTGGTATCCGGATCCCCTGATTCCGGCCCATCCATCGGAAACGGAGGGAGGGACGGGAGTGGAGGGAGCCCGGTTCAAGGCCATGCCGTTCGACCTTCCGGCCGGTGAGACGCACGGCTTCTTCGTGGATCTCTACGCCCCCGACGGCGTCGCCGCCGGAGAATACAGGGGCGTCTTCCACATCACGGCGGACGGCGCCAAACCGATCGAAATTCCCGTGTCCCTTACGGTCTGGGATTTCACGCTGCCCGCGACGCCGGCCCTCGTCACGGAATTCGGATCTCCCGCCGATTGGCAGCGAGGCTATTACCGGCGGAGGGCAGAGGCCGGGGAAGAGCCCGAGCCCGCCGATTGGGCGGCGCTGGAAGAACAGTGCAACCGGACGTTGAGCGACCATCGCTTCAACGCCGTGCCGCCTCGCGATTGGCTGAATCCCCGGCCGCAGCCGGACGGTTCGTTCGCCGTGCCTCCGGACAAAATCGAGGCCCTGCGCGGGTTCATCGACCGCTATCACGTCAACGCGGTTCCCGCGCCGCATCCGGAAACCGTGGTCAAGGATCCGGCAGGAGAACGCAAAAGGCTTCATGCCTGGCTCCAGGCGCTGGACCGCGCGGTGAAGGAGATCGGGCGGCCCCAGGTCGTTTTCTTCATCTACCTGAAGGATGAGCCGAATTCGGCCGAGCATTATGATTATGTCCGGAAGTGGGGCCGGGCGCTCCGCGAGGCGAAGTCCGCGGTCAAGGTCCTTGTCGTCGAACAGCCCTGGACCGCGCCGGGGCAATGGCATGCCGACAGCGCCTGGGGAGATTTTTACGGCGCCGTGGATATCTGGTGCCCGCTTTTTTCCCTGCATCGTCCCGACAGCTCCGCGGCGAGACAGGCGCTGGGCGAGACGGTCTGGACGTACACCGCGCTCTGCCAGTTCGAACCGACGCCCTGGTGGCATATCGATTTCCCGCTGCTTAATTACCGCGTGCCCGCCTGGATGGCATGGGCCGACGGCATAAAAGGCCTGCTCTATTGGGGCGGCATGTCCAACTGGGGGGAAGCCGGCGATCCCTGGACGCGGGTGCCGTTCCATACGGAAAAGCCGGCGGCGAAGGAAGGCATGCCGGCGCCGGTGTTCATCGGCGAAGGCTCGCTCGCCTATCCCGCCCGCGCCGTCGGTTTCGACGGCATCGTGCCGAGCCTCCGGCTCAAAGCCCTGCGCGATGCCATCGAGGACTATGATTATCTCGCGATCTCTGAAAGGCTGGGCAAGGCCGAAGAGGCCAAGCGGATCGTCCGCTCGCTCGTCCCTTCGTTTTTCGAATGGGAGAAAAACCCCGCGGCCTACGAAAAGGCGAGGACGCAACTTGCGGAATTGATCGTCGGCGGGGCGGGCCCCGCGATTCCGGTCGCGGGCGGTCCGGAAATCCCCGGCTCCAAGTCTCCGTATTAACCCCATCCCCTAAGACGAGCGCGCCGACAGCACCTGGGACTGTGCCGCTTGTCCCGACGGCGGCCTCTGCGCCGGATCCAGGATGGACGGTCCCGTGGGCGGCGACGGCCGGGAGAAGATCGAGCCCAAGGGCGCCTTCCGGCTTCTTCGCATCAAGCCTGATTAAAGCGGGACACAATACCCATTTACCCTATTTCATCATCAATCACCCGGCAAGCTGAGACGAGCAAATGATGCCTGCCGCGCATGGATGGGCCGAAATAAGGTAAATGAGTATTGTGTCCCCGATTTCTTTGCGCTCTTGACAGGATTTGGGCTCCTGGCCTAGGATTGAATCCGCCTGTAAGTCATCAAGCGGGAGGGGAATATGAACTGGAAAAAATTTTGGGTGGCCGCTTTTCTGGTTTACCTTGTTTATTTGGCGACGATGTTCATCATTCACAGCCTCATTCTCGGCGGCTATTATATGAGGCCCGAGGTAGCCGGCGCATTTCGCCCCGAGGCGGAGATAAACAAGTACTCCTGGGCGCGGTTCGTCACCATGGCCGTCTTCGCGTTTTTCTTCACGTTCATCTTCGCCAAGGGATGCGAACGCAAGGGAATCATGGAGGGCGTCCGCTACGGAGTTTATATCGCACTCTTCATTTGCTTTGTCACATCCATTGAACAATTCATCATTTACCCGATCCCGTACGTAATGGTCTGGTATTGGATTATCGGGGGCCTGGTCCAATCCGTCTTGATGGGGATTGTCGCCGCTCTGGCCTATAAACCGAAAGCTTCATAATCCCGCAAAGAAAACGCGCCTTGGCCGGCCGGGCCGCCACGCCGGGGCGGGTCCGGTCAGGCATTGGCGCGGGGGAATAAGCCGCGGTTCCGGCGTCGGCAGGCAATGGGCTAATCCGCCGCCTGAAAGGCGGCGAACCGGTCCTTGATCATCGCCATGATTTTCCCGTCGACCGCGCTATCCGCCCGCAGTCCGCAGACGTGCGATAGGATGTGATCGATCCCCCGGGGAAAAATGACATCGGCGAATTCCCCGTCGCCCTCGAAAAGCTTCCCCTGCTCGTCGCGCTTTCGGAAAAAGCAGGCGGCCGCCGCCCCCTCGGCGGTGACAACGGGCTCGACGCCGTGCTCCAGATCGAACCGCATGGCGCCGATCAGGCGGTCGTCGCGGGCCAGCTTTCTCTGGACATCCCGTCCCACGCGGTAGATCGTATCGCCGAGGTGGACATTGCCGAAGCGCCTGAGCAGGTTCTCAATGTGTTCACCCTGGCTTTTCTCGTCGAATTCCGCCGGATAGGCGTTGATCAGCGCTTTCCCGGATTCCCACATCGCCGCTTCGGCCCTGTCCCGCAACGCCCTGTCCCTGACGGCTTCCCAAGTGTAGGTATATCCTTTTTTCCAAATGAATTCGAGATAGGCGATCATGGCGTGACCAAGGTTGTGGATGAAGGACTTCCGCTCGACATAAGCTTTCATGTTGTCCTTGGGATCCAGGCCCGCGACTCCGGGGATCCGTCCGACAAACGCCCTCCCGTCGCAAATCAAGGTGTTGTAGGCCTCGGCGTAAACAAGGAGGGGATCGCGGCTGCGGACATCGGGCGGCATGATGGGCACCATCTTCCCGATGCTCGTCTCCACCAGTCCGAGCATCCTCGCCAGCGGGAATCCGGGCGGCAGAATCTCCAGGAGCCCCGAGCGGATAAAGGAGGCTCCGTCGAGGATATTTTCGCAGATGATCAGGTCGACCGGCCGGATGCCGTGCCTCTCGAAGCGCAGTTGGAGGCCTTCGGCCAGATTGGGGATGATTCTCCCCAGGATGTTTTTCCCGACAGCCGTCCCCAGGCAATCAGCCCCGGCGACCTCGGCGGCGACACGGGCGGTGTCGCGGGCGTCCACCCCGCGGACGTTCCGTACGGTCAGCGACTCCGGATTCTCATCACGGATCTCCACCGTATATTGCCTCCGCTCGTTGAGAGCGCGGAGGATCTGGGCGTCGACTTCGACAAAAACGACCTCCCAGCCGGCCCGGGAAAAAAGTTGCCCGATGAAGGACCGTCCGATATTTCCGGCGCCGAATTGAACGAGTTTCTCCATCCGCAATCACCCGGCCAGGTTCTTTTCGAGGAAAGCGTTCTCTTCTTCAAAAGACCATGAACCGACTTCGAAAAGAGGCCGCCGGACGTGCGGGTAGATCAATCCCTTGCCGAAGAACTCCTGCGCCCTTATGGATTTCACCAGGCCCAGCGCCGCGTCGAGCCCGCCCACCCGCCGGACGTACCGCTCGGGAGAGATCTCCCCCGCCTCGAGCAGCTTCACCACAGCCTGGATATCGGAGGGATCGCCGCCGGACGATCCGATCAGCGTGATGCCGTCATAGTGGATGCGCCGGGTGTCGACGGAGATGATGCTCTCGCCCGCCTTCGCACCGCCGAAGAAGCTGGCGACGCCGCCCTTGCCCAGGTAGCCGATGGACTGCTCCTGGATCTTGGCCACGCCGAGCGCCGTTATGCAGTCATCCACGCCGTGCCCGTTGGTGACGAGTCTCAGCACGGCCTTCAGTTCATCGGGGCTGGTGATGGTTAGCTCGATATTCCGCTCGACGCTTTTGGCCCGCAGGATGTTTTCCGCCTGCTCGCGACGCTCGACGATGGGCTCGGAAATGACGATCGCCCGCGGCTGGTACATCATCGCCAGGTCCGCATGAAGGATTCCCATCGGCCCGGCGCCCAGTATCAGCGTGACCCCGCCCCGCCTCAAGCCCAGGCGGACCTCGCGGGGCTCGTTCGAGCCCTGCTTATAGACGTGCGGGATCTGGTTTTGGGCCGAGTAGACGCAGGACAGCGGCTCGCTGAAAGCCATGGCGAAATAGGGGACCTTGCCGGTGTCGTAGGGAATCAGCGAATCCGTCCTGATGACTTCCTCGGTAATGAGCACATACTCGGCGAAAAGGCCGCCCAGGGTATAGCCGACGGCCACTTTTTCAAGCGCCAGGGCATTCGTGTAACGTTCCCTGTGATTGATCGGCCCGATGTTGATCGCCGGCTGGACCGCGTAGGAATTGCCGGTCTTGATATGGCCCTTGAGATCTTCGCCGACCTTCACGGCGGTGATGCAGCCCTCGTGGCCGATGGCGACCGGCCACCGCGCCGGATCCCATCCGGCCATGAGCGGGTGCTCCTCGCCGAGCTCGATGAGCTTGCCGTCCGAGGCGCAGGCGAAGACCGCGTCCACGCGGGCGAGAAACTGGCCCGGGCCGGGTTCGGGCACGGGAATCCGGGCGAGAGCCAGGTTATCGAAGCCCTTCCCCGAGAGGATGAGGGCCTCCATTTCCTTGGGAAGGGCCGTGGACAGCTGATTGAAATGCTTGTATCGATTGAGATGTGACATTTTCGCTCGTGCCTCCTCCGCGGAACTTATCTTTGAACGGGCAAAGACCGTTTATTCGATCATCTCAACGGCCAGGGCGATGGCCCCGCCGCCGCCGAAACAGATTGAGACAATCCCGCAGGACGTTCTCAACCGCCTCAAGACGTGGACGAGCGTGACCAGGAGGCGTGCTCCCGCCGCCCCCAACGGATGGCCGAGGGCGATGGCCCCGCCGTTGACGTTGATTTTTCTTCCTGGAAAGGCCGCCGTGAAAACGGGCATCTGGATTCCAAAGGCTTCATTGATCTCGAGAATCTCGAACCGGCTTTCGGGATGGCCCGATTTATCGAGCGCCTCGAGGAGAATGCCGATCGCCTCCACGGGAGAATCGATGAAATCCGCAGCCGGCCTGTCAACGCGGCTGAATCCCAGAAGCCGGGCCACGGGCTTCAAGGAACGGCTCGAGACGAACGACCGGCCCGCAAGGATGACGGCCGATCCGTTGTCGGCGGGAATCGACGTGTTGAACCCCCCGGCGATATCTTGCCGGGCTGCTTCCCTGAGATCGTTCAGGTCCTCATCGGAAACGAGCTCGTCCTTGACGACGCCGTCCAGGGGAATGATCTCCTCGTCGAAAAAGCCCCCGGCCTGGGCTTCCCGCGCTTTTTCGTGGCTCAGCGCCGCCTGTTCGTTGACCGCCTCGAGCGGGATTTTCCCGGCCTTGGCAAAATCCATCGCGTACTCGCGCATGAATTTTTTTTCTGGGGGCCAGAAGAGGCCGTCATACGCCGTGGCGTCCACGATGCTCGAAATCTGGGCCTGCTCTTCGATATTCTCGCTGAATTGAAAACGGTAGGCGCCGGATTTCTTGACCTTCAGACGGCCGCCCTTCGCATAGTGCGCGCCGGCCCTGAAGAATTTGTTTTCAAGAAGGAAGGGCGCATTTGTCCTGGATTCCATGCCTCCGGCGACGCCCGCCCCGATCCGGCCCAAGGTGATGGCGTCGGCCGTGGAAACGACGGCCTCCATGGCTGAGCCGCAGACGCTCTCCACGGTCTTCGAGCAGACCGTCGCCGGAATCCCGGCGAGGAGGGCCGCCTGCTTGGCCGGCGATTCCCCCATGCCCGACGTGACGACGCATCCCATCGTCACCATGCCGATCTCGGCGGGATCGACGCCGGCCCTGCGCAGAGCGCCCTCGATGGCTTTTCCGCCGAGGATGACGGCCGAATAGGGAGAGAGAGCGCCCAGGAAACGGCCGATCGGAGTGCGGGCGGCCGACAACAAATAGATTTCGCTCTCAAAAATCGAGATCATCGTTCAGCCCTTCATGACGTCCAGGACGGATTTGAATATCCTCTCGGCGGACGGGATATTCTCGTTTTCGAGCGGAGCCGCCATGGGAGGGGGAACCGCATGGGCGGAGATGATCTCCACCGGCTTCCGGAGCGAGGCGAAGAGCCGGCGTTGCACGTCAAAAGCCACATGCTCGGCGAAGCTGCAGGCGAGCGGAGACTGGACAACGACCGCGCATTTGCCCGTTTTCGACACGGAGCGCGCGATGGTCTCGGTGTCCAGCGGCACGAGCGTGCGGAGGTCGATGACCTCCGCGGAGATCCCCTCCCGCTCCTCGAGAAGGTCCGCGGCTTTCAGGGTGTTTTTCAGAAGGTTCAGATAGCTGACGAGCGTGATGTCCTTTCCCGTCTTCAGGACGTTCGCCTGTCCGAAGGGAACGAGATATTCCTCCTCGGGTTCGGGAACGACTCCCAGATCTCCGTAGAGAAGCTGATGCTCGATGAAGACGACCGGATTGTCGTCGCGGATGGCCGTTTTGAGCAGGCCCTTGGCGTCATGGGCCGAGTACGGCACGGCGACCTTCAGCCCAGGAAAATGGGCGATGATCGCCTCCAGGCTCTGCGAATGCTGCCCGGCGTACCCCTTCCCTCCCCCGATGGTGGTCCGCAAAACCATTGGGATCTTGGCCTTTCCTCCGAACATGTAGCGCGTCTTGGCCACCTGGTTTCCGAGCTGGTCGAGGGCGAGCGGGATGAAATCGATATACATGATCTCGACGACGGGACGCAGCCCGGTCATGGCCGCTCCGCACGCGGTTCCGACGATGGCGGCCTCGGAAATGGGCGCGTTGAAAACCCGTTTCCGGCCGAATGTCTCGAAAAGCCCCAGGGTCACGCCGAATGCTCCGCCGTAATCGGCGACGTCCTCGCCGTAGACGATCACCCGCCTGTCCCGGACCATCTCCTCGGCCAAGGCCTCCCAGACCGCGTGGCGATAGAGGATCTTTCCCCCGGGCATGCGCTTGATCCGGCGCACCGGCTTGAACAGCTCCGCCGTCTTCCATTCACCGGAGATTTCATCGGAAGTCGTGCCGCACCACAGGCCGTCATAGATCTCCTCGACCTTGGGATCCGCGGACATGGCCGCTTCGACGGCGATGGCCCGAACCTTGCTCCTGGAGCCGTCGACAGCGGCTTCGGCTTCTCGATCGGTGAGGAGGCCGCCCCCCACGAGCTGGGATTTGAACGATTCGATGGCGTCCTTATCCCTCCAGGCCTTTTCCTCCGCCGGAGTTCTGTAGCTCATCCGGCCGTCGCTCAGCGAATGCCCCATGTAACGGTAAGTCATGCATTCGAGAAGCACCGGCCCTTCCCCGCGACGGCATTTTTCGGCCGCCCTGGCCACGGCGTCGCGGACGGCCAGAACGTCCATGCCGTTGACGACCTCGGCGTTCATGTTGCCGGCATTATAGCCGGCGCCTCTCTGGGCCAGATAGCGCACGCCGGTGACCTCCATGCATTGCTGCCCCGTCATGCCGTATTGGTTGTTTTCCACCAGGAATATAACCGGCAATCCCCCGAACTGGCACTGGGCGGCGAAATTCATGGCTTCGTGGGCGATGCCGTTGTTGGCGGCGCCGTCACCGACGATCGTGACCACGACATTCCCCGTGCCGAGAAGGTGCTGGGCCAGGCTGGCTCCGGCGCCGATGGCGTAGCTCCCGCCGACGATGGCGTTGGCCCCGAGGTGGTGGGCGTTGAAGTCGGCGATGTGCATCCCGCCGCCCCGGCCACGGCAGTAGCCGTCCTCTTTGCCGAAGAGCTCGCAGAGGGTCTTGTAGAGATGACGGTCGAGGGCTTTTTCCTGGAGCGCTTCCCGGCCGAGGTTCGAAAGCCCCTTGTCTCCGCCGAGGAAAGCGGTGAGCTCGTCGCGGTTCATGGCGTAAATCCTGTAGGCTCCCTTGGCGATGGAATGGCCGTGCCCGCGGTGGGTCGAGGTGATGTAGTCCGTCCAGCGGATGGCCGACATCGTCCCGGCCGCGACGGCCTCCTGTCCGATGGAAAGGTGCGTCGCGCCGATGAACTTGAAGCCTTCGTGGGGGGTGAACTTACCCTCCTTCATATCGACGATGAGTTCCTCGACGGCCCTGTTCATCAGCATGACCTGGAACGCCCGCAAGGCGCTTTCGCGGTCGATCCGGCCGGCCGCCAGTTCTTCCTTAAGATTGGAACGATAGGTGAACTTCGGAATCGGCTTGAACTCGATCATTCCCGGCCTGAAATCTGGAAGTATGTCGATTTCTTTCATTTTCGATTCATCATCCTTTCGGTTGGTCTGGAGGGGCTTGGACCGGATCGCCCTCTTTGAGTCCTCTATGTTATATCATATGTCGTGCCTCAATCAAGGTTCGCCGGCCTTTGCCGCGGGCCGCGCCGCCTCCGGCCGTGCTCACCGGAAGGGCGGGGGCGGGGACGACTCCGGAAACCACGGATCCTTCCTTTAAAGGGGACGGGAGGCGTTTTCGAGTTGAATTCCCGTTATCCGTATGTTATAAGTTTATGGAATTCATGAGATCAAGCCCTCGGAATCGCGACAAACATCCCCGCCGCCGCAGCTCCCGCCGGGGGATTGGGTCCCTTTTCGACCCAAAATCGTCAAATCCCACCCGGCCCAAGGCGATCATTCGGGGCGATGATTCCCCTGTTCTTTCCTTCCCGGGAGGAAGAAGCGCGGCTGAGATCACGCGGAATCCCATAATCACATCAAGGAGTGAACCATGAGAAAATGGACCATCTTCGGCCTGATAATTTTCGCGGCGTCGCTCGTTTCCCTGAACGCGGCGGTTTATAAGAAAACGTACAAGACCGCCGCCGATTGGGACGAAACGCTTTACGACTGGAAAATCGATGTCACGACCGTTCCCGGACAGGTGCGTCTCCTCAAAACCGAGCTCATCGCGGATGAAATGGGAATCACCACCGCCAAGATGGAGGAGATCATCAAGGGAAAGACCTGGGCCAAAAAGGAATTCCTGCTGGACTCGATCGAGGCCGACAAAGCGGTCCTCCTCATTCACTGGAACGAGCTCATGTACGACGAGTTCAAAAAGCCGGATGCCTTCATCTGGGTGGACGTCAACGGCCATCCCATCAAACTCGTGGTGGACTTCGAACGCATGCTCACGGGCGGCTGGATCCGCTGCGACGTCCCGGTCGATTATCTTCGCCCGGGCCTGAACACGGTCATCCTGCGCAATGAAACCGGCTACAACTTTTTCATCAGCGCCGAAGCCTCCCGCATCCCGAATCGCAGCGCGAAAAGCATCGACGGCGGAAAGACGTGGGACTATAACCGCCTCGGCCGCGACGGCTTCATCGACGGGGAATATCTCATCCGCCTGAGGCTTTCCCGGTATCCGGCCGACGCGGAGATCCTCTCGGATTACATCGACGTCGCCTCCTTGCTTGGAGACGGCATCATCCGGCCGGACGTAAAGCTCAAAGCCCTCACGCTCTCCCTCGAAGCCGACGCACCGAGGGGCACCTCGCTCACGGCGCACATCCGGGGCGGAAAGACCCCGGCCTACTGTCCCGAAACTTGGTCGTCCTGGGTGCCCGCCGCCGGAGTCAAGGCCGCCGGAATCGCGGATTGGAAATATCTCCAGTGGAGGGTCAACCTGCGGACCAGGGACCGCCGCGTCACACCCTCCATCAAGGGGCTGACGCTCACGGCCGACGTCGATCGCCTGGCCGAACCGTCCGAAAAGATCGCCGTCAAAACGGCCGACAATCCGAAAGTCGTGCGGGGCTACTATCCTTTCGTTTACCAGCACGCGGAGGAGCCTCGGCTCAAGGTTTTGAGAGACCGCTACCGGTTGAATGAAGTCGTCGGCGGATGTTCCACGGAATTCCAGCAATACCGGACGCTGGCCTTCTGGGTCAAGGGAGCCTGGCGCGACGCCTGGGGCAAGCACGGCGAGGAGCTTCACACGCCCTGGGACGCTCTCATCTCGCTCGAACTCGCTCCCCAGTACAAGGCTTCCGGGATGTGCGTGATCTATTCCAACACATACATTCAATCCGCCCTGGCCGTCGGCCTTCAGGGCCGCGGCAACATTCTCGACCATCATTTTGTCTCCGAGGTCTGGTCGAACGACTACAAGAAGTGGATCCTCATGGACGTCGGGAACAATCCGAATTCCCTGCGGGCCGCCTTCATGGTGAAAGACGGCGTCCCCCTCAATTCGCTCGAGATCCATAACGTGGCGCTGACCGACAGGTTCGACGATATCTCGGTCACCCCCGTCGGCGTCCAGGATCCTTTCAAGGGCGGCCAGGACACCAAAGAGGGAGTCTGCGGCCCCAGGCAGTGGAAACCCCGGTTCGGCATGCCGCTGAGGAACAATTACCTGACCTCGTGGATGCCCGGCGAGCTCGAGCACGGTTTCATCCAATACCATTACGACGGCTACCTCTGGTGGAAGGATACGCCCGTTCCCAAGCACGAGGAATACACGTACCAAAGCTCCCACGCCCGCGATTTTTACTGGACGCTCAACCATGCCCATATCTTCCTCACGGCCACGGAGAAACCCGAGGAACTGCGCGTCGAATTGGACAGCGTCACGCCGAACTTCAAGGAATACCAGGTCTCGATCGACGGCCAGGAATGGCGGCCGATGGCGGCGCCCTTCACCTGGACTCTCCATGCCGGGGACAACTCGCTCGAGATCGCTCCTTTCAATTCATTCGGCAGGAAGGGCATCGTCAGCTCGATCCGCCTGGCTTACTGAGACAGGGAGTGCGATAAGAAGGCGATCCCGCTTCCGGGAAAAGCGCCGGGGACGGGCGTCCCTCGCAAAAGGGAGCCGTCAGGGAGGATTCAATGCTTTTCACCAAAGATCTCATAGACAAGGTCGGAAGCCTCAAGCAGATCGCCGGGATCCAACAGTACCAATATGCCGACGGCCCGGCCCGCGGAGTCAGGGTCCTGGATTTCTCGACGGGCACCGGCTTCCGTTTCCAGGTCCTCGTTGACAGGGGTTTTGACGTTTACAACGCCTCATTCGCCGGGCTTTCGCTGGATTGGCGTTCGGCCACGGGGGTTGTGTCGCCGGCGTTTTTCGAACCCGGGGAATTCGGCTGGCTCCGCGGCTTTTTCGGCGGCCTCGTCGCGACGTGCGGACTGACCCAGGCCGGGGCTCCGAACGTCGACCAAAACGAGCGGCTCGGACTTCACGGCCGCGTCGGCAACACGCCCGCCTCGCTCGTCGAGGTCAGGGAAGAGCTCAAGGACGGCGGACTATGCCTGAAGGCCGAGGGCGAGGTCCGGGAGACCTCGGTTTTCGGCCACCAGCTTTCCATGCGGCGGATCATCCGGGCCAGGGCGGGGGAATCCCGCTTTTTCCTCGAGGATCGCTTTTTGAACACGGGATCCCGGCCCTCCCCTTTCATGATCCTCTATCACATCAACCTGGGCTATCCCGTCGTCGACGACGGCAGCCGACTGCTTTCGAGCGAATCCTCCATAACGCCGCGGGATGCCGCCGCTGAAAAAGGCGCTGGCAAAGAGAAAATATTCATAGCGCCGGAATGCGGATTCAATGAAGAAGTCTTTTTCTACGACATGAAAACCGATGCCGAAGGTTCGGTCTGCGCGGCCGTCGTCAACGAGGCCCGGGAACTCCTCGGCCTTCAAGGCCTCGGCCTCTACGTCAAGTATCCGAAGGCGGAGCTTCCCAGATTCTCGGAATGGAAGATGATGGGCTGCGGCGAATATGTCGTCGGCGTCGAACCCGGCAACTGCCATCCCTGGGGCCGGAAAACCGTCCGCGAAAAAGGCGAACTGGAATATCTCCAGCCGGGCGAGTCGAGGGCCGTCCATCTGGAAATCGGCGTCCTGGCGGGAAGGGACGAAATCGAAGCCTTCGAGCGCCGGCTCCCCTGACGGCTGATCCTCCCCCTTATTGGGATCGAAATGACCGGGGGTGCGGGCAAACGTCGGATACCAACTTTTTGCGGACCGCGGAGACTGCTGTTATCGAGGCCTCATTAACTAGCCCAGCAGCCGCTGGAATCCGTCGATGATCCGCCGGGCGGCGTCTTTGCTGAGAATGCTCGAAACGCCGGCGCGGATTTCGTAGCCGCCCCGCCGGAAATTCTCCTCGAGGGGAATATACCCGAAATAGCCGTTGGCCAGCGCCACCGGGACGACGAGGTCGTAGCCGGGGACGGCTTTAAGGGCCAGCCCGACCTCCACGAAGGGCTCTCCGGGGATCGCGGCGAGGGCGATCGGGCCGAGCTTGAAAACCTGGAGAGGCACGGCGAAGCGGGCGGGCTTGTTTTTCGCGAAATCGAGGAGCCCCTTGGCGAAGATCCGCTCGACAACGGGGTCGCCCTTCATCAGATCCTCGGCCGTGAGCGACTTACCGGGCGGCGGGCTCTCCTCCATTCCCAGCCGGGCCAGGAACGCTTCCGCCGCCGAGATCTCCTCCGGCGGAATATCCATGGACGGGATGGAGAGAATTGTTTCCACGGCATCCATCCCGCCGACGGCCGCGGGCGCGGCGTTTTTCAATGAAGAAGCCACGATCTCCGCGTAAGCCGCGCCGAGCCGGGCGGCTTCCTCGTATCCAATCTGGCCTCTCGGGCTGTCGAACTCATAATGGTTGATATTGCCCTGGGGGCCGATCAGCGGAAAAACCGGGATATCGGCCCCGATTCGGCTATTGAGCCCCTTCTCCAGGAATCCCGGCCAGTCCGCGGTTATGTCGTTTCCGCCGACCGTGTCCGTATGGTTGGAAATGTTGACGAAAACGGCCAGGCGTCGGCCGTTTTCGTCAACAAAAACAACGGAGTTGGCCTCCCTGTCCACGGGACCCTCCGGCCTGTCCATTTCCGGGGACATCTTGGGCGGATTCGTGACGACTCGGCCGTCCTTCAGGAACCAGCGCCGGTTGAAGGCCAGGCCTTGATAGGCGGCGCGGGCGACTTGGACCGAGCACCTCGCGACGGGCTCCAGGGCGCCGGCTTCCTCGACGATCCTGTTTTTCAGATCATCAAGATATCCGGCCTCCGGAGGCATCCCAAAAAAGCCTTCAAGATCCGGGCCGTTATGAATATGAGAAGCCCAGATCATGATTTCGCGCGGTCGAAAGCGGCCGCGATCGGCGATCCGGTTCTTGATCTCATCGACATCCTCGGTCCGGATGGCGCAGTTGTCGAGCTGGATAAACGCCAGATGCCGGCCGTCCCGCTCCAGGACCGCCAGCCGCATGTGCAGGGGATCCAAAACGCGCTCGGAGATCCGGCGGTTGAAATAGCCGGCCAGGGATACCGGGTACGGCGGAGTGATGTCGACTTTCTTGAATCCGGCCGAAATGTCCGCCGGGAAGGGTTTATTCATGGTCTCACCTCGATTTCATCAACCGCAGACACGGCCGTCTGCGGATTCGCAAAGCCGAGAGAACGGCCTTCCCCTCTTCTCAGGAAAAGACCGGGCTGGATTATAAATGAGAATCTCCGAAGAGTCTAATCCGTTGTTCGAAAGAAAATTCGCCGCATAATGCAAATGACGGATAATAAACGATTTACGGCGTCACGGATTGAATCTTTCGTAAATATATGATATCGATGGTAGTAAGAACCGGGCCATTGCATATGAAAAAAATCATCACGATCGGTGAAACGGTCCTCGATATCATTTTCAAAAACAACCAACCCGTCCGGGCCGTGCCGGGCGGCGCCATGCTCAACACGGCCGTCTCTCTCGGCCGGATCGGGCTCCCCGTCTATTTCACGAGCGAGGTGGGCAACGACCATTCCGGACGCCTGATCAAGGATTTTTTGGCGGAGAACCGGGTTTCCCCGCGGTTCGTGAACACGTACCGGGACGGGAAGACGTTCATCGCCATGGCCTTCCTGGACAAGAACAATAAGGCGGAATACGATTTTTACAGGCTTTTCCCGGCGAAAAGGCTCGCGGGGCCTCTTCCGCCAGTGAAGAAAAACGACCTCTTTCTTTTCGGCTCGTTTTTCTCCCTCGACCGCGGCGTCCGGGACAGGCTGGTCCGCTACGTGGCCGAGGTGAAAGAAGCGGGCGGGATCATCATCTATGATCCGAATTTCCGGAAGTCGCACCTGCATGAGCTTCCGGAATTGCTTCCCCTGATCGTCGAGAATATCGGCTTCGCCGACATCGTCAAAGGCTCGGACGATGATTTCGAGATGATCATCCGGACATCGAAAATCCGCGAGGTTTTCGAATTCATCAAATCCCGGGGCTGTTCCAGGCTGGTCCTGACCCGGGGACCGGGCGACGTCGAGCTCATGACCGATACGCTTGTCCGCAGCTACTCGGTCAAGAAGGTCCCCGTCAAAAGCACGATCGGCGCCGGGGATAATTTCAACGCCGGCATCCTTTACTCGCTCTTCAAGCTCGGGGCTACAAAACCGGGATTAGCCGCTCTCGGCGCCGGAGAATGGGATTTTATCGTCGACAACGCCGTTGCGCTGGCGCGCAATGTCTGCCAGAGCTACGAAAACTACATCGATGAGGAATTCGCGGCCCGGATATCCGGCGACGCGGACCTCCCTCCAAAAAACGAAAGGAGATCTTTTTTAAATGACTGAAGAAAAATATGCCTGCGATCCGATGGCGCCGAATCCGAGCCTCTACGGCCTGCCGTTCACCACGGACGACTTCCAGGGCATGCCCTATCGCCGCCTCGGCAACTCGGGCCTGCGCGTTTCGAGCGTCGGCCTGGGGACGTGGAAATTCGGGTATCCGGAGACCGGCGACGGCGCCCGCGTCAACGAAGCCGCGGCCATGGAGATCCTCGACAAGGCCGTCGAGCTCGGGGTCACGTTTTGGGATACCGCCAACCGCTACAACAATTCCAGCGGCAACTCGGAGCGGATCATCGGGAAATGGTTCGCCGCGAATCCGGAAAAGCGCCGCGATATCGAGCTGGCGACCAAAATCTACGGCACGATGGACGGGCGCACGCCCAACTACTGCAGGCTGTCGCGGACGAATATCCTCGAGGCCACGTACGCCTGCCTGGACCGCCTGCAAACCGACAGGATCGATGTCATGCAGTTCCACAACTTTGATCCGACGACCCCCATCGAGGAAAGCCTGGCGGCCATGGAAGACCTCATGAACCAGGACTTGGTCCGCTACATGGGAGTCTCCAATTTCAACGTCGAAAACCTGGAAGCCTACGGGTCCTACAGCGCGGTTTTCAGAAGGGCCCGGGTCGTGTCCGTCCAAAACCAGTTCGACATCCTTTACGGAGAAACCCCCGCGGAGCGGGGCGTTCTCGATTACTGCGCCGACAACGGTCCGTCCTATATCGCCTGGAGCCCGCTCCGCGGCGGACTCATCTCAGACCGTTACCTGGACAAGGCCGGGATCAAAGCCGGAGACAGGCTCGTCGACGAGAACAGGCTGGACAAGGAGCTGACCGAGCCCATCCGCAAAAAATTGGCGGCCCTCGCCGGGCTCGCCCGGAAGTGGGAGATGAGTCTCTCGCTCCTGGCGCTGGCTTACATGCTCCATCTGCCGGGCATGGGCCCGCTGATTGCGGCCTGCTCGACCCCGGAACAGCTCGTTGAAAACGCCAAGGCCGGAAAAATCACGCTTTCGCAAGATCAGGTCAAGGCCGTCAAGGAGGTTTTGGAGGGAACCGTATAGGCGATCTCCCCGCTTCGCTCCAAGGAAGCGGCCGTCGAGCCGGACCTCCATGATTTCCGCGGCGGGGACGAGGCGCGGCCGGTGTCCTTTTTCCAGGTCCGCGCGCATGGTGAGGAAACCGTCAGCGGCGGTAGTCGCGCCTTTTTTCAAACTCGTCGATCATCGCCATGACGTTGTCATAGCGGCTTCCGACGGCGATGGAATGCGTGGATCCGAAGATGTACCGGCCGCCCGGCTTGCAGCTTTCCATGGCGTCGGCGACTTCCTTCCTCACATCCCCGGCCGGGCCGGACACGAGAAGCTCGACGGGAAGCCCGCCCCAGCAGACAAGGCTCCGCCCGTAATCGCGCTTGACGGCGGCCAGGTTCATGCCGGCGCTTTTCTGAATGGACTGGTAGGCGTCGTACCCGGCTTCAACGAACATGTCGAGAAGGAGCCTGTTGTTGCCGCAGGCGTGCTTGAGAACGGGAAGTCCGAATTCGGAGTGGATGTTCCCGACGCGCCTCTTGATCCCGGGAAGCACGAATTCGCGGAACAGGGCCGGCGAAATGAACGGTCCCTGGGAGCTGGCGAAATCCTGTCCCCAGATGACGGCGTCCTGCCCTTTCCGAATATAAAAACGGTCCAGGCGGTTGTTTTTCTCGACCTCGTGATGGATGGCCGCTTTCACGGTTTCCGGATTGAGGATGTATTGCATCAATCCGTGGGCGAAAGCCTCGCCGCTCTCCCCTCCCTCGAGAAGATGCATGCCCACTTCCCCGCCGGAGGGGCCGGCCAGATAACGGCTTCCGCCGAACGCGGCGATGAAAGCATCGACGACCTCGAACTCGCTCGGGTCGGGAGGCCGGATCTCCGGCTCCCGGTCGAATTCGGCCGGACGGCGCGGACGACGGCCGACGTTGGGATCCGCGACGAGGGTCAGATCGGCCGTGACGGACGAATACTTATAGACGCGGCCGTCCTTGAACCGCCAAGTCTCCGCGTCGATCCTGGCGGGCTTTTCCGGCAAGAAGCCCCGCGGCGGGGCCAGGCTGCTCGCCATGGCGCCGATGTTGATGATGTCGAAGCAGTCCATCTTCTTGAAGAAGGCGATCCCATCCTCCTTCCAGCTCTGGACGACCTCGTCGCGGCGCCCCTCCCAGAAAGCGATCTGGGAGCGCGCCTTGGCGCGGTAGTAGGTCTCGTGGCCGATGACTTTCTCGACCGTGTCGAAATCCACCGCGAACTCGCCGAACGGCACCCTGTCCGGGATGACCCCGGCGAGGACGGCTCTGACCCTTTCCTTGGAATTCATGGCGGATTGCCCGCGGCCGGCGTCTCCCTCGCGTTGTCCTTTCTCATGTCCGCGACGCGCCGCATTTCCGCTCAACGAACGCGCTTGAGGTTCTCGTCAAGCGGAGTCATGCGCGGCATCAAAACCTGGATGACTCCGAGGACGATGAGGTAGACCGAGCCGGCGATTAAAAACGCCCAGAAGTAGCCCGACGGCCCCGACTTGTCGAGGACGGTACCCAGGGTGAAGTCGGCGATGATCCCGACCGTGGCGCCCACCATGCCGCCGAAGCCGACAACGGAGGCCGTGGCTTTCTTGGGAAAGATGTCCGAAGCCAGGGTGAACATGTTGGCCGCCCATGCCTGATGGCCGGAGGCGGCCAGGGCGATCAAGGCGACGGAAATCCATTGGTTGTCGGTCCGGGTGGCCATCGTCACAGGGAGGATCAGAAGGGCGCAGATGAGCATCGCGGTTTTCCTGGCTTTATAAACCGGCCAGCCTTTCTTGATGAGATGCGAGGAAAACCAGCCTCCGGCGATGCTTCCCGTGTCGGCGAAAACATAGATGATGATGAGCGGCAGGGCCAATCCCCTGAGTTCCAGCCCGAATCTGTCGCGCAGGAAAAAGCCGCCCCAAAACAGGTAGAAATACCAAACGGCGTCGGGCAGCCGCGTCGCCGCGAATCCCCATGTCTCCTTGACCAGGAGAATCTTGTGCCAGGGCAGCCGTTCCGTTTTGACTTCGGGCGTCGAATCGCTCAGGATATAATCCAGCTCCGCCTTGCTCAAGCGCGGATGGACCTCCGGCTTGGCATAGGTCCGGAGCCAAAGGAAAACCCAAAAGGCGCTGAAGGCCCCCGTCGCCAGGAAAGCGAACTGCCAGTTCTCGCCCGAGGGCTTGACGATGAGCGGGACGAAGAGGGGCGCGATCACCGCTCCGACGTTGGTGCCGGCGTTGAAAAGGCCGGTGACGAAGGCTCTCTCCTTCTTGGGAAACCATTCAGCGACGGTCTTGATGCACGCCGGGAAATTGCCGGACTCGCCCCACCCCAGGCCGAAACGAACCGCCGCGAACCCGATCCACCCCATGGACCGGGTGATGGCCGCATGGAGCATTCCGAACAGGCTCCAGATGCCGATGGAGAGCGTATAGCCGAGCCGGTTCCCGACCCGGTCGATAACCCCTCCCATGGCCAGCATGCCAAGCGCGTAGGCGACCTTGAAGGACATGCTGATAAAAGCGTATTGCTGGTTGGTCCAGTTGAACACGTGATCACGGAGAGTCGGGCCGAGAACGCCCAGGATGCTCCGGTCCACGTAGTTGATGGTCGTCGCCATGAAAAGGAGGGCCAGGATGCGCCAGCGGTAGCTTCCGGTCGGTTGTGTCAAACTCGCTCTTTCAGACGACGTTCCATTCCGGTCGGCGGAGTCAAGAGCATTGTATTCAAAACCCGGAAAATATCAAAGTGTTTTTCCGACCCGGCGCGCATGAAAAAATACGTTCCCGGAGATCCGCCGGGACGGGACAAGACCGGATACGGGCCGCCGAAGATGCGTTCCAACCCCGGGGGGGCCGACCTGCGGGGTTCTTCAGCGGGACGGGCGTATTGACGGCTGGATTCACCTCGACCGTAAGCCGCCTTCCCGGGGGGCAACGCCTTTCCCCCCGTCCGCCGCGGACAAAATGGATGCGCCGGCGCTTGCCTATTCCAGGATGACGGCGCAGCCGGCTTCGAACTCGGGGGTTTTGCGGTCCCTCACCCGGATGACCAGCCGGTCGCCCTTCTTGAAGCCGGGGTTCTTGAAGTACAGCTTGCTCCTGAAACCCATCGTCCCCGAAAAGGATCCCGAATCCGTCAGGGATAATCCCTGCCCGACATTCGGGAAAAAGTCGCTGTCATTGGGGAAATAGTAATGGCGCAGCCTGGAGAGTCCGAGCGTTTCTTTTCCCAGGCGCGAGGCCAGCATCATATCCCCTCGCCCGCCGGTATATTCCTTCCTCCATTCCTTGTAACTCGGCATGCTGTATTCCTGCTCGTTGTAAATCATGACCACATCTTCCCTGTTCACCTCGAAGCTTCCCCCGCCGTCGCTGACAAAATAGGCGATGAACAGGATGTAGGGGCTGTTGATCTTTTCCACGGCCAGGGCGGCGTCGATGACAAACGTGAAAGCCCCCTCGTCGTTGATAAAGACATGCTGTCCCGGATTTACAGTTTGAGCTGCTCCAACGGCCGTAAAGGCGGACAGAACAGCCAGCATCAATACCGGAATCTTCATCGTGGCCTCCTTGCTGGACACTGCATCGAGGCTATCAGCCTCAAAACCTGGTGATTTCATTTTATACCCGGAAACGAACGGTGTCCATATGTTCCACGGGACATGGACATACGGCCGCCGGAAAACCCGGATCCGCGTTCGAGGGCGCCCCGATGAGCTTTCACTTCATCGCCCGATGGGCAAAAACCGCGCGCCCTCGCTTCGCCATGGCGCGGGAAGGCAGCCGGCCGTGGCCGCCGGGCATCGAAAGAAACCCTCGCCGAACGAAATGCGCGCCGGGCGCGGTTCAATTCGGGAAGACGGAATGCCGACCCCGCGGCGGAACCGCGTCAAGCCGGAAGCGCCGGGTCCCTCTTCGAATTCACCATTCCAGCGCCGTCACCATTCCGTCCATGGTTCCGACGACGACCAGCCGGTCCCTCGCGGCGAAGGCGCCCGGGCCATAATAGGTGCCCTGCGGCCCCGTGGACGTTCTGTACGTCCACCGCACGGCGCCCGTGGCGGCATCGACGCAGCAAAGGTCGTCATCATCCCGCAGGAGCACGGCGCCGCCGGAGGCGATTCCGGCGTTCATCCCCACTCCGGACTCCCGGCTCCACAGCAGGGATCCATCGCGCAGCGAAAGGCACTGCAGTCCGCGGCTTTTTCCCGTGAGCAGCGTGAAAAGCAGGTTCTCCTCCGGGATGGCCACGGCGCGAAGCGGGACTCCGGACACCCGGCGCGACCAGGCGACGCGTCCGTCCGACGCGGAAAGGGCCAGGAGGTTATTCTCCTCCGCCGCGGCCGGGATCTTGCTGATGATGACCAACTCGCCGGCTGCGGCCGGCGGCCAGAATGGAGCCGTCGTATAGAGATCCTCCGGGGAGGAAATCCGTGTTTTCCATAATTCCCCGCCGGTCCGGCCGTCCAGCGCGCGGACCCAGCCGTCCATCGATCCGAAAAATACGGCGCCGCCGTCAACCGCCGGCTCCATCATGACCGGCAGGCCGGCCGCGCACTCCCAGAGAACATCCCCCCGGCGGGCATCCAGGCAAAAGAGCTTTCGCTCTCCGGCCGGAATCCAAAGTCTGCCGTCATGCGCGGTCACTCCGGCGATGACGGCGCCGTCCAGGGGCCTCCGCCAGAGGAGCTTTCCGTCCCTCCCCTCGCAGGCGAACACGGTCCGGCCGGCGCCGAAATACACCGCATCTCCGTCGACGGCCACCCTTCCGAGAACCTGGCCTTCGGTTTCCCGGCTCCAAATTTCCTTGCCGTCGGAAAGCCGGAGCGCGCACACGCCCCTTCCGATGGCCGGGACGAAGACCCGGTCCCGCCAAATGGCCGGCCCTCCCATGACCGCGGCGCCCAGATCCCGGCTCCATATTTCGCGCACGTCCTCTCCGGGCGACTTGAAAACGGCGTGCGCCCAGGCGACGTCTCCGTCGTCGCCGGTGAAGCGAAGCCGGAGGAGGTGACGGCCGGGCGCGCCGGCGAAAGGAAGAAGCGCTTCCCATTTTTCCTCGACGGCTTTCATCGGAGTCCAATCGGCAAAGCCCGGGATCGAATACTCCATTCGGCCCCGCGCCGACGGACCGGCAGCCGCCGTCACGGACAGCGTCCTCCCGACGGCAGCTTCGTTCTTCGGGGCGAGGACGCGTATCTTCGGCCCGGGAGGCAGGAATTCGACCTCGGTCTCCGGTCCGAAGGTCCCCGCTGGCGTACCGAAATCCCTCGTCCGCACCGTGATTTTCCGCGGCGAAACCGTCACCACGCGGAAGCTTCCGGCGTCGGGGCTGCCGCCATAGAGCGCCCCGGTTAAGACGACCGGCACACCGCCCCAGCGGTCCGTCGCATCCGAATGGAAGTGGCCCTGGAATATGACGGGAGCCTCGAAGGATTGAAGAAGCTCCACGACATGGTGGGTATCCTCGTCCGGCATGTCGGCATGCAGGAAAAGCAGGATGCGCGTTTTCCTGCCGATCCCTTCCAGGTCCTTGCGCAGCCATTCGACGTCATCCGGGTTGAGCCGGATCAAGCCGGTGACGGGACGATTGTTCAGAACGACGAAATGACAGCCGCCGTGGTCGAACGAGTATCTCGTGCCGCCGCGGCCGATCAACGCCGGTCCCAGGGGATCGAACACGGCGGCCAGGTCCCGGCGGTCGATCCCGGCATAATCCAGGTCATGGTTTCCGGCCACGGTGAAAACCGGGATCCCCGCGGAAACCAACGGCCGCATCGTCTCCCGATAGATGTTCAGGAGCGGCATCCAGCCGACGTCGCCCGTGTCGCCGCAATTCATGATGAACGCGGGCCGCGGATCGAGCGCCAGGCATTCTCCCACGAACTGCCGCAGGCGCCGCACGTTGTGCATGGACGCCAGGGAGGCTTCATCCAGAGGCTGGCCGATAGCGAAGCCGTAGGACGGGATATGAACGTCCGAAATCGTGACAAAAGAGAAATCCTCCGATTCCGCGACGCCGGAACGCCCGCACGAAACCGCGGCCAGAATGATCGCGCAGGCCGGGACAATCATCTTCCATCGGATTGAAGGCATGAATGGATTCTCCTTTTTTGCGGAGTATAAATCACGGCTCTTCAAGCTGTCAAAAACCAAACGGCCTCCTTTCCCGAATCCCCGGAAATCCGCAAGGCGGGAATCGGCGGCCCATCAAGCGCGGGAGGTTATCCCGGGAGCCCCGGATATGATAGAATCTGGAAAGCCTCAAGGATGGAAAAAAAGCCGACGGACCGCATCATTGAAAACGACGGGGACCTTTGCTTTCCCAACGCCGTCCTGCTGAAGGCGTCCGCCGGATCCGGAAAAACGCATAATCTTTCCCTCCGTTTCGTCCAGTTTCTCCTGTCCGAAAAAATCGGCAACAACGAGCTGTCCAACATCCTGGCCATCACGTTCACCAAAAACGCCGCCAGGGAGATGAAAGCCCGGATACTGAAATGGCTGAAAGACTGCTATTTCGGGAATGAGAAGGAAGCGGCTCAGGTCCTGGAAGTCACCTCAATGGGGCCGGCGGAGCTTCCCGGACGATCCGAAAAAATCCTGGATAACATCCTGACGCGGTATACGGATTTCCAGGTTCAGACGATCGACAGCTTCATGGCTTCCATTTTCAAGGCGTCGACCCTGGATCTCGGCTTCCCGCCTTTTTTCGAGATCGTCCTGGACAATTCCGACCTGATCGAATACGCCTTCAACCGTTACCTGCGCAAAGTCAGGCCGGACTCGATCGACGGCGGAACCTTTGAAAGGATCGCCCGCTTGATCCAGGATTCGCAGGGAGCCAATGCGGCCTTCCCCTGGGATCCCACGGGCGTCATCCTGGACAAGCTCAAAACGCTCTACGCCAGGCTCGCCGCTCAAAAGGGCAGGCCGGACGCGGAGGATTCGGATAAAGCCCGGATGGAGATCGAGAAGAAAATCGCGCGCCAAACGGGGGAACTCGAGGCTCTCATCGAACAATCCGGCCTCGAGCGCAGCGCGCGGTCCGGCTTCTACAAGGTTTCGGCGGCCGTCAAGGAAAACAGGTATCCTGACCTCGTCGAGGTGTCGTTAAAGACCCCGCCCGTGAAAAAACCGAATAAATCCCATTCCGGCGCGGAGTATGATCGCATCCTCGATTCCTGGCTGGCGCTCGCCGGGCCGGTCCGGGACTATTGCCTGATCCACGCCCGGAGTTACTTTCGCCCCTATCTCATGGCCTACGAGTCCTTCGACGAGACCCTGGAGAAGATCAAACGCCGGGAGCAAACCGTATTCATCGAGGATATCAACAAGCGGCTGGCCCGATACATCGACGAGATGATCATCCCGGACATCTATTTTCACCTGGGCGACCGCATCTTTCATTACCTCGTCGACGAATTCCAGGACACCTCCCCCATCCAGTGGACAGACATGCGGCCGCTCATCGAGAACTCTCTATCCGTGGCCGGGAGCTTTTTCGTCGTCGGCGACACCAAGCAGGCGATTTTCGGCTTCCGGGACGCCGACTACCGGATCATGAAAGAACTGGAGGAACGGGCTTCCGAGTACTTCGGCTCGGTGGAAATCGATGTCAGGGAACTCGGCAAAAATTACCGAAGCTGCGAAAAAATCCTGGAATTCGCCCGCCGCATCTTCCCCGGAAAGCTCGACGAACTCGACCAATATTCTAGAATCAACCGGGGACCGGCCGGAGCCGGCGCGGGCGAGAACGGCGCGGAGAATGCCGGCCGCGGGGAACCCCTCTACGCTTTTCAGCAAGAGGTGATCGAGGAAAACCGGGGGAAGGGTTTTGTGGAGGTGGCCATCCTCGAGAAAACCGTGGCGGACGGCGCCGCAACGAGAGGTTCGCCGGGCGACATCGCGGAGGCGGAGGAGCCCTGGGAAGGCGAAGCGGAAGGGGATGTCCCGGAGAAGGCCGAGGTGCAGAAGCGCGTCAGGGAACTGCATGCCCGCGGCTACAGGTATGCGGATATCGCCGTCCTGACCTATAAAAACGAATCCGTCGTCAACGCCGCGTCCTGGCTCAACGAGATAGACGTCCCCTTCGTCCCCTACAGCAGCCTGGACATCAGGACGCGGAAGATCACG
>Ga0228535_1001403_pt1 | contig 37518 bp, 34 predicted proteins | sample SJ1metagenome_FD_168457 | JGI IMG/M metagenome (GOLD analysis project Ga0228535, IMG submission 168457) | Enriched culture of PCE-dechlorinating microbial communities from Ithaca, New York, USA - SJ1 | ecosystem: Engineered > Modeled > Simulated communities (microbial... > Unclassified | place...
GACCGTATAAGCATTGGTGCGTTATATGCCCGGCAATTAGCGTGGTCCGGGGGCTGGCGAATTTGTCATTGGTGAAGCATTCCTATCCCGTTCAGAAGAGGGCTCAGGAAAAGATCCTGGATTTGAAACACAGGCAGTCCGAGAAAAAGAAACTTCGGGAAAAAATCGGAGTGGATGCTCATGCCAGACTCGCTGGAACAAGAAGGGGAAAAAGTTGCCCTAGCCTTGGAGGAGAAGAAGATTCTTCAAGCTCTCCAGGATGATATTCCCTTGACTTCCCATCCCTTCTCCGCTTTAGGCAGGGACCTGAACCTGTCGGACGATGATGTGGTCCGGATCATCCGGCAACTCGCAGAACGGGGGATTCTGCGAAAATTCGGCGCCATTCTCCGTCACCGCCAGGCAGGGTATACGCAGAACGCCATGATTGTCTGGTCTGTTCCAGGCCACTGCATCGAAAACGCAGGGAAAATTCTGGCGTCCTTCCCAGAAGTGTCTCACTGCTATGAACGAACGCCTCCCTTTGAAGGAAAGTATAATATTTTTACCATGGTTCATCATACAGCAGGGGATATTTCTGCGTCGGTCCAGAAGATGGCGGAAGTGGCAAACCTTGATGATTATCAGATCCTCACCAGTGAAACAGAGTACAAAAAGAGCAGCATGGTCTATTTCCAGGCCGGAATTTTGGAAAGTGACAGGGAAAAATGAAAAAATCTAGATCGGAATAACTGTTTGAAATCGCGGAAAGGTTTCTGTCTGGAGGAGTCAACAGCCCGGTGAGGGTCTTCCGGTCGGTCGGATGAGCGCCATCCGTTTGGCCCGCGGCTACACGGGCAGAGAAAAGATCCTCAAATTTGAGGGCTGCTACCATGGCCATGCCGATTCACTCCTGGTCAAGGCGGGTTCCGGCGTTGCCACCCTGGGCATCCCCGGCAGTCCCGGTATTCCGGCCTGCCCTGCCGAACTGACGATTACCGTTCCCTTCAACTCGATTGAAGCCTTCCATACAGCGGTGGATCGTTACGGAAAGAGTTGGCCTGCGTCATTGTCGAACCCGTGGCCGGCAACATGGGAGTCGTCGAACCCTGTCCGGGATTTCTGGAAACGCTCCGGGAACTGACCCGTCAGGCAGGAAGCCTCCTCATCTTTGATGAGGTCATTACAGGATTCCGCCTCACCTATGGTGGCTTTCAAAATCTCTGCGGCATTGAACCCGACCTGACCGGCCTGGGAAAAATCATCGGCGGAGGACTTCCCGTCGGCGCCTTTGGCGGCAGACAGGATCTCATGGTTTATTTGGCCCCCGTCGGTCCTGTATACCAGGCAGGTACCCTCTCAGGCCCCCCCCTGGCGATGGCAGCCGGGCGGGCCACTCTGGATATCTTGAACAGCCGGCGGAATGACGACTCCTCATTAAACAATCGTACGGCGGAGCTGTGTGACGCGATGAAACGTCTATTTCAGGAGGGTGACCTCCCTGTGCGGATCAACCGCGCAAGCTCTCTGTTCACTTTGTTTTTTTCTGATGGCGATGTGATAGATTATGAAACAGCCAGCTTGAGTGATACAGACCATTACGCGCTCTTCTTAAAGAGATGCTGGAACGGGGGATCTACCTCGCACCGTCTGCTTTCGAAGCAGCTTTTGTCTCATTTGCCCATTCCGATGAGGACCTGGAGAAAACCCTCCAGGCCTGCGCTGAAACTATAAAAACCATGACAGGCGGAGGGAAGGATTGAAATAAAGATTGACCGGTATGTCTCGCAGAGGCAATAAAGGCCTGGTATTTATTAGCGTCCCACGCCCCCTTGGGGCGGTTTGTCAAAGAGTAACTTGTTGTTTGGTATAAAATCGCTCACTGTCAGTCCGGCATCCTGGATGAGGAGACCGTATAAGCATTGGTGCGTTATATGCCCGGCAATTAGCGTGGTCCGGGGGCTGGCGAATTTGTCATTGGTGAAGCATTCCTATCCCGTTCAGAAGAGAGATGTATTCGAAGCTCCCCTTTCCGGTCATGCCGATTACATCTTTCGGAAGTCGGAGTCATGAAACAGAAAAAAGCTGTTAGAAAGAGCAAGAAGCTTCCCAAGCGTTTACAGTACATCTATCAATATGCAGCGGGCATTGACGTCGGTTCCAGGAGTCACGTCGTAGCAGTTCCCGAGGATGTTGACGAGCAGCCGGTACGTGAGTTCTCCACATTTACGAGCGACCTTGAACGACTTGCCGAATCATGTGGCCTAGGCCTATCATTTCCTTTACTGCCAAACGATCAGGTTTCCCTCGATGAAGTCGTAAGGATTTTGATCTAAAGTTTGATGGGAGGCAAATTTGATCGATGTTGTTTGAATTGGCGGGATTGTACTGACTCAATCCGCAACATTTGACAATATTTCTAGATATTTAAGCATATATACTTAAAAGCATTATTTTTCTTGCCGTACAGTTTTTCCGTTTTCTGTAGTGACCGCTTTATGACATTATTAATGTCTCGCTTTTTCATGACTTCTCCTCCGGTCGACTTTCCTCCTCTTCCGGCAGGGCGTCATCAAAGAGGAAGCGTGCGTCAATTTTAAAGGTCCGGACAGCGGCGAAGGTCATAATGTCTTTGATGCCTGTAGCTTCAGAAATCCGCCCGATAATTTCCTTCAATTCTTCTTCCGAGGGGGCGATCAGGGTAAACCAGATATTGCAGGCATGGTTGCGCCGGTAATTGTGCGTAACTCCCGGCAGGGCGTTGACCCGGTCAACAAAAAGGGCGATCCGATCTTCAGGGACACTGGCGGTACAGAGACGACTGACAAAGCCGAGTTTGCCTCTGTCCAGCACGGCGCCGATCCGTCTGATCACACCTTTTCCCTTCAGACGTTCTATGCGCTTGAGCACTTCATGTTCGGGAGTTTTTAGTTTTTCCGCGATGATCTTGAACGGTTCCGGCACAATAGGAAATTCCGTCTGGAGCAGATTCATGATCTTCTTGTCGAGTATGTCCATTGTTCTCTGTCCTGCCCGTCCTCAACCCTGCCGCTTTTTTGCCGGTTGGTAGGCACAGAAAGGTTCTTCCGCCAGATAATCACCCGTCAGTTCATATGCCCTTGCGCGACAGCCGCCACAGACGTGGAAAAACTCGCAGCGGTTGCATTTTCCCCTATATAACTCCGGGTTTCTCAATTTCTGAAAAACGATGGAATTTCTCCAGATCATTTCAAACCCGGCTTCTCGAACTTCCCCGCAGTTCAGTTCCAGATAACCGCATGGCTGCACCTGACCGGTATGCGAGATGAAACAGAACGAAATTCCTCCCAGACACCCCCGGGTCACGGCGTGTAGCGCGGCGTTATGTCCTTCCGCAGGATGCTTTCCCCTGGCAGCTCCCTGCTGGTGCAGAATGCGGTAATAATGGGGAGCGCAGGTGGCTTTCAGATCAATAGGACAGGTCAGGCTTGCCGAATAAAGAGCCTGGAGCGTGTCTTCGTAATCCTGCAGACCAATGGATTGGCCGGCAAGATCACGCCCCCGGCCGGTCGGAACCAGCAGAAAGATGTGATGGGCCGCTGCCCCAAGCCGAACAGCCAGATCCATCATCGCGGACAGGGAATGCCGGTTGGAACTGGTGATCGTCGTATTGATCTGAAACTCCATCCCCGCTTTTTTCAGGGCATTTATGCCCTCCAGTGATTCGGCAAAGGCTCCGGGCATCTGCCGGAAGGCGTTGTGACTTTCGGCATCCGGACCGTCCAGGCTGATGCTGACCCGTTGAATCCCCACCTCCAGCATTCGTCTTGCAACGTTTTCCGTTACCAGTGTGCCGTTGGTCGCCAGAACCATTCGCAGCCCCAGCCCATCTCCGTAAGCGGCCAATTCATAGATGTCTTCCCGCAGCAAGGGCTCCCCACCGGTCAGGATGATGACCGGTTTGCTGAAGGCCGCGATCTCCTCCAGGAGCTTTTTCCCCTCTTCAGTGGTAAGTTCCCCGGGATAGGGTCCTTTCTGCGCCGATGCTCGGCAGTGGACACAGGAGAGATTGCAGCTGCGGGTCACTTCCCATGCTACCATCCGCAGGGTTGACGGCAGGGGCGAAGGGTTCATCGCTGCAAGACCTTGGCCGCTTCCCGGGCAAAATAGGTGATAATGATGTCCGCACCGGCCCGACGGATCGCCGTCAGGGACTCCAGCATGGCCTTTTCCTCATCAAGCCAGCCCAGCTGAGCCGCCGCCTTGATCATGGCAAATTCCCCACTCACGTTATAGGCCGCCACGGGCAGATCGAAGTCCTCCTTGGCCCGACGGATGATATCGAGATAAGGCAGGGCTGGTTTGACCATGAGGATGTCTGCCCCTTCCTGCACATCAAGGTTCATCTCCCGGATGGCCTCGTCCCCATTGGCCGGGTCCATCTGATAGGCCTTCCTATCGCCGAAACGGGGGGCGCTTTCCGCCGCTTCCCGGAAGGGTCCGTAGAAAGAGGAGGCATACTTCGCCGAATAGGCCATAATGGGACAATTTTCATATCCCGCTTCATCCAGCCCCTCGCGGATCATTCCCACCTGACCATCCATCATGGCCGAAGGCGCCACCATGTCCGCCCCTGCCTTTGCATGAGAGACGGCTGTTTCCACAAGCACCTCCAGGGTCATGTCATTGTGGACTTCGCCTTTTTCAATCATTCCGCAGTGGCCATGGTCCGTGTATTCACAGAGGCAGACATCGGTCACCACCAGGATTTCCGGAACTTTGTCCTTGATCCGCCGGACCGCCTGCTGCACGATCCCGTCCCGGGCAAAGGCCCCGGAGGCGGCCGCGTCCTTCCTGTCCGGAATCCCGAAGAGCAGCACCGCAGGAATCCCCACTTGGCGGCATTCCTGCACCTCTTTCACCAGCAGGTCCACAGAAAACTGAAAATGACCCGGCATGGAACCGATGGGCTTTTTCACCCCCTTACCCACCGTTGCAAAGAAAGGAATGATGAAGTTGTCCACAGACAGACGGGTTTCCCGGATGAGCCCTCGGAAAAGTTCATTCTTCCGGAGCCGGCGGGGCCGATATTCAGGAAAATCCATGGGCTTGTCTCCTCATTATTTAAAGTTTTGTGGAATCTTTTCTTTGCCCTCAAGAATTCTCCGGCGGAGCAATCTCCTGATCCGTAAGATAACAGGCCGGATCGGGGGCCCAGATATCGCCCGTCACCGCTTCCGCCCGAGCCCGGAAGTTTCCGCCACAGACTTCAAGCCAGCGGCAGGTCGCACAGCGGCCCTGAAGATGGGGTTTCTTGTCCTTTAGCCGCATCAGCAGCTCGTTGTCCGGATCCGTCCAGATCTCGCGAAAGGGCCTCCGGCGCACACTGCCGAGGGAGATACCGCGCCAGAACTGATCAGGATGGACCTCACCGTCCCAGTTGATGCAGCCAATGCCATTTCCGGAGCTGTTCCCTTCATTCATCTGCAGAAGCTCCAGTACCTCGGCCGCCCGCGGGGGGTCTTCCCGCAACAGCCGCAGGTAGAGGTAAGGGCCATCGGCATGGTTATCGACGGTTAAGACCTCCTTGGGCAGCCCCCGGTCGAAGAGGTCCCGGGTCCGATCCAGGATGAGATCGATCGTCCGCCGGGCTTCTTCGGCAGAAAGGTCCTCGGCGACAAGTGCGGAACCGCGTCCGGAATAAACGAGATGATAGAAACAGACCCGGGGGATGTCCTCCGTCTCGAGCAGATCGAAAATAGCGGGGATATCGGCGGCATTCTTGCGGTTGATGGTAAAGCGCACTCCCACCTTGATCCCCTCTTCCCGGCAGATACGGATGCCTTTCATGGCGGCTGCGTAAGCGCCGGCAACGCCCCGGAAGTCGTCATGGGTCGCCTGCAGGCCGTCCAGACTGACACCGATGTAGGACAGGCCGATTTCTTTCAGCACAGCTACCTTTTCCCGGGACAGTAGAGTCCCGTTGGTGGAGAGCACCGCCCGCATGCCATGGGATACGGCGTACTGCGCGAGTTCGGAAAGATCCTCTCTCATCAGGGGTTCACCGCCTGAAAAGAGAAGAACGGGACAACCGAAGGCGCCTAGATCCTCAATCATCGCTTTCGCCTCAGCTGTCGTCAGTTCGTCGCTGTAATGGATGTTCTGAGAACTGGAATAGCAATGGATGCACTTCAGGTTGCACCGCCGGGTCATGTTCCAGACAACGACTGGCCGCTTGTCCTTGGAAAACTGAAGCAGATGGGAGGGCAGACGGCCCGACTCCCGGTTGTACCGCAGTACATCCGCCGGTTCCACCGCCCCGCAGTAAAGTTTGGAAATACCGATCATAAAAATTCCTTGTCTTCCCCTTGCCCCCTCCAGAGGAGTACAATATTATATCTTCCGCCGACGGGGGACAAAGGGGTGGTTATAAACGCTTTACTTCATTTTCCTTCCGGTAAAATTCCTTCATCGCCGCGACGAGTCCCTGGATCGTGTATTCGTTCTGCATGATGTCTATCCTGAACCCGTTCTTCCTTGCTGCTGCCGCCGTCACCGGCCCGATGCAGGCCACCTTCACTTTTTCCGGAAGCTTGAATTCCTTGTCCATGATGTTTACAAAATTCGCCACTGTCGAGGGGCTCGTGAATGTGATCATATCGACGTGACCTTTATCAAGATGTGCCTGGAGCTCGGCCTTGTTCGCGTTTGACTGGACAGTCCGGTACGCGGTCACGACGTCGACCTGCGCCCCCAATCTGGTGAGCTCTTCGGGGATCACGTCCCGCGCAATTTCCGCTCGCGGCAGGAGGATCTTCTTCCCACTTACATCGATATTGGAAAAAGCATTGATCACCCCTTCGGAACTGTATTCGTTCGGAACCATTTCGACATGGATGCCCATCTTTTTCAGCAGCGCCGCAGTCGCCGGTCCTATAGAGCAGATCGCGATATCTTTCAGTTCGCGGATATCACGCTCCTTTTCCCTGAGACGGCGCAGGAAAAAGCGTACCCCATTAGCGCTCGTGAAAATTATCCAGGAATACATCTCCAGGTTATCTACTGCCCCGTCGAGGCCCGTCCAGTAAAGCGGCGGCTCGATCCTGATCGTGGGAAAGAGGATGGGCCGCGCACCCTCCGTGGCGAGAAGCTCGATAAAATCGTGTGCCTGTTCGAGAGGCCTGGTGATCACGACGCCTTTGCCGAAGAGCGGCTTCGTTTCAAACCAGCCGAGGGTGTCGCGCAGATTAACCACGCCGCCAACCACAAAAATTGAAGGCGGGAGGAAATTTGCCTCCTCTGCCTTTTTTTCGATGTCTTTCAGAGTGCCCGTGATGGTCTGCTGATCGGGAGTTGTTCCCCACCTGATCAGCGCCGCGGGCGTCTGCGAGTCTTTTCCGCCGGTGATCAAATTTTCGATTATCGATGGCAGGTTTTTCACACCCATCAGGAACACCAGGGTGCCGATGCCGGAGAAGCCTTTCCAGTCGATGTCGCTCTGCTCCTTGTCCGGGTCCTCGTGACCGGTCACAAATAACACGGTGGATGTGTAAGTCCTGTGAGTCAGCGGGATTCCTGCATAAGCGGGGACTGCGATGGCCGAAGTCACGCCTGGCACGACTTCAAAATCAATCCCGGCGCCAGCGAGGACTTCCGCTTCTTCGCCGCCGCGCCCGAAGATGAACGGATCACCACCCTTGAGCCTCGCGACGACAAGGCCCTTTGATGCTTCATCCACGATGAGTTTGTTTAGTTCAGTCTGCGTGATGGAGTGCTCACCGCCTTTCTTGCCGACATAAAGCAGGCGGCTGTCCCTGCGGGCATGGCGCAGCAGTTCGGGGTTGACGAGATAATCGTAAATTATCACCTCGGCTTCGCCGAGGCATTTGAGGCCCTTTACAGTGATGAGACCAGGGTCGCCCGGACCCGCTCCGATCAGGTAAACTTTCCCTTTTTTGTGCATTCCAGTAATCCGATCACTGAGTCTGTCGAAGTCACCTTTTTCCCCCAACGTTCGCTCGTTTCGACAGAATCAGCGAGCAATTCATTCGCACCTGTAAGCGCTTGCTAAAATTTCCTTGCCGCCCCTAGAGAGGATTCGCTGCGCAGTGCACCTGCCCAGCAATTCTGCGAACTGCAGGCCGGCGGTCGCTTGGTCTTTTATCAATATCTTTCCGTCGAGGCTCGCCACCACCGCAACAATGTTCACAACATCCTCGTTGACTTCCGCGTGGGCACCAATCGGCAGCTGACAGCCACCCCCGAAGCATTTGAGGAACGCGCGCTCGGCCTGGACAGCAATGCGGCTTGGCGGATCATCCAGGAACGAGACGAGCTGCGCAGTGTAAGCATCATCACTGCGGAGTTCCAGCCCCAGGGCGCCCTGCCCTATCGCGGGCACGATGATATCGTCCGGAATTATCTGCGTTATCTTCTTCGTCATCCCCATCCTGTTCATCCCGGCCATCGCCACAACAACTGCATCAAGGTTTTCTGCCTCGAGCTTTCTGATCCTCGTGCCGAGATTTCCCCTGATTGGGACAATTTTAAAACCCGGGAACCGGTGCTTGAGCTGGCAGCCCCGGCGCAGCGAACTCGTGCCAATCAGGGCACCTTTCGGCAATTTTTCCAGTCGTTTTCCACCGCGGGACACCAGCACATCACGCGGGTCCTCGCGCAGCGGTACGACGGGAATATGAAGCCCGGCTGGTGTTTCCGCCGGCATATCCTTGAGGCTGTGGACCGCGAGGTCCACGTCTTTCCGCAGCAGAGCCTCTTCGAGTTCCTTACTAAACACACCCTTGCCGCCGATCTCGGAGAGTGGAGCATTGGAAAGCTTGTCTCCGGTCGTCTTGATTATTACGATCTCAACGCCAACCCCGGGGTGCTTTTCTTTTATCTTTTCCACCACCCACTTTGACTGGGTCAGGGCCAGGGCGCTCCCGCGGGAACCCACCTTCATTATCTTGAGCTTGGACATATTCTATCTAATTTCGTAGCCTACCTATTCTTAATCATTCCTGCCCTCGTTTAAAAACTTCTAGCAGGCTCAGCCGGAATTCAGTCTTATGCACGCCTAGACTGTCGCTTTCGTGGGAGCGACGAGTAATTGTTTGATTTTACTTCACATGTCATTCTGAGGGAAGCTAAGGCGCTCTTTTTTAAAGAAAGATTCTTCGCTACTACGTTACTCAGAATGACTCGTGAGTTTATTACCTCTCAGTGGAGAGTGCCACACGACCGTTATGTTTTCTCCCCGTCGAGCTTGAAAAGTTTTCTGATCACGGCAATCATAGTCACGGCCCCGTTTTCCTTACTCTCGTCCTTGAGGCTCGAGATGGGTTCATGGAGCACTTTGTTCAAAATTGCTGAAGCGAGGGCCTCAATATTCTTCTGCTCCTCCCGGCTTAGCCTTTTTATCCAGGAGGTGTTTTCGATCTCGGTTCTCATAATCGTTTCCATCTTGTTCTTGAGGGATACGATTGTAGGAACGACTTCCAGCGTTTGGTACCATTGGGAAAAGTTCACGACTTCCTCGGAAATAATTTCTTCCGCCTTCAGGGCCTCCGCCATGCGGTTCTTGATATTGCCGTCCACGATGTCCTGAAGATCGTCGATGTTGTACAAAAATACGTTATCCATATGCCCGACGGCGGGATCGACGTCCCTGGGCACCGCAATATCTATGATGAACAACAGCCTGCTGCGATGCCTCTTCAGCGCGCGGGAGACCATCGCCTGGTTCAGGACATAACCGGATGCGCCTGTCGAGCTGATTATAATGTCCGCTTCGCCGAGCGCCTCCTCGAGATTCTCCACCCGCACCGGGTGCCCGTGCAGTTCTCCCGCCATTTTTTCGGCCCGCTCGTAGGTCCGGTTAGCGATCAGCACCTTGCCGGTCCCGTTGTTCACGAGATGGCGGGCGGCAAGCTCGGACATCTCTCCCGCCCCGATAAGCAGAACCGTTTTGCCCTTGAGCTCGCTGAAAATTTTCTTCGCAAGTTCGACCGCGGCGAAGCTCACCGATACGGCATTGTTGGCAACACCCGTTTCCGTCCTTACCCTCTTTGCCGTACGGAACGCCGCATGCAGGACCTTGTTCAAAATGATCCCCGCCGATTTGGCCCCAACGGACTGGCGATAGGCCTCCTTGACCTGCCCCAAAATCTGGGGCTCGCCCATGACCATGGAGTCGAGGCTCGCAGCGACGCGGAAGATGTGCTTCACGGCGTCCTCGTTCCGATGGACATAAATAATTTTCTCCAGTTCTTCGGGCTCAATATTTACCTGTGATAGGAGAAACGCCTTGATCTGCGGGACCGCGTGCTCGCTCCCGATGCGTGCGATCAGCTCGAATCGATTGCATGTCGAAAGGTACAGCACTTCCTCGATTGACGGAATGGCCTTGATCCTTTCGAGCGCCGCAACCGGCTTGACGCAGCACAGGGCAGGCTTTTCCCTCAATTCAAGGGGGGCCGTCTTATGGTTCATTCCAATTACTATCAGGTTCATGTCAAAAACTGTGGATGCTCACTGAATACAGGCTTAGCGAGATAAAGGACGCCAAAAGAATCGAAAAGGCGGCAATTGAGAGCACCGCAGACTTCCTCCCGGTCCACCCGATGGCAAGGCGCTGGTGGATCAACAGGGCATAGAAGAGCCAGGCGATAAGGGTCCAGACCTGCTTGGGGTCCCATGCCCTGTGGCCGCCCCAGACGATGCGCGCCCACAGCGAACCAGCAATTACGCCGAAAGTAAAAAACATAAATCCTGATAGCAGGCACAGGCTGTTGATCTTGTCAAGATCGCGCAACGGCGGCAGCAGCCGGCTGAAATTGTTGGCGCGATGGGTCTTTAGCAGGACTTCCTGGATGAGGTACATGATTGCTGCCAGGCAGGCGAGAGTGAAAAAGACTTCGCCCGCAACGGACAGGATTATGTGCACCGGGACAAGGCCTCCTTTAAGAATCCCGGGAACAACAACGACGTCGCCCAACCGCTCCGATGCGATTATCACCAGCAGTAATGCAAGAGGTGAGATAAGCGCTCCCAGCACGCGCGTCTTGGTCTTGAGCTGAAAGGCCAAGTATGAACCGGAAAGCACCCAGGCGAAGAGCATCAGAAAATCGTAGGTTGTCACGACCGGTATGAACCCTGCCTCAACGGTCCGCAACAAGAGGAAGACCGTATGGGATGCAAAGCCGGCCAGCAAAACAAACGTGGAAACCTTGGCCGCCTTGATCCTTATCTTAACGAGGGACACTGCGTACCCAATCGTGCTGAGCAGGTACGCGGCAAGTGTCAATTTTAAAAACAGCGCAATCATTTTATATCCAGGTCATTGAGCCTGTAGAAATGACCTGCCTTTCTTTCTCCTAATCATCGTTCGCTCGTGCGGTTTGCATCCGGGGTAAGGGTGGAAGACATTTGCAGATCCCCAAAATCGATGTTCTCCCCCGAAAGGGCCACGATGACCTGACGGGCATCATCCCATTTTTCCCCACGGACCAAGTCGAGCGCCTCCGAGTTGCCTACCGCCTCGAAAATCTTTTTGTTTTCAGCCGGGGTGCGGCCCCTTTCTAATACGTTCTTTCTGAGCCGACCAAGTATTTCCAGGAAAAGAGCATACTCGCCACCATATTCCTTTATCTGTGCGAAAACAGCTTGGCCGACATTCATGTTCAACCCTCCTTCCCGCTTTGGGGAGGAAGGTACAGAGCGGAATGCACAAAGTAAATTCAAATTGAAAAAACGAAAACAGTTTATTTTATGTGTTATATCAACTTATTAGATAATGCCTCATTAATATTAACCGGACAGCTGTGATCCTCCTGATTATCGGAGAATATCTGCTAGCTCACGGACTATCGTCCGAGTATTACGAAAAGGACACAAGATTATTCATGCTCTTAAAGAAAGCTATTCGTTTTTCTATATAAGGAAATCACTTGTGTTCTATCTGGGAGATATCAGTTTTCTTTTCTTCAGGATCGTTCAATGCATTTTTGAAACCTTTAATAGTTTCTCCAATTGACTTTCCCAATCCAGGAAGCTTCCCCGGCCCAAAGATAATTAAAACTATCACTAGTACAATAATCCAGTGCATGGGTGAAAGCGCTCCAGAAAACATAGTGTTTACCTCTCTTTTTTGTATTGATGATTCCGAGTAAATTAAATTTGGATCTGAATCCACTCATCAAATATTTGCCGTGCTCAGAAATAACTATGCAGTCCCGACAAGTAGTTTACTCCAAAATAGGTGAATAATATGCTCGCCAGACCAAAATATGAATATACTGAAACAGTTTGTGTGACCCGGCCCCCTCTGATCCTCTCATGTATTACTGCTGCATAAATTAACCAAGTAATAAGAGCCCAAGTCTCCTTCGGGTCCCAACCCCAGTATCTGCCCCATGCTACCTGGCCCCAAATCGAGCCAGTTAGAATTCCCAGAGTGAAGAAGATATACCCGAGCATGATGCATCTGTAAAATATCTGTTCCCGCTTCGGTCTGTCATCTGAGAGGCAATTTCTTCTCATGAAAAAAGCCCAAACAGAACCCACCGTAAAGAATGCATAGCCAAAGAAACAGGTTATTACATGGATAGAAAGCAAATTGCTTTTAAGGGCTGGAATCAACGGTTGAATCTGTCTATCTATTCCGGGTGAAAATGACGCATATGCGAGCATTATGGCTGATACAGGAATAATAGAGAGCACAGGGATTCTAAAATTCCATTTCAATATCATGATGGCAATAAAAACCAGCGACCAAGAAAAAAAAACCAGGGATTCATACAGATTGGACAAGGGCACATGCCCGAACCCCAATGAATAGGATTCATACCATCTCAGAAAAATGCCAGCAGTGTGCAGCACAAAACCGCCCATAATTGCGTATACAATAAAGCGTGACAGAAGTTCCTTTTTCATAAGAAGCTTTATCATCACGATGGCAATCGTCACCACGTAGATGAAGATGACTGCTCCGATTATGTTTTGGCTGCTCATAATATTTTTACTCAGCTAACTTCCTTTTTACTCCAGTGTCGATCTTTGCCGCCTGACTTCGAAAGAATGGCTCTTCCGACGAGTGGATCAGAAAAGAGGAACAGGAGACTAATAAAAAATAAGAACCCTCCCGCACCTGCCAAATATATACCGGGATCCTGCCTGACTCCGATGCCTGTAATATGCACGGTCTCCAAGCCCTCAAGCACAACGATGAATGAATATAACCTTGAAGGATCAAAATGAGGCATCCTCCCGAAGAACTCAGGGATATTTCCCCTCATTTCCTTTATATTTTTGAATACCCAAATGACCTTTTCACCCGAATTGTCGTTGACGGAGAACTTAACAGCAGGACCTGCATTCATGAGATTGTCCCATATCTTAAGCACTGTTGCTTGGACGCCAGGTGATAACTGTATGATATCGCCTGGTTTAACTTTAAATTCTTTTTTTCTCTCGCCACTAGCTACAGATATTTTCGCTGAGAATGACTGCGAATAACTCTGCTGATAAAAAGTGAATCCGGAATAGTGGGCCGGGTGATTGACCCGCAACTGTCTCTGACCAGAGAAAAGATCGTTATCCAAAAACGAGATGTTAGATGTATATTCCTTGGGTGTACCGTTGTCATAATGCTCCACGGTAAAACTATCACAGCGGATAGAAAATCCGAGGTGCTTCATCGAGCCATCCTTCAGGAGCACTTCTGAAACTTTTTCTCCCTCGGGGATCTGCATAAAGCCATCCGTGCCAAGAGAGCCCAAAGCATATCCAGCCATGATAAAGAGAAGACCGCCATGCATCAGCAGTATTTGAATATTTCTCTTCTTCAGTTTCAGTTTTCGTCGCATGCACAGGATCATGTTAAGGCACAAACAAAGGCCTGCGGCAATCAACCAGATGGAATTGAAAATTTTATAAGGACTGAGCAAGTCCGGTATATGGATATTCCGGGAATGTCCTAGAATGTCTGAATTTACGCTTCCCTGCGGGAAAATGGTTCCGATAATACATAAAATAACAATGTAAAAGATAAGTATCACCGTGATCTTTATCGAGGAAAGCCATTTTAAAAATGTATTAACCTTCTCTTTCACAACCAAGATATCTTCCTTTGTAAATTCGGGATTCCGCTTTCGCCGAGGCTCCCGAAAGCCCCCAAAAGGAGGTTGATGAAAAGGAGGTTCATGTATGTGAATTGATTCCAAAGAGGTCCTCTATTACTCATATCCACAACACCGCCCAGAAGATAAGAATCGTGAGGCCAAGGCCGACCAGTACGCTTGCCAACCCGAATACTCCGGCGAAGAGCTGAGCCCCGGTACCCGGGCCATCGCACTTGATCTCTTGGAGCCTGTTTTCTTCCATGATGCGCTGGTACTCCAGCGGGCGCTCTTTCGCCAGAGCCTCCAGGGTGTAGCTCCCCGTGAAGATGTTCCTCTCCAGGGGGAACTTGTCCGGCACCAGGTGGTTATTGAAGAAATGGACCGTGAAAATAAACACCGCCGCCAGGAACGCCTCCTCGGAATGCGCCAGGTGCACTAGATTAATCACCCAGCCCGGCATAATGTAGGAAGTTAGTTCGGGTATCCACATGATAAGGCCGGAGCCGCCTATGACGAACATTCCCCAGAAGACCGCCATAAAGTCGAATTTCTCCCAGTAGGTCCAGCGATCGAACAGCGGTCTTTCTCCCCGGTTGAAGAACCACTTGAACATGCCGATGCAATCCTGGATATCTTTGAAACGCGGAAACAGAGAATGAGGGCCGAAGAGTCTGCCCAGCCACCCCTTGAATTTGAATTTTGGAAAGAGGAACTTTAAAGATAACCAACATGTATAAAGGAACAAACCGATCATGACTGCGGCACTGACACGGTGGATGAGGGCCGCGCCTTCTACCCCGCCAAGAAGACTTATAAATAACCTTGCCCAGGGCGCTCCGGTGTACTTTATAGGAAATCCCGAGATCACCACGCCGAAGAAAGAAAGGATCAATGTCACGTGCATGGTTCTTTCCCTTACACCGAACCGCCGGACGTATTGGCTGCCTTCTTTATCAGGAAGGCCGGTTTTTACCTCAATGCCCATCCTGACTAGACGACTTTTCTCCGCGTAGACCTTGCGCCACCAGAGCAGCGAATGGGCCCAGAAGAAGAGGAATACTCCAACCAGCAGAACGATCATGAACTTCTTGGTCAGGTATAACGATAGGAACCTCTTGGGACTGTCGGGGTCCGGGTGAGGCACGTATGAAACGAAACGCGGATGGAAACCATGATGGCAGTTTCCACATGTCTTGACGAGGGCCTCCGTACTCAATACCGATGCCGGCTTGTCCGCAGGCAGGATGTTGTGTCCCGTGTGGCAGTCGGCACAGCCAGCAACCTTGTCGAGGTAACCGAGATTTTTTGCCTTGCCGTGATATGTTTCACCATAGGCTGCAACGGTATGAGGAAACACCCCATAGCTTCCGACCGACCCGCCTTTCACGTGGCAGGAGATGCACTGCTCTGTATAATATTTCCGTTTGTCCGTCCTTCCCTTTTCATCCGTGGCGAAGAAAGGCATTTCGTGGGTCTTATGGCAATCGTTACATGCTGCCGCATCGGTGCTTCCTGCAAGGACCTTCGCACCATGACCTTTGTTCACGTATTTGTCCGCATCCTGATGGCACCTGAGGCAGGAGTCGATCACCGCCGACCTGTCTTTTTTATTCAGTTTTTCCGGATGGACGTCTCCATGGCAATCGAGACACGAGAGTTTTGCCGCCACTGCATGGTAACTCTTTTCATATTTCCCGCTTATGTCTTTGTGGCAGACCGCACAGGAAACCAGCCTCTGCTTCTGCCCCTTTTTCATGTGCAGGCTGATGTCCTTGATGCCCTGGTGACAGCTGGCACATTCCAATTTCCCGTGCGCTGTTTGGGAAAAATTCTGCATGTATTTTGGAGCGAAATGGCACGTTGTGCATTCCGCAGCCTGGAGAGATTTCGAGGGCTCGACCTTTTTCCCCGGCACTGCTGGTTTTGCTGAAGATGCCTCACGAGGATGGATGTATCCATGGCACTGACTGCACGAAAATCCCGTCAGACCCTTATGTATCCCTTTTCCCTCTATGCCCTTGTGACAGGAAAGGCACTGCTCAGTTTTTAAAGGCTGCTGGCCTCTCATGTGACTGGGGATGTCGGTCACGCCCTTATGGCAGACGGTACACCCAAATGTTCCATGTTTCGTGCCCGAAAAATTCTTGTTGTATTCCGGCTTGGAGTGGCAGACGACACATTTGGGGACTGGCGCGGTTGCCTTAGCCATTTCAGGTTTGCTGGAACCCGAGGGGGCTTCCCCCTCGGGCCTGTTAGCGGCTCCGGCAGTTGCAACTCTGTCGGAGCCGCTGGGAAGAGCTGGGGTTACCTTATTATCTTCGGAGAGCATGTGAACATGGCTCGCCGGTATCTTTTCTCTGAGAGGGACCTCATCGTTTTTGTGGCACATGAGGCACTGCTGCCATTTCATGTTGGCAGTGGCCATGTGTTTTTCCGGAAGCACGGCTTTGGCGGAATGGCATGCTTTGCAGTTCCCTGCTTTCGTTTCCGAAGAGAGATCAGCGGAAACAGCTGATCCCCCTATCGCGCTCCAAGCAAAAAGGGCCGCACACAAGAGAAACGCTAATCTGAAAAAATAAGCAAGATGATCTGCCCGGATATTTTCCAAACGCACTGAATTTTCCCCTCGATTTAGAATAAATCACAGATTTACCGCAGATACCTGCCGGTCTGTCCCACCCTTGAAGGAATGCTGTCTCTCCTTTTTGTTGGTTCATAATAATTATTAGTCGTTACACTTACTGCACAGGTCGCAACCCTGGGGTGTATCCTATCGGTATGGGATCATTTTTTCTTTTCTATCTTTTCTATCTTTGAAAGCTTTCCGCTTTCAAAAGTCAGTTTTACATTCAAATCGCCGTAGAATTCCATTACTTCAACTCTTGGATTCTTTGAAATCATATCGGTGAAATCCGGCACACCACATTTAGTGACCACTTGTCCTTTCAACTCTCCGATGCTGACGGTGCCACCCTTTGAGAAGCCGTGACCGGCGGAGTGGGATTGACATTCGAAGCTCTCAGCGGCGAATGAGGTGGACACAGTGAGAGAAAGAATAAATAGAGTAATAATAATCTGTTTTAACATGATATTCTCCTTTCTTTTTGCAGTATCATGATTGTTTATTTATTTTTGATAATTCCGTATCGTTTAATGGGTGCTAAACCTTTGCACACTCCAGATACGCTCGGTCCTTAGTGGAACACCTCCCGGGGCGGGTACACTAGGCTGCAGTTGACGAACGAACTCCACCCTCAACCATTGCTCATACAGGTCATCGGGAAAGTCCGGCACCAATACTTCCTGCCCCCGCTCTGTGCCGGTAGAATTGGGTTCCACGTTGACTGTGGCCGACCATCGCCTATCCCCTGATCGCACACGGGCCGCATAAACACCTGATGCTGGTACGGCAAAGCCATCAGGAACAGTCACTCTTGCTGCAGCAAAGCGCAGCTCTCGGTCTCGTGGACCTCCTCGCTTCGCTATCCCGCTAACGTGATGTCCTAGATCCCTGCCAATCTCAGCCGAGCGCTTCACATGGCCTTCGCGACGATAGCCCAGGGCGAAATCCGATCCCACCCATACCTCGCGCAGACGTCTTGACAAAGCAAGCTCATCAAATCAAGGGCAGACAACCGCGCCAGCTCCTTGGTGAAGGGCAGCGCCACCCCTACATCCAACCCCAGCCCCCGCAATAGGGCCAGACGCTCATCTAGAGTATACAGATAGGGAGGACCATGACCTTTCACGACCACCCGCGGATGGGGGGTGAAAGGTCATGGCTCCGCCAAGCCATCCTCGTTCCTCAGCGCGGCGCACCACCTGTTGCACTAGATAACGATGCCCCAGGTGGACGCCATCAAAAGTGCCAATAGCCAAAACCAAGTCTCGCTCTGCTGCCATAAAGTCAAACTCCAAATCCATCTTGGACGCCCCTTCACTCATCAACACACATTCACTCCAATGTGAAAACCGGTCAGTCGAGCTCTCTTCGGGGAAAGATCACGGGCACCCAAACCGACAAAGGGTGAGCAGCGCCAAGACTCGACTCTTGGCAGCTAGGCCCAGCGCTTCTCCTTCGACGCAGCATCACCGGCTACTAAGCCAGAAGTCAAGGCAGCGCCAATACACGACAGAAGCGACGTACCGCCAACATTAGACTGCCCTTCCAACCCGCCGGCGGTGAAGTACGTCGCGTACAGCCCGGGGATGATATTCAGGTCGGCATCCAACACCTGCATATCGAGGTTCACCCGCACACCGCAATTCGTCGCCCCCATACCACCACCCTGCTTGAGCCCATAGAAAGGAGGCTTCCTGATTGGCATCATCATAAAGGCAGGCTTATTAAATTCGGGATCCTTCCCCGCATCAGCGTAACTATTGTACCTCTTAACCACTGCGACTAGCTTCTTCGGGTCCAACCCCAGCTTCCCGGCCAACTCTTCGAGCGTATCCGCCTTTCGTATCGCCCCCATTTTAATCGCATCCTTCACTGCGATCCGCCAATCCATCGGGGCCAACTCTTTCTGCCACATATCATGCGGCATATCCGGGGTGATGGGCAATCGACACATCTCACCCTTGAACTTCCATATGTCCTTTTCATAGTTGGAGTCGAAAATATTATACGCTCGACCACCGGGCTGGGCCATGATCCCCATGCCCCTCGTGTGGAAGTGGTCCCCACGCATATCTATCTGCATGAACCGCTCGCACCCCTGGTTAATGTGCAGCCACCCCTGCCTCGCCAATTGGATGTCTCCGGAGTAGATATACCGGAACCATGGACCTCCCACCTCCCTGAAATCTACCCCCCCATCGTAGACGAAGAACGAGTCTAACCCGTCCATGTCCGCGCCGACTCCCTGGGCCATCCTGATGCACTCTCCGGTACAGGAGGGCATAGACATAATCACACTTCCGACACACCTGTACGCAGTCGGTATCCATTTCTTGAGCATGTTTCTATTCATCTGCATACCGCCCGCAGATAGGATAACGGCCTTCTTCGCCTTCACGTAGACTTTGTCGCCATCCAGGGTCGTGCCTTCCACACCAATGATCCGGCCATTCTTCCGCACCAACCCCGTGCAGGGAGTACCCAGCAGGAACTCTCCACCCTGTTTCCTTATGCGCTTCTCAAGCATATCAAAGATGTGCCTAAAGGTGCAGTAGACCCATTCGGGATGGCCCGGTGGGTTAGGCGCCCACACGTACATGGGCATCGCATCGACAATCTCCCACTTCACACCCAGACCGGCAAGCCAAGTAACGACTTCACCCGCCTTCGCCAACATATGGCGATTCATCTTTGGGTCAGACGACCAATGTGTAGAATCCTCCAAGTATTTCGTCAGAACTTCTTCTTTGTCGAAGTGATAGCCAGCATCCTCCTGATATTTGGATCCCCAGCATCGAAATGCACTGCCATGTCTTGTGGTTCCACCTACAATGGACATCTTCTCCAGACAAATGACCTTGTTTCCTGCCTCAACTGCCCTAGCGATGGCCGCGATGCCTCCTCCCGATCCCACGACGACAATGTCTGCCTCCTTATCCCACTTCGCCGGGGGAGCCAGTGGCGGTATCGGCCTCACGTCCTCTGGATCCTCGCCGTTAGCCGGACATGCGGGCTGGTATTTGGGCGCGGCCTGGGCAGACGACGGCATAAGAATACCGGCTGCACCGCCTAACATACCCATGGCGGCTACCCCTGCACTTCCAGCCGTTGCCCCCTTCATGAACGCTCTTCTGGACAGATTCTTTTTACCCTTTTCCTCAGGCATTCCTTTCTCCTTCCATGTTGTTTTGTTTCGTAACAAGTACGCCGGCTAGTTTCTGGAACCGGCAAAACCGTTCTGAGATACAGAGTTTACTCTCTTCTGCAACGCCCCAATCGTCATTTTCCTGATGAGTACTACGGCACCCGCTTCCACGGCCAAGTGCGGCCCGTGTGGCACTCGCTACACTTATTCTGGGATTCCTTATGCATGTGGTGGCAAGCGCGACACTCCAATCTACCAACATGCGCGTCGTGGGGGTTGAAATGTTCACCGAAATCAGCCGTCAACTTGGCCACATCCTCGTAATTGGCGTGCTTGTTTTTTGCTATATGGCAATTAAAGCAGGTCTTCTTATCCATTTTCAGCTTAGTTACTGGTGCACCAGCTAGCGCCGCCTTGTGCTGCGTCTCCATCGCATTCTTCTCGTGGCAATCAAGACAGGTCACCCCCTTCTCCGCATGTACATTTGATAGCAGTTTCTTATCCTTCTGAGACGCGACCTGCCCCGAGTGGCAACCAGAACAGTCCATAGCCGGAGACCAGTCCATCGCCCACGCTACCCCTGTCATTTGAAGCTGCTCGTGGTACATCCAACCCCCCATGCCCAGTCCACTTATGACTACCATCCCCATGACCATAACCACCGCAATACGCTTCTTTGACATAGTTTAATCTCCTTGTTCTCGAACTATTATCTTCTCAGTTCGTCGTGACTATCAGCAAAAGAAATGCCAAAAGAAGATACTGTATATTTTCAAAGTGTTAGCCGCATTAGGCCTTACGACACCATCATATATGATGATTACTGTTGCCATATATGATGAACTAGTGTTATGTGCTGAAATAAAGAATACAAACACGAAGGGTTAATAAGATGATCAGTTAAGATGTGGAGTAGCCCCCGTTTTGATCGGACACCTGGACAGTGGAAATAAGTTGTAGGAATAGATATAGTCATACAACTACCACGAGAGAGCCGGTGTCGATGGGGCCCGGTGAAATCATTACATCTGTACAGAGACGACGACGGTGGACGCCAGGTGAGAAGAAGGCCATCGTCGAGGAGAGCCGACAGCCGGGGATGACTATCTCGGCAGTGGCCCGGAAGTATGGTTTGCATCCGAACCAGGTGTTCAACTGGCGCCGGTTGCTGCATGAAGGGGCTCTGTCAGCAGTGAAGGCCGGAGAACCGGTGGTTCCCACTTCCGAGGCGAAGGAACTGCGGTTAAGTATCCGTGAGTTGGAGCGGCTGCTTGGCCGCAAGACGCTGGAGGTGGAGATCTTCAAGGATGCAGTCCGGATTGCCCGTGAAAAAAACTGATCTCGCGGGTGCCCTTGTTAGGGAAGGACGATACCTCGTGAAGCGGATTGCCGGGACGATGGGCGTCTCCAGATCGAACCAGGATGAGCAGCATTGCCCACAGGGCGGCAAGCGGTTTTACAAGAAGTCCGATGATGAGCGCAATCTTGCCATGATCCGCAAGATCATGGACGAGCGGGCGACTTACGGTTACCGCAGGGTGACGGCCCTTCTAAAGAGGGAGCTTGGAGGAACCATAAGCGGGTCTATCGGATCATGAAGAAACACGGTCTTCTTCTGCAGCGGCCTACGGGCAGGCCGGTGAGAGTTCATGAGGGTACTGTCCAGATGATCTGGAGCAACCTGCGCTGGTGTAAGGACTACGTGCATATGAACCCTTTGCCAGATGCCCAAACCGTGTTGGAAAAGATCCCTGATTGGTTTCAGGATTACAACGAGTATCACCCCCACAAGGGGCTAAGAATGCAGTCGCCCAGGCAGTTCAGGCGAAAACAACTTAAGTTTGAACCGTGTCCGGTCAATTAGGGGCAACTCCATGATGATAAATGAACTTGAATTTTTCAATGAGGTGACACTTCGCATCTGTAGCAGCCTTGACATTAACGAAGTGGCACAGGCCTGCCTGGATTATTTAGAGCGCTTCATACCCTTGGACGGGCTAACGATAAGCTACTATGATGAAAAGAAAAGATCGGTCATCATGATGGCCATAAGGTCCAAGATCCCCTTAAATACTTGGAAAACGGTCATCCCCATCTCCGAGAAAGGTCACAAGGCATTCAGAACCCACAAAGAAACCGTGATGATTATCAATAACCCTGATGACTACATAGTACACTGGGCAATAGGGAAAGCTCTCGGGTTGGTTGAAAAATCAAGCATCGTCCTTTTCCCCTGGAATAAGGGGCATAGGCTGGGGCACATCGATTTTTTCTGCAAGGGTCGCAATCGGTACACCGAGGAGCATGCACATCTGGTCAATCTTCTGTATCAGCCCTTCTCTATCGCTATGGCGAACAGCCTTCAGTATCAAGAAATCGTGAATATGAAGGACCTATTTTCCCAGGATATCCAACAGATGCGCCACGAGCAACGGCAACTTTCAGAAGCCGAAATCATTGGTGCAAATGGAGGGCTGCAGAATATAATGATTACTGTGAACCAAGTAGCCCAGTTGACAACCCCGGTGCTTTTGCTGGGAGAAACCGGTGTAGGCAAAGAGATTATCGCAAACAGTATCCACTATTCATCACCGCGTCGGGAAGGCCCCTTCGTGAAAATCAACTGCGGTGCCATCCCAGAAACTCTTGTTGACAGCGAACTTTTCGGGCATGAAAAGGGTGCCTTTACAGGTGCCATATCCAGGATATTGGGTCGTTTCGAACGCGCCCATCAGGGCACGATATTCCTGGATGAAATCGGAGATTTGCCATTCTCAGCACAGGCAAAGCTCTTAAGAGTGATCCAAGAAAAGGAAATCGAGAGAGTGGGCGGAACGGAACCTATCAATGTGAACGTACGCATTGTCGCAGCAACAAACAGAAACCTGGAGTCTCTGGTACAAGAAGGTTCTTTCAGGAAAGATCTTTGGTTCCGGCTGAATGTTTTCCCTATCCGTATTCCGCCGCTTCGTGAAAGGAAACAGGATATTCCTGTCCTCGTACACTATTTTATCATGAGGAAATCAAGAGAGCTGAATCTTCATATTAATCCAGAACTGAAGCCAAACACGATGAGGCGGCTCGTGGAATATAACTGGCCTGGGAATGTACGCGAACTTCAAAATATTGTTGAACGTGCTCTCATTAATTCACGAATTACTGACCCTTCACAGCCGCTCAGCTTTGATGAATTCTTTCTCCCACTTGGCCAGGAAACAAAACCAATCTTGCCAGAATCCGATGGAAGCATCCTATCACTTGATCAAGCTATGAAGCAGCACATTCAGAGAGCTCTCACTATTACCAAGGGTAAGATTTATGGGAAAGGTGGGGCTGCAGAACTTCTTGAAATAAATGCAAATACGCTGAGGCACCGCATGCGCCTGCTCGGAATTCCCTATAGAAAGGAGGTCAGCGAAAAGTTTGCCATGTCATGTCAATGGGGAAGGGACACATTCAAAGAAGATGGGGCCGTCCTAGATAATTAAAAAGGGTTACTTGAGATAATTATCTAGGACAGCCCCAAATATTTTACGTTATCCCCATGATTCCCTGGATGATCTGACGCCAGTTAACTCTATTTTTCAAGTGTCTGCTCATGGCAAACTTTCTAGAATGTAAAGAACTGGAAGTTTCAGGGAATAACTTGAAGAAAACGGACCAGTTCAACAGGGCATTTTACAGGAACATAGAACGATGTTACAGTCCATTTATAAAAAGGGAATTTCTACTGGACTATAACTCAGCGATGTTCTCATTGGCCCCTTTAATCCGGGATAGTTCTTTCATCACTGGATTCTTACCAAGAATACGCAAACCGTATACGGAACTGATTAGTAGGAGTGCCTTGATCCAAAGAAACATCAGTTCCATACTGGAATAAAAGCGTGGTATTCGGAGTGGTTTGAATTCCCACTGAACCCATTACAAAGTGTTCTATAAAAGAGTCACCCTGTTTAACACCGTTAATTTCGGTCTCTCCTCCAGTATGTAAGTCATAAGTAGCCCCGACCCACATCGCCTTCGTTACGTTATAACTTACGTGAGCGTTAACAGAATAAATGGGATCCTGCTTCAGATCTAATCCAGCGGAGGTATAGTTATTATTATTTGTATAAAAATCAACCGCACCAACTGTTTCAAAAGTAAAATTACCAGCTGAAATTATGATAGGGGCATAAACAATACGAAAATCCCATCTATTAGTCCCAAAATTTACAGATTTATTCTTATCGTATTCACCAGTCGGAGGAATTGCATAAATACAAAGCATGTTCCAGAACGAAAGTGATGGTGATTTGACGAAATTCCACCACCCTGCTCCAGCCAATGCTATATCACCCAGCCCCGAGCTGGTGTCATTGATCGATGTTCCATTTCCCGGGACTTGTAAGTGTTGCGAACCAAACGGTACAACCGCATTCGCGACAAAGGTTAGTTTGTCTGTGGGAGCCCAATAATGAGCATAACGTGCAAATGCCACATCTAGTCTCAAATCAGCACTTGACACATATTTTCCACCAGCTCTGATCTGGTCACCACTTATATTTCTATAGTAGAGAATAAAAGCATCCGTCCCCCCCGGTGCAGGAATATAGTCTCTAGGATCCGTATCTTCCCCAGCAGCAAAACAAAACGTTGGTACAGCCAGAGCAAAAAGGACAATTCCAATTATCCACCATCGTGTTTTCTTTTTTCCCATTACTTTCTCCTTTTGTATTCTTTTATTTCAGGATCACAGGATAGCTTTGCCGAAAGCTTTTGCTGTGCCTCCTTGGCCTCTGCGATAATCCTCTCCAGCACTTCCGCCACCGTGGGCTCGTCCTTAAATCTTCCCATGCGTGTGTTTCCGTCCATAGTGACGGCCTTAAAAGCTGGAAGGGCCTGGGCAAAATGGGGCAGTTGTTTGGCATTCTTAATTCCCGTCGCCAAGACCGCACTGAGCATCTTTAAAAACGGTATTGTTCTGTTTCGCTGCGTCCTGGGAACCGAACACAGACCGATACGTGGGTCTTCATGGCCCAGCGGAACAGATCGTCAAAACGATCGAAGAAGAGAGTATCTTCCGCCTAACGCCCTTCGAAAGTTTTCGAGCAACCGTACGCAATTTATTTGCCATATTTGGTGTCTTGTGACAGTCATGGAGACACTGCCCACAACTAAACAAGATCAACTATTCGTATTTAAAAACAAAATTGCATAGTAATATGGTGCCCTTGGTGCAATGAAATAATGAAGATAAATCGTTCAAAGAATTGTGGTGGGCGGGTGCGAGCTAAAATTAATCATGATATATCGTTAAATCATCAAATAACATGCCTTCTGAAGTTGGATACACTGACGTTGTTTCAATAAGAATTTTTCCCTGCGGAAAAAGCTGGTCGAGAAAAACTGGACAAGGTGCATAAGTGCGAAACCTGCTCTAGAATGCCTCAAAGGAGGAGCAACCTATGAGCAAAAGACCGAGAAAAATCATGCACCAGCTCGCAAGGAGTGCCATAGTCGGTCTGCTGTCTCTCTTGTTGCCCAGATCCTGTAGTTTGCTGCCGCTACATCATGCTGGCCCTTGCCAAGCGGACGAACCAAGATCTTCGAACTCTTGGGACCCTGCTTCATGTCTGCTGTGAAGAATTCAAACAGGTGACTTTTACCGAAGCCATGGCCATAATGCTGGTGCTATTGAAGCAGGCACTTGCATATGTTCCGGAAATGACCACTGAGCTGATGTAATCCTTGATCGAACATTTTCTTAAGGAACTTCTGCCAATTTATGGGGCACGTTGGCTACTTGGTTGGTTACATGGCGCCGTTTCTTGCTAAAAAACTGATCGTTAAGTACCTTTAAGCTTGCTCGGGAGTTGAGTTACTCTTTAACAAAACGCCCCAAAGGGGCGTTCGCTATTTGCTCCGATCCTGCTCTTGCTTGTATGCGTATTTAACTATTTGAATGATGGATTTTTTTCGAAAATGTTGACCTCAGGAATTTGCAAAATTGTGTGGAGGTTTCCGGGTAGCTGAAGTCGCTTCTTCAGGATGGCCACCAGAAGATAAATGCTGACTGCAATCCATGCCTGGGTTTTGACGGCATTGGGCGATGTTCCGTAAAACGTTTTGATTCTCAAGTGCTGTTTGATCCACCGGAAAAGAAGCGCCACCTGCCAACGTTGTTTGTAAATATCGGCGATGGTCATGGCGGGAACAGTAAAGATATTTGTCAGAGAGACAAAACGCTTTTGGGCGTCCAGATCCACATAAGAAACTCGGCGTAGAGTCTCCGGATAGGCTTCCCGGGATTTCTTACTTGTCAGAACGATGCTTTGATCGGAACGGAGCCCGGCGTTTTGTCCACTTCCCTGGATTTGACTCTCCTGTAACGAAGATTGCTCTTGGCGCGAATCACAAAGAAAGCAGGAAACAGATTGATGGCATAAAGCCTCGCAAAGTCTACGTATCCACGAACCATAGTGATGACTGCACTCTTTTCCATGGGTAGGGTATCCAGAATATCGACATCGTGTACTTTGCCGGTGGTCAGTCTGATAAACGTCGGAATGGGTCCTCGCAGATCGAGCAAAGTGTGCAGAAAATGAGCCCATGGGAACAGGGAAAGACACAGATCAATGGTCGTTGAGTCGAAAGCATAAAGAGAATAATCCAGTTCGATTGCCGGTTCTTCGTTTTGATAGAGTTTCCTGGCTATGAGGATAAAATGATAAGCAAAGTCCTGATAAACCGGCAATCCCTCTTTTCGCTGGCATCTGCCAGAGTGGACCCCGAAACCTGACCACGAAATCCATTGTGATAAAGCTTCTCCTGATGAGAGTTCAGGCATGTCTCAATATCCCTAAGGCTTTCTCTATACGTAAGCTGGGCGTAAGCAAGACAGAGAAACTGATCGTGACAGGGAAACCCTCTGACCCTGTGATTGCCATTGCACTTCTTGACGAACTCGCCAAACTCGTGGCTTGGGAAATGCTCCAATATCTGTGCGAAAACAGTTTTGCCTGCATTCATGTTCAACCCTCCTTCCCGCTTTGGGGAGGAAGGTACAGACCGGATGCACAAAGTAAATTCAAATCGAAAAAAACGAAAACAGTTTATCTTAATGTATTATATCAACTTATTAAACCATGCCTCATGAACGTTAACCGGATAGCCGTGGAAATTACTCAATCAATTCTGTAAAATAATCCAGGGGGAAATCGGCGAGCTTTTGGGAGGACCCGATTGCAGGGCCGTGAGTTTGGCCGGGAATGCCTTCATAAAAAAACGAGAGAGAACCGGAACGGGGTGAGTCACTTGATCAGATTCGGAAGAAATTGGTCAAAGATCAAGAGGAAAGATTTGACCCTCATCCTGCTGCTGCTGATTCCGGGGGTGCCGATTCCGGGGTGCAACGCCGCACCCAGTTCCACGGCCCTGCCCGCTATCAGATTCAGTTATCCCGCCGTCGAAGACCCCACCGTCACCTTAGGAAAATATCAGCCGATCCTGGACGCCATGGCCGCGGCGGTCGGTCGCCCGGTGTCGATTGTCCTCCGGAATACCTACGGCGAGATCGTGCAGGACCTGGGGCGCGGCGATGCCGACGTGGGAATCCTCAATTCTTTCTCCTACGTAGACATTGTCTCCCGCGCCAAGTTGTCGCCCCTGGTCAGGCGTGTCCAGGCAGGCCGCGACACCTACCAGAGCTACCTCATCGTCCGCGAGAACGCCGGGATCAAGCGTTATCAGGATCTTCGCGGGAAGGTGATCGTCTTTCCCGATTCCCGTTCCACGACGGGTTACCTGATGCCGCGGCTGATGCTTCGCCGTCACCACATGGAAATGAGCCGCGACTTTGCGCGCGTCCTCCTCGTGGGGTCCCACGAATCGACGGCCCTGGCGGTGGCCAACGGCACCGCCCATGCCGGCGCCGTGGCCTCTTACATCTACGAGAGACTCGATCCGGCCGTTCAGGCAAAGCTGGACATCCTGGATCTCTCCGAGCCGATTCCCTTCGGGCCGGTCGTGGCCCGGGCGGCTCTGGGAAACCGCCTCCTGGAACGCATCCGGCTTTTCTTCGTCGACCTGAACCGCAGCCCCCAGGGGGTGTCCCTCCTGAGAGACGCCGGGCTGAGCGGCTTCACCGTTGCGACCGACAAGGACTATGTCTCGATCCGTGAACTGGTGCGCCGCCTCCGCGAGGCCGGCCCATGAACCTGTCCACCAAGTTCGCCATTGCCGCAACGGCACTCACCGCCTTTATCGTGGGCGGGGTCACCCTGATCGCCGTGCAGCGTGAGCAGCGGATGATCGCCCAGGAGATCGAGCGCAAGGGGACGGTGCTGGCCGACACCCTCGCCATGTCATCCGTCAGCGCGCTGATGAGCTACGACTACGCAACGCTGAAGCGCTTCCTCGAGGCGGCGAAGAAGGACCCGGGCATCACCTATGCCATGGTCCTCGATTCGACCGGCTTGATCAAGATGCATACCGATCTCAAAGAGATCGGCCGTTACGTCAGCGACGACATCAGCGCCCGGGCGCTCGATACGGACGAGGTGCTCGTGCAGCGTCTGCCCGAGGGATCGGGTGGAATGCTCTACGATGTGGCGGCGCCGATGGTGGCCGCCGGCCGGCGCGTGGGCGTGCTTCGGCTGGGGCTTTCCACCCGCGGCATGCAGACCGCCCTGCAGCGCTCCCGCAACCAGATCGCCTTGATCGGCCTGGCGGCCCTCGTCCTGGGGATCGGCGGCGCCGTCACCATGGCCCGTCGCATCTCCCGGCCCCTTCGGGAATTGGTGGTCGGTGCCAAAGCCGTGGCGCGCGGCGACCTCACTTGGCGTGCGCGAGTCCGCGCCCGCGACGAAGTCGGCGAAGTGGCGTCGGCCTTCGGTTTCATGGCGGAGAACCTTCAGAATCACATCGATGAAAAGGTCAGGGCCGACCGCCTGGTCACGCTCGGAACGCTGGCGGCCGGCATTGCCCACGAAGTCCGCAATCCCCTGGAGGCCATCAAAGGGGCGGCGCAGGTCATTGAGAAGAGCGGCATTGATCCCACGGTTCAGAAGTTCACCCGGATCATCAAGGACGAGGTCACGGAACTGGACGGCTTCCTCGAGGGGTTCCTGCGGTTCGCGCGTCCCGCCCCTCTGGCGCTGGAGTCCCTGGATGTCGGCGAATTGGCCGGGGAAACGCTGGTGCTTCTGGAACCCCTGTGCAGCGACCACGAAATCACCCTGATGCGGGATCTGGCCGATCCGCTGCCAACCGTCACGGCCGACCCCCACCAGCTCAAACAGGTCCTGATGAATCTCTGCCTGAACGCCATTCAGGCCATGCCCGGCGGCGGAACACTGACCGTGGCCAGCCGGCCGGCGGTCCAGGACGGCCGGAATGGCGTGGAACTCCAGGTCCGCGACACCGGAACGGGAATGACGGAGAGCATCCGCCGTGAAGTATTCGAACCCTTCTTCACCACCAAGGCGGGCGGGAGCGGCCTGGGTCTGGCCGTCAGCCGGAGTATCGTCGAGCGACACGGCGGGCGGATCTCGATGACCACGAAAGAGGGCCAAGGCACGGCGATGACTGTCTGGCTGCCGGCGACCGACATCGGTACAGAAGTTGCTTCGTTTTCCGAGGAGGTGTCATGATGGCCGAAACGATCCTGCTGGTAGACGACAAGCCGAACAATCTGGAGGTACTCGGAGAGCTTCTGCGGCAGGAGGGCTACGAGGTCCGCACGGCCCGCTCCGGCCAGGAGGCGCTGGCCGTGGCCGCCGCCTCGCTGCCCGACGTGGTCGTCACGGATTTCAAGATGCCCCGGATGAACGGGTTGGAGCTCCATCAGGCCCTCCATGCCATCGATGCGGACCTCCCCACCATCATCATCACCGCCTTCGGCACCGTGGAATCGGCCGTGGCCGCCATCAAGCTGGGTGCCTACGACTATCTCACCAAGCCCCTGGATCATGAAAAACTCAAGCTGGTCCTGCGGCGCGCCATGGATCAGCGGCGCATCCTCCGCGAGAACCGCGATCTTCGCGCGGCACTCCGGACACAAAAGGCCTTTGACCGGATCGTGGGGAACAGCCCGAAGATGCAGCAACTGCTGCAGCTGGTCCGGACGCTGGCCCCGTCCACGGCCAACGTCCTGCTCCAAGGAGAGAGCGGAACGGGAAAGGAGCTGGTGGCTCAGGCCATCCACGAGGCGAGTCCGCGCCACGAACGGCGCCTGGTGGTCGTGAACTGCTCGGCCCTCAACGAAAGCCTGCTGGAGAGCGAACTTTTCGGCCACGAGAAAGGCGCCTTCACCGGTGCGGCGGGGCGCAAGCTGGGGTGGTTTGAAGTGGCCGACGGCGGCACACTCCTGCTGGACGAGATCGGAGAGATGTCGCCCCGCCTCCAGGTCAAGCTCCTGCGGGTTATCCAGGAAAGAGTCCTCGAACGCGTCGGAGGGACGGATCCGGTCCGGGTGGACTTCCGCCTCATCGCCGCAACCAACCGGGCCCTCAAGGCGGAAGTGGCGGCTGGCCGGTTCCGCGAGGATCTCTACTACCGGCTGGCCGTCTTCAGCCTGAAAATACCCCCTCTTCGGGAACGGCGGGCGGACATTCCTCTCCTGGTGAGCCACTTCATCCGGGAATGCAGCCGGCGAGAGGGCAAGAAGGTCAGCTCCGTCAGCCCAGAGGCCATGGAGCGGCTGGTTCAGTATCCTTGGCCCGGGAACGTCCGGGAACTGGAAAACGCCCTGGAGCGGGCGGTCGTCGTGGCCCAGTCGGACCAGTTGACCCTGGACGTTCTTCCTGAGGAGATCCAGGAGTGGTCCTCCGCCGGACGGCCTCCGGTGCGGCCGCTGGAGGAGCTGACCCTGGAGGAGATGGAGCGCCTGCTCATCGCCAAGACCCTGGAACGCACCGGGGGGAACAAAAGCCAGGCCGCCCGGCTGCTCAACATCCATCGCCGGAGCATCTACAACCGGCTGAAAAAATACAACCTGGCCGGGAGCTGAAGACCGTCCTTCCGGCTCAGTTGTACAGAGCCCTTCATACAACCCCTTTCTGAAGCCCGTCCCTTCCGTCGTATTGTCCTGCCCTCGTTCCGGACATTTGACGTCTCAAGCCATCCCTTCTGTCCCGCCAACAGCAGGTGATCCTCCCAGCACACCGACCGGGGTCCGCTGGTCACAACCAGCACACCGGGATGCCGGTCCCCTCTCCCCTTTTCCCGCACGGATGCCCACCCAGGCTTGATTCGCCGCTGTGGCACAGGATGTGCTTTGACTGGACAGCGGTATCCGGGTGTAGAACCGGATGTATCGCCGGTAAGAATGGAACTATCGGCATTTATTGGACATTGAAGGGAGGGTGCCATGAAGAGATGGATTTCCGGAGTCTTTGCGTTCCTTTCGGTTTGGCTTTTGGCGGGTCTTCAAACAGCGGCGTTCGCCGGCGAAAAGCTCATGGTCTATACCTCGATGAAGGAGAGCCTGATCGGTGAGCTGCGGGATGCCTTCGTCAAAAAGCATCCCGATATCGCCTTCGACTACTACTCGGCGGGGGCGGGGAAGCTCATGGCCAAGGTGGCTGCCGAGCGCCAGTCCGGGAAACTGACTGTGGACGTTCTGTGGCACAGCGAGGTGCCGGATTTCTACAAACTCAAGACAGAGGGCATGTGGGAGAAGTACATCTCTCCCGAGTCCAAGGCCGTCCAGAGCACGGTGAAGGATCCCGAGGGCTCCTTTACAGCGGCCCGCCTGGGGACACTGGGTGTCGCCTACAACACCAAGAAGGTCGCCGTACCGCCCAAGAGCTGGGCGGACATGCTCGATCCGCGCTTCAAGGACGGCTTCGCGATCGCCAACCCGGCCCTGTCCGGAACGGCCATGATGAGCGTGGCGCTGATCACCAACACCTTCGGCTGGGATTACATCGAAAAACTCAAGCAAAACGGGGCAAAAATCGGCGCTGGGTCAGGCCAGGTGGTCGATGACACGGCCTCCGGGGACTTCAAGGCGTCCCTGGCGCCGGACTACATCGCCGTCGACAAGATCAAGAAGGGGGCCAACATGGGGCTGGCCTACTTCAAGGAGGTCCTCGTCGTGCCGAGCCCCATCGCCATCTTCAAGGGCACCCCGAACCTCAAGGCCGCCAAGACCTTCGTCGATTTCCTGCTCTCCAAGGAGGGTCAGAGCATCGTGGCCAAGGGGGGAACCCTGCCGGTCCGGGCCGATGTGGCCGTGGACACCAAGTATGGCCTCATGAAGGCCGACGAGGCCGTCAGCCGGGCCATGAAGGCCGACTATCAGAAGGTGATGGCCGAGAAGGAGGCCATTATCCAGAAATTCACCAAGATCATGCGTTGACGGACATGCCGCTCAAGGGCGGGTGAAGGGCCGGCGGGACCTGCCGCCCTCCCTTCCTTTGAATCCGCCTGCAAACGCTGTCCCCACGGCCTGCCGCGGGGACAGCGGACAGAACTGGAATGGTTGTTCTGATCAGGAATCGAAAATCTTCCGCAGCCTGCTGCGGAGAACTTCAATTCGTCTGCTCGTCGTAAAGGAGGGTCTGCATGGCCGACGTGCGGCTGGAAAATCTGACGGCGGTTTTCGGGACCCACCGTGTCTTCGAAGGGTTTTCCCTGACGATCCGGGACGGGGAGTGCTTCACGCTGCTGGGTCCGTCCGGGTGCGGCAAGACCGTGGTGGGAAGGATGATTGCGGGGTTCGAACATCCCGGGAGGGGTGACATCTTCATCGGGGATCAATTGGTTTCCAGTGCCTCCCAAGATGTCCACGTTCCGACGGAACAGCGGGGCATCGGTGTGGTCTTTCAGGACTATGCCGTCTGGCCCCACAAGACGGTGTATCAGAACGTGGCCTATCCGCTGGAGATCCAGGGCGTCGACGCCACAGATGCGTCGGCGCGCTGCCGGGAGGGCATTTCCCTCGTCCACCTGGACGGCCTCGAGGACCGTTATCCGTCCCAGCTCTCGGGCGGGCAGCAGCAGAGGGTGGCCCTGGCGCGGGCCCTGGTTTCCCGACCCCGGCTCCTGCTCCTGGACGAGCCGCTCACCAACCTGGATGCGAACCTGCGGGAAGAGATGCGGTTCGAGATCAAGGACCTCCAAAAACAGACCGGTGTGACCATCCTCTACGTGACCCATGACCAGGAGATCGCCCTGGCCATCTCCGACCGGATGGGCATCATGGGAAAAGACGGGGCGCTCCGCCAGATCGGCACTCCCCACGAGGTCTACACCCATCCGGACGACGCGTTCGTCTTCAACTTCCTGGGGGTGGCAAACTTCATTCCCATGGAACTCATCAACGATGCGGTCCGAATCACGGGAAGCGATGTGCCGCTCCAGGCCGAGGTATCGGTCGAGACGAGGGAACGCATCGCCCGGGGCGAAGTCGTGGCCGCCTGCCGGCCCTTCGAAATCGACCTGGTCCGCCAGGGCGGTGCGACGCGCGGCATCGTGCGGCGGCGCGTGTTCCTGGGTCCGATCGTGATCTATTTCATCCGGGTGGGCGAAGTCGAGATCCGGGCGCAACAGGAAGCGGCGGAAGCCTTCCTGGACGGCCGCGCCCTTGAGGAAGGGGAGGCCTGCGGCCTCAAGTTCCAGACACTGCGCTGGTACGACCGAAACAGCGTCGGAAAGGAGGCCTGACCATGACCTTCTTCGGTCGCAAATACGGCATCGCGGAGCTCCTGCTCCTGTTTTCGGTCCTGATCCTGGTGGTTGTCGTCGCCGTCCCGATCCTGCTCATCCTCTGGACTTCATTTGTGGTGGACGGGACGCTCAACATTGCAGGCATCATCGATGTCCTGCGGCAGCCCGACGTTTTTCAGGCCATCGTGAACTCCCTGATCATCGCCGCGGCGGTCACGCTGGTAAGCACCATCCTGGGCGTCTTCTTCGCCTGGCTCGTCTCCAGGACGGATCTGCCCTTCAAAGGGGCGATGAAGTTGCTCTTTCTGGTCCCCTTCATGCTGCCCTCATTCATCGGGGCCATCGCCTGGAAGATCCTGCTGTCGCCCCGGTCCGGCCTCATCAACAAGTGGCTCATGGGCCTCTTCGGCACCGATCAGCCCTTTTTCAACATCTACAGCCTCTGGGGCATCGTCGCCGTCGAAAGCATGTACCTGTTCCCATTCGTTTTCATCCAGGTTTCCGGGGCCCTGGAGCGGATGGATCCCACCCTGGAGGAATCGGCGCGGATCTCGGGGGCGGGACTGCTCACCATCACCCGCCGCATCACGCTGCCCCTGATGCGGCCGAGCATCGCCGCGGGGGCGCTCCTGGTCGCCCTCTATTCTCTGGCCCATTTCGGCGTTCCCGCCGTCCTGGGAACCGAGAGCGGCATCTTCAACGTCCCGACGCTGATCTATCAGAAGATCTACGCCAGCGCAGGCAAGTTCGACGCCATCCGGGAGGGGACGATCCTCTCCTCGCTCCTGGTGCTCTCGGCCGCCCTGATCCTCTACTCCCAGAACAAGATCCTCACGGCGGGCCGGTTCCAGGTCATCGCGGGAAAGAGCGTACGGCCCATGCTCCTGAAGCTCCGCGGGCTCCGGTACCCCCTCTTGATCCTGAGCGTCCTGTATATCGGCGTCACCGTGCTGTTGCCTACCGTCACCATCTTCTTGGTCTCCATGCTCAAGACCTATGGGCTCAGTTTCACGCCCGAGAACATGACCTGGCACAATTTCGAATACATCCTGTTTAAGATGAAGCTGACCAAGGATGCCATCTGGAACAGCTTCTACCTCTCCCTGACGGCGGGACTGGTCACGATGCTGGTGGGGACCCTGATCTCCTATGTGATCGTGAAGATGAAGGTCCGGGGGAAGTTCGTCCTGGAGTTCCTGGGGCTTCTGCCTTTCTCGGTTCCCGGCACGGTCATCGCCCTGGGCGTGATCCTCATGTGGAGCGGGAAGTTCGGGGTGAACCTCTACAACACGGCCTGGATCATCTTCGTGGCCTACATCGCCCGCTACATGGCCTTCGCATTGAAATCCACCTCGGCGGCCCTGGAACAGGTAGGCGACTCGCTGGAGGAGGCGGCGCGGGCCTGCGGGGCCACGCACTGGCAGTCCATGAAGGACATCGTCCTGCCGCTGATCAAGCCGGGAATGGTGGCGGCCTTTTTCCTGATCTTCCTGCCGGCGCTGCGTGAGCTGACCACCTCGGTCCTGCTCTACGGCCCGAAGACCCGGACCATCGGGGTGGCGATCTATGCGCTCAACGAGGATGGTGAGACGGTGCTGGCCGCCGCCCTTTCGGCGGTGGCGCTGGTCATCATCATCGTCGGGCAGTGGGTAATCAAGCGCATCACCGGCACCACCAAGATCACAGGGGGAGGTTGACAGCCATGGCACACGTGACTCTCAAGGACATCACCAAACGGTTCGGGGACGTCGTGGCCGTAGACCGGTTGAATCTCGAAATCGCACGCGGCGAGTGCATCTCCTTCCTCGGCCCTTCCGGCTGCGGCAAGACCACGACGCTGCGAATGCTGGCCGGCTTCGAGGACCTGGACGAGGGCGAGATCCTGGTCGGGGACCGGGTCATCTCCTCGAGCTTCAAGAAGTATTACCTGCCGCCGGAGAAGCGGGACTTCGGGATGGTCTTCCAGGCCTTCGCCGTCTGGCCCCACCTGACGGTTTTCGACAATGTGGCCTTTGCGCTCCAGATCCGCGGGCTTTCCAGGGCCGAGATCGAGGAGAAGACCTCCCAGGCCCTGAAGTACACCGGGCTTCTCGACGCACGGGACAGTTACCCCAACGAGCTTTCGGGCGGGCAGAAGCAGCGCATCGCCCTGGCCCGATCCATTTCCTTCAACCCGACGGTCATGCTCCTGGACGAACCTCTCTCCAACCTCGATCCCAAAATGCGCGAAGTCATGCGCTTCGAGATCAAGGAGCTGCAGAAGCGGTTCAACTTCACCATCATCTACGTGACCCACGACCAGGCCGAGGCCATGGCCCTTTCCGACCGGATCGTCATCATGGACTTCGGCGCCCGGGTACAGCAGGACGACACGCCCGTGAACGTCTACCTCAAGCCGGCCAACAAATTCGTCTTCAGCTTCATCGGCCTGTCGAATTTCCTGGAGGTCGAGTACGAAGGGGAGAGGGTCTACCTGGCCGGCGCCCGTGAGGCGGGCCCGCTGACGCTCAACGTGCCGCCGCCGCGAACCTCAGTCAAATTGCCTACCCTGGCCTGCCGGCCGGGCGAGATCGGCCTGGTGCCGGAGGGGGGGATCAGGGGGATCATCCACCGCCGGACCCTGCTGGGCGACATCATCGATTACCGAGTGAAGGTAGGCGGCCAGGAGATCCGAGTGCAGGTGAGCGTCCGCAAGCCGCTCTTCGAAGAAGGTCAGCCCTGCGGCCTGGTTTTTCCCCAGGTGCACTGGTACGCCGATTAGGCAGGGAGGTTGCGACCGTCGGCCGGCCGGCGGTGGTCACACCGAGGTTGCCTTTCCTGCCCTGTCAGCCCCGGATGAAACCCCGGACAGGCCCGGGGGTTACGGCGGCGGCACGTTGAGCGTCAGCGGATCGCGGATCCGCCTCCCTCATCGCCTGTACAAACCGTCGCCGTGGCGAGCCCCCAAAAAAAGGGGGCCTTTCGGCCCCCTGTCCGCATCCTTTCTACAGATTCTACTTTCCCTTGGCCTTCAGGATGATCCGGCAGTCGGCGACGGTCGCCCCCTTCCCCTCCTCGTGGACCAGCAGGGGGTTGACGTCGAGCTCGACGATCTCGGGGTGGTTGACGACCATCTCTGAGAGCCTGACCATGTTCATCTCGATGATCTCCACGTCCGACTTCGGCCGTCCCCTGAATCCGGTGAACATCTTGTAGCCCTTGATCTCCCGGACCATCCGGTGCGCCTCGTCCCGGTCGATGGGGGCCAGGCGGAAGACCACGTCCTTGAAGACCTCGACGAAGATCCCGCCGAGGCCAAACATGATGAGCGGCCCCACGGCATAGCGGTTCATCCCGAGGATCACCTCGTCACCCGGCACGGCCATCTTCTGGACCAGGACCCCCTCGAGATGGGCCTTGGGGTCGTAGCGCCGGGCATTGTCCATGATCCGGGCAAAGGCGCTTTTCGCCTCGGCCTCGGTCTTTACGCCCACGACCACGCCGCCCGCATCGGATTTATGGAGGATCTGCGGTGAGACGATCTTCATGACGACGGGGAAGCCGATCTCGGTCCCGATGCGCATCGCCTCGGCCTCGTCCCTGGCCAGCTTTGTCGGCAGAGTGCTGAAGCCATAGCAGTCCAGGAGCTCCAGGCCGTCCAATTCACCCAGACGGGTCTTCCCGGTGGCCAGGCATCTCTCGATGACCTTCGCGGCCCGGTCCCGGTCATAGGAGAGGCTGAAGGGCGGAAGATGTTCGCGGTTCAGCCAGTTGGAGTACCTGTAGAGGGCCCCAAGGGCCTTGGCTGCGTCTTCGGGGAACTTGTAGACCGGGTAGCCGTGCTCCTGAAGGTACTTCACGCCTGCGGAGACGTCCACCACCCCCATGAAGCAGCAGAGGATCGGTTTGGGGGAGCGCCGGGCGACCCGGACGACCGCCTCGGCCGTTCCCAGGGCGTTGGTCATAGACTGGGGGGTCAGGATTACCAAGGCCCCGTCCACCCCCTCGTCCTTGATGACCGTCGAGAGTGCCTTCTC
>Ga0228535_1001406_pt1 | contig 37467 bp, 27 predicted proteins | sample SJ1metagenome_FD_168457 | JGI IMG/M metagenome (GOLD analysis project Ga0228535, IMG submission 168457) | Enriched culture of PCE-dechlorinating microbial communities from Ithaca, New York, USA - SJ1 | ecosystem: Engineered > Modeled > Simulated communities (microbial... > Unclassified | place...
GTTTCAATCCACGCTCCCGCGTAGGGAGCGACAGCCCGTCCGTCTTGGCTTTTACCGCATCGGCCGGTTTCAATCCACGCTCCCGCGTAGGGAGCGACGCATCAGTCGGTATACCTGGCCCGCTGTCTGGTTTGTTTCAATCCACGCTCCCGCGTAGGGAGCGACTCGGACGCCGGAATATGAGGGCTGTTCCCTCGCCGTTTCAATCCACGCTCCCGCGTAGGGAGCGACTCCACCTGGCGCCTTGCGAATCCTTCTATTCTTGTTTCAATCCACGCTCCCGCGTAGGGAGCGACATCAAATGCCCCCCATGCCCATCTTGTTGAGTTTGGTTTCAATCCACGCTCCCGCGTAGGGAGCGACGGCCCGTCACGCGATAACGGCCATGTCCGACGGCAGTTTCAATCCACGCTCCCGCGTAGGGAGCGACACATAAATGCAATCATGATGTACTATGTAATCAAGTTTCAATCCACGCTCCCGCGTAGGGAGCGACCGCAGATTGGATGGCGGGGGGAAGGAGCTGGCCAGTTTCAATCCACGCTCCCGCGTAGGGAGCGACGCTCTCGGCACGTTGATACGGCCAAGAAGAGAGCTGTTTCAATCCACGCTCCCGCGTAGGGAGCGACGGCCGAGGTCCAGGGGGCGATAGTACTGGCAAAGTTTCAATCCACGCTCCCGCGTAGGGAGCGACCGGGAGAGCGCGTTCAATGGCCCCAACTGGTGGCTGTTTCAATCCACGCTCCCGCGTAGGGAGCGACTTTAGATTGAGGGCAGGAGATGGTGATTGATTGGCTGTTTCAATCCACGCTCCCGCGTAGGGAGCGACCCAGCGGCGTGGATTGATCGCCAAGATCCACGTGGCGTTTCAATCCACGCTCCCGCGTAGGGAGCGACGGAAGTGGCTCCGGAGGATATTTTCGACGACGTCGTTTCAATCCACGCTCCCGCGTAGGGAGCGACTCGTGTTGCCCGTGGTGATAAACTGGTTGTTCAGTTTCAATCCACGCTCCCGCGTAGGGAGCGACGATTTCGGCCTTCGTGACCTCGGGGATGCGGAGAGTTTCAATCCACGCTCCCGCGTAGGGAGCGACCGGATGCGGTGGCGACGGTTGGCGGCAATACCCGGGTTTCAATCCACGCTCCCGCGTAGGGAGCGACCCGGACGTGATTGCATCCTTCAACGGACTGACGTTTCAATCCACGCTCCCGCGTAGGGAGCGACACGACGACCGACGGCAAGATCGACACCAACAGCGAGTTTCAATCCACGCTCCCGCGTAGGGAGCGACGGAACAACCACGCCACTCCCGGCGCGGTCGGCGCGTTTCAATCCACGCTCCCGCGTAGGGAGCGACTGCAGTCCGCCTTGGGCACCGGTGAGCGTGGCCTGTTTCAATCCACGCTCCCGCGTAGGGAGCGACACCTGGTCCGTCATGAGGTCGTTCATCGGCACAGTTTCAATCCACGCTCCCGCGTAGGGAGCGACTCGGCTCGGCAGCCAGCTCCGCGTAGGTGGTCAGGTTTCAATCCACGCTCCCGCGTAGGGAGCGACTGTGCCTGCAAGCCATGGTAAAATGGGCCGTCAAGTTTCAATCCACGCTCCCGCGTAGGGAGCGACTGGGCGCCTTCACCGGTGCCGATGTGGTCGGTGCTGTTTCAATCCACGCTCCCGCGTAGGGAGCGACGATAGATGGGGTATGTACCGTTCAGACCTGTAACCGTTTCAATCCACGCTCCCGCGTAGGGAGCGACCGGACCCGGCTGCAGGAGGCGATAGGCCTGGCCCGGTTTCAATCCACGCTCCCGCGTAGGGAGCGACACTGCTATCCTGACTGCCGCTAAGGTGCTCGATGAGTTTCAATCCACGCTCCCGCGTAGGGAGCGACGTTCCTTAGTGGTCACATTTCCGACCACACGACGTTTCAATCCACGCTCCCGCGTAGGGAGCGACTGTCTGTTTCATCCTCGTTGCCCTCCCTTCCAGCGTTTCAATCCACGCTCCCGCGTAGGGAGCGACCGAGCGTTCCAATAGATATTGTACCCGCATAAAATGTTTCAATCCACGCTCCCGCGTAGGGAGCGACTCGACGACGTTTAACCTGCCAGACCTGCGCGGGGTTTCAATCCACGCTCCCGCGTAGGGAGCGACGAGGGCTTCCATCGTTCCGGGCGACCCTCGGCATTGTTTCAATCCACGCTCCCGCGTAGGGAGCGACCCACGCCATCCCGGCGCATATCCGTGATCAGTTTGCGTTTCAATCCACGCTCCCGCGTAGGGAGCGACAGGGCCTACGATTTTACAACAGGCTGGCCGACGTGTTTCAATCCACGCTCCCGCGTAGGGAGCGACGCATTGATCAACCGCCTGACCTGGATTCATGCCAAGTTTCAATCCACGCTCCCGCGTAGGGAGCGACTGGTGGCGAAGCTCAGCCGGGCGTCCGTCGACCAGTTTCAATCCACGCTCCCGCGTAGGGAGCGACGTAGGCCCTCGCCCAGTTGGCGCAGTCGTGGATGTTTCAATCCACGCTCCCGCGTAGGGAGCGACGAGATCCGCCACATTGCATTCAACTATCTTACGGGTTTCAATCCACGCTCCCGCGTAGGGAGCGACCATTTCCCCCCGGAATTCCTGGGGGTTTCAGGCGGGTTTCAATCCACGCTCCCGCGTAGGGAGCGACTCCCAATCTCCTGTACCATATTATTATACGCCGGTTTCAATCCACGCTCCCGCGTAGGGAGCGACATACCGAGAGTGAGATTGAGATAATTCCGCATGAGTTTCAATCCACGCTCCCGCGTAGGGAGCGACTCCGTTTCCGCGTCTACGGGCAGGGTACACCGCCGTTTCAATCCACGCTCCCGCGTAGGGAGCGACCAACCTCACCGGGAGGATCCAGGAGGCATGCGCGGTTTCAATCCACGCTCCCGCGTAGGGAGCGACCTTTTCAGATTATCAGCCTGACCAGAGATTTTTTTGTTTCAATCCACGCTCCCGCGTAGGGAGCGACAACTGATGGGCAGCCAATCCAGATGATAGCGCAGCGTTTCAATCCACGCTCCCGCGTAGGGAGCGACATGGGCTGGATGCGCTGAACGATTATGTTGGAACGTTTCAATCCACGCTCCCGCGTAGGGAGCGACGACCGTTTCCCCTTTTTTCGGCAGAGGGATCCTGTTTCAATCCACGCTCCCGCGTAGGGAGCGACAGGTCCTGGCCGACCAGCGGCGGGGGCTCCTGGCGTTTCAATCCACGCTCCCGCGTAGGGAGCGACGCAAGCCCGTGGAAACCTACAATTACGAGACCAAGTTTCAATCCACGCTCCCGCGTAGGGAGCGACGTGTTGTCTGTTGTAGCGGCAAGGATCGACTGTGCATCGTTTCAATCCACGCTCCCGCGTAGGGAGCGACCAGGGACGGTCCCGAATGGCCGCATCTGATTTGATGTTTCAATCCACGCTCCCGCGTAGGGAGCGACCGTGATCCGCTACGAGCAGCCCGCCTCATTCGCCGTTTCAATCCACGCTCCCGCGTAGGGAGCGACACCGGCGCATCTGGGCGGTCATGGACCAGTACAAGTTTCAATCCACGCTCCCGCGTAGGGAGCGACCTTGCCGGCCAAACCACAGTAACCTTGGCGAGGTAGTTTCAATCCACGCTCCCGCGTAGGGAGCGACAGCAAATACAGGCCATAGCCGAGCATTGAAAGCCCCCCGTTTCAATCCACGCTCCCGCGTAGGGAGCGACTGCTGGCAAATCGTCTGGCATGGTTTCAGGCAGTAGGTTTCAATCCACGCTCCCGCGTAGGGAGCGACGGGGAATGGCGGAGGCTTATATTTCCTTGCGTGGTTTCAATCCACGCTCCCGCGTAGGGAGCGACTTCGAGGACAACGATTTTTTCGACGGGGATCTCGGTTTCAATCCACGCTCCCGCGTAGGGAGCGACGGGCGACCCGTTTCAGGCAGCCGGCTGTATTCCGGGTTTCAATCCACGCTCCCGCGTAGGGAGCGACCCGGCAATCAGGCAGCCGCTATCAACGATCACCGGTTTCAATCCACGCTCCCGCGTAGGGAGCGACCCGTTTCATCCGGCAATTTGATGCGGACGGGGAGGTTTCAATCCACGCTCCCGCGTAGGGAGCGACTTATTTAGCGGGCCGATGGTCCGCGCCATCCTCGTTTCAATCCACGCTCCCGCGTAGGGAGCGACGTTAATTGGGATGCAAGCCGAATCATCACAGTAAGTTTCAATCCACGCTCCCGCGTAGGGAGCGACTTTTGGGACTTTGGAGTCGGCCACATTACTTGAGCTGTTTCAATCCACGCTCCCGCGTAGGGAGCGACGTTCCAGATGTTCCAGATGTTCCACTTCCAAAAGTTTCAATCCACGCTCCCGCGTAGGGAGCGACGGCAATGGTTATGAATTGCACCTGGGGGATAATATCGTTTCAATCCACGCTCCCGCGTAGGGAGCGACGGTTGATAGCCCCGGCCCATACCCCGGCTGACCCCGTTTCAATCCACGCTCCCGCGTAGGGAGCGACTTACCCAGGGGCACGGTGATGTAATAGCCGGAGGGGTTTCAATCCACGCTCCCGCGTAGGGAGCGACTAGGGTCGCGTTCATGTCCGTTTACGCCTTTTTTAGGTTTCAATCCACGCTCCCGCGTAGGGAGCGACATGGGCATGTACGCCGTAGATGAGTACGGGGCGGTTTCAATCCACGCTCCCGCGTAGGGAGCGACGGGAGCTGCGACAGGAGCGCAGAGTAAAGTTTGTGTTTCAATCCACGCTCCCGCGTAGGGAGCGACATACTTCTTATAACTTCTTATTTTTTCTCACAAAATTCCATAAAATCCGCGATCACCTATTTTTTTCCCGTTTCAATATTCAATTATCAAAGATCCTTGATCAAAACAGACCTGAAATCGGCCTATTATCAGCACCGCGAAGATCCTTGGGTTTTTATGATCCCTTGAGGTTCGCGCCGACCGTATCAAACAATCAACGGCCCTTCCTGATCGAGGGCCGGTTTCGCCCCCACATGCTCGACCCGGCGTTTCCAGTTGGCACCCAGAAAATAAAACCTCAGACTATCGGACTTAGGATCGATTTCCTTGATCAGTTTCTGCCGGAATACAGCCCATTGCGCCGGATCGACAAGGCACTCGAACACGGAGTACTGCACTCTCTGGCCGTAATTCTGACAGACTTTTGCCACACGGTGCAAACGGCGGGCACCACCCGCATCAGAGGTCGCTACATCATAACTAACCAAAACCAGCATGCGTCACCTCAGGTATTCTCTCTAAATTACCCTATTTCCAGATAAAGGGCGGGTAACCGTCCAGATCGCCCCGGATATGGCGCGCCAGCAGCAACGCCTGGATATGGAACAGCAAGCCGATGTCCACTTTTTCGTCGATGAAGGGATGGTAAATCTCCTCCTGCTTTCTCTCCTGGTACGCAATCAGAACCGTCTTGCGTGTTTCATCGTTCATCGTGACGCCCCCCGATTCGGTTTTCTGAAATCCCTTTCCCTGGACCCGCCGCAGATTTATCAAAGACAGGACAAGACGATCCGCCAAAAAGGGCCTGAACTCCTCCATGAGATCGAGGGCCAAACCGGGACGGCCGGGACGATCCCGGTGCAGGAAACCGACTGCCGGGTCCAGCCCCACTCCTTCGAGGGCGGAGCGGATATCATGGACGAGGAGGGTGTAGATAAAGGAAAGCAGGGCATTGACATTGTCCAGAGGCGGCCGGCGGTTGCGTTCATCAAACGGAAACGACGCCTTCTGCGCCACAATCAAATGATCGAACACGTCAAAATAGGAATGGGCCGCGTCCCCCTCGTATCCCCGGACAATATCGAGAGGATGGCCGTCGGCAAGCAACTCCAGGTAATAGGCCAGACGCTTTATCGTCGTATCAAGCCGGCCCTGTTCCATCTTTTCCCCATGGTCACGGAGGGCGCGTTGAAGGACGGTCCGGCAATTGGATATTTTGCCGATGACCATGGTCCGGGCGATATCCGCCGACCCCTTTTCGTCATCGGCCCGCCGGTACTGTTCACGCCGGAGGAGGACATTGCCCGATACGGGCCCCTGGACCCTGGCCAGGAAACGGCCCCGCTCGGACATAAAGCTCATACCGACACCGTTTTCGGCGCAAAACCCCATGAGGAAGGGACTGCAGGAAACATTGCCGAAACAGACGATGCCGCCGATGGTATGGACAGGCAGACGAAGACGGACTTCCCTGTCCACCTTAACGACGATCGTTTCGCCCTCTTTGGCCAGATAGGCCCCCTGTGTGGTAACGAAAAGGGTGTTGAGGTGCTTCTTCACGATTCACCCAGCATTCTTGTCAAATAACGTTTCACGGATCGTTTTTTCTCCATTGTCCGGGGTAAACATTCCTCCACCAGGGAACAGCGGTCGCAGCGTTTTGCGTAAACCGGCTTTGGCGTCCTCCCCGATCGAATCAGTTCATGAACGGCCGCAGCCGCTTGCTCCGTTTCCCGCCTGAGAACTTCGTCGAAAAGAACTTCCAGGCGGCGCCGGGTCTTGCCGTAAAAAAGAGCGCCGGATGGAACCGCCGTGTTAAGCATCTCTTCCAGGCAGATCACCTGGGCGCAGAGCTGGATCTTATCCGACAGGTCCGCCTTCGGTTTCCCCCGTTTATATTCGACGGGAAAGGGCCGCCAGGTCCCATCCTCCTCCAGATGAAACTCGACGACATCCGCCTTGCCGATGAGGCCGAGACGAAGGGAGCGCAACGGCACGCCGTAGTCGATCCGCACCTTTCCCCGCACCACGCTGTCTTCCTCGTGAACCCGTTCATGCATGATGCGGCCTTCGGCGGTCAGACGGTTTTCCGCCCAGACCTGCTCGACGTGGATCAGGGCGCACTGGCGGGGACAGAAAGCCATGTGCTGCAAGGCGGATAACTGAATCAGGTCATCGGGATTGTACATATGACCTCATGCTGCCCGAATGCAGAGGAAAAACGAAATCATATTCCGGTATAATTTCATCGATAAACAACTGAATCCCCGTCATTCCACCAAAGAGGCCGTGTCATCCTGGGATTGCCTTGAGATCCATTTCCAGCATGTATCCTTTTCCTGGATGCCGGATCGATCCCGGCATGACAACATTAAGAATACCCATATACCGGTTTAACAAACCCTTCGTCATTTCGACCGCAAGGAGAAATCTTTAAGAAAAATCAGCAAAAACATATAGATTTCTCACTTTCGTTCGAAATGACATCTTTTTGAAAATGACGCAAATGTGCCGCTCAGTCTCGTTAAGACTTCAACCGCTTTTTGCGCTCCGGTTCGGTCAGGTAATTCTCAGAGGAAACAACCTTTTTCCCCGTTTTCTCCTCCAAATCCAACCGCGCCTTACCGGCGACCTCGCCACCTTTACGGGCGGCGGTTTTGCTCTCCGTGAAACCCCGGGCATCGTCGGCACATGTGATTTCCGTGGTCGCCGCCTCCCCCAGCATGGAGAAAATCAACTCCAGATCCGTCATATGATCCCGCAGGTTTTCCCGTTGCAAACCCTTGAGGGCTTTATGCTCGCCGGGGGTCACGCCGAAGGCCGCCGTGGCGATCTCAGCCGTCAGGATTGCATATTCCTTTTCCTGCTTTACGTCCCGCTTTTTCCATTCGTCCGTCAGTTCTTCCCGGACGGCAATCCCCCGCATCCGTTTTTCGATCCAGGCGTCTGAATACCCTTTCGCTCTGTAGATCGCCTTGGTGCGTTTCGTCGCCAACTCCGGATCTTCGATTTCCTGTACGCGTTCATAACCGACTTTGGCCAGCCAGCGTTTGAAAGGCTCCGCCTTGGGCGAAGGGATGGACTGGATGATGCGGAAGAGGCCCTCGGTGTTGGCGCAGTCGGTTTCTCTCATCTTCCCGTCCGGTGCTGGCAATTTCAACTGTCGACAAATTGTCGACAGTTCAGTGCCATCCTCGCTTTTAACCCTGATTTTCATTTTAAACCAATAATCACGCGGATTGACACTGTCCGTAAGCACCGCAACGACATCAATAACCGAAAACCACCACTCATTGTTATGAATGGTTTTCCGGATTTCCTTTCCCCTGAAAACGGCGATGTTGGTTTCCACGCCTGACACCTCCAATGATAATTGAAAGGTTTATTATCAGCCTCTTCTCAACGCTATTGATAGGTATACACCTGACATTTATAACTATTTATCTTAGAACCCGTCTATCACTTGCGGTTTGAGTCCATCCAAATTATTTAGTGCATAATTTCCATCTGCATTGACAGCAAGTGTTTGATGTACTTTCGCCGACGAGTATTGACCTGCCTTGCAATCATGTTCCCACCAGAACACTTTCTGAACGGCCATGCTGCCTTCCGGGCGGGCGGAGGAAGCATCATTTTCAAAGATCTTAGGCAAAATGGCTTTAATAACTGTCGCGTCTTCATCTGAAAATCCTGTACGTTCAGCAAGTTGTGGATTCATGCTTCCGTACGTAACATAAACTCCGCTATCCACACGATGCTTCATACCCATGGTATCGGAACTCCGTTTCCCGTCCTTAGTTTCCTCCGCATTTACACTTTTGGTAATTTGCGTGCTGGAGACACTGACTGGTTCAACGCTGAAGGCAGATTGAATTGTAACCGGTCCACGAATACCAATGGATACACCGGTATCTCCTTCGGATTCCCCTTCTTCTTTCTTTTTCCCTTTCTTTTCTGACTTAAAAGCGAACAACTGTCCGAAGGCGCGAACATCAATCCATTCTTCACAAGCCTTCTTTACTGTATCTGCTCCGCCAAGGTCTTTTCCGAGAGTCGCCTCGGCTCGGGTCCTGAGACTTTTGAATTCATCGCACTTGCGGTCATCAGACTGCACAAAAACAGCTTGCCCTTTTTCTTTCTCTTCTTTTTTTAGGGAAACAAACCTTTCAACCATACGGTCCCGGATTTTCCTTTTAATGCAAACATCGGTCATTTCACCAAGCCCTTCGTAATCCGTGCGGGGACGGTTCCCATTTAACGGATCACCGTTTGGGTTGGCATTCTTTACGCTCATGATAATTGCAAAATCGATTTTTCTGCTCAAAGTAGACATAATATTCTCCTTTTGTCGTTGGTTTATTCTTTGGAATCTATTTCCTGATCTTCTGGATCTTCGACTGATTTCAACACCCATTGACCGTCTTTCCGTTTATGTTCATTCAGCCATTTGCGCTGGCAGTGGTAGGCCAATAAGAACTCCCCGCTCAACCGGTGATCTTGCATGAATTCACCGGACACGAATGGGCAGCAAATCTTATCAATCAACTCCATGTATCCGGCAAGTAAACCGGGAGCCTTTGCATGAATACGTGCTTTGTATGGAGTAAGACTTGTCTCAATTGTCCGCCAGGTTGAATATGGCCTGTCGGCGAAACGCTGCATGAGTCGTGATGCAAGCGTTTCCCGCTTCTCACCGGCAAAATATAGAGCTATGGATTCAAGTTTTTCCGCCACCGCAAGCAATCTGCCGTAAAGGTAATCTCGCGAACATCTCTCTTCTTCCAGTGCCATTTTGTACCCCCTTTCATCATAAAATCCTTTATACAGCGCACAGGCTATCCCTAAACATTTCTCAAATTCCCACGGTTCAAGGCCGACACGGTTTGAAGCGCGACGGACACATTGTTCAACCAAGTCTCGTGGAACCGCCTTCCCATCGATTATGGATGGCATTAACCGCTCAACCGTGGCATTGAGGAGTTTAACGCCGTTTTTCCCTTCCACCTTGCTGCCGTATGCACCCCAGGCAATATCTTTCGGCGCCGGTGCTCCTTCAAAGGTGATCCTTGTTTTCTTTTTTGTATCTTTATCCCGTTTGGTGCCAAAGTCCTGCAACCAGGCAAAATCGTTATGCCATTTCTCTATGCGTTCAAGAAATTCGGAACCTGTCAATTCCCGATAAAAGGTTATTGCCATCCGCCCCGGTGTGGCGGAATCCAAACCCATGACAACGATGTCTTCCGTGTCGTTGATGTTGGCTTTATATCCTTCGAGTTTCTTTTTGAATCGCAACGCAAAAGATTGCCCAATATCACCGGTTTGTGAGGCAGAAGTATCAGAAGTTTGAAATTCATCACCGAGAAAATCCAAAGAATTGGCGCAAGGGTCGGGAATTGGTTTCCCTGTTGTTGCCCAGGAGACAAAAATTTGTTTGTCGCTACGGAATGCCTGCCGTCGAATAAGCCATTGAAGCGCACTATGGGCTTTTTGCGTTACCTCGAAAGAAACACTTGCCGCTTGTTCTGCAGTTAAAAATCTCCCTCTAAATGTGTATCCTGCTAAATCGTTTGAAGAAATGAGTTTGGCCTTGTCTGCATCATGACGCAGTTTTGCGGGATGATTCTCTGAAAGTTTTACCTTTTTTTGTCCGGTGACTAAGCAAAAACCTTCTTTATCGAGAAGATTATTGTAAAATGAAATCCAAGACTCCTTCAGCGACGAAGACTCCCATGTTGCAGATTCAACATGATCACCTTCAATCCGAAAACGGACAAAAGCATCCATTGGCACTTGTCCTGGCGGTAACACTCGAAATATGGGTGGTGCATTCTTTTTCTCTCCATCAAATTTGTCTGCAACTGTAACATCGTCTCCATTTTGAATAGTTGGCAATACCCCATCCGAAATGAGATCTGCGATGACTGTCCCTTTTTTAAGATACTCGTAAACTGCAGTAACCATTTGGTGATTACTCGATTCCTTCCATTTGCCAAGTATTTCTAAAAGGTTTTCGTAAGGTTCTGATGGCGTGGCTGCAAATCCGCTTGTTACTCTTCCTCCATGTTCTTTGAAATCTCCGGCGATGTACTGAAGTTTATCGCACAGTGGATGATTCTTCGGCTTAGTCCCTGCTCGACCTCCGGACTCTTCAGTACAGGGGATCAGGGTTTTTTGTTCCTCTTTGCCCTCTATGACTTTAGCTCGGCGAAAGTTTCCATGACCATCAACAAGAATCTCGATATGTGCCATTTGGGTTGTATGCGATATCGGGTTTGGCATATTATCGGGGGTCCCTTTTGAACAATGTTCATAAGTTTTATACAATTTATGTATCCAACTCATGCCATCACCCCCAGTTCTTCGGCTTCAATCTCTACAGATTTGACATTTTCTGTTCCAAAGCTTTTCGGAAACATTTCACGTACGAATTTACGACGTTCAGGTGGACAATCTTCCGGGCGTTCAAAGTCCAGAATCCCCTTTCTCAACACAGGATTCCAGAATCTTGCATACAGATCGTTTCCCCCTATCTCATCAGGATAATCAAACCCATGAAACATCAGGCTATAACCGATCTCTCCGTCACTATCATAAGCGCCTGTGCCTTCGCCAAAAACACATGGCTCTACGTATCCCTGACAGTCGCGAGTGCCGAGAAAGATGTCCTGCCTGCCGCCACGTTCGAGCACCCGCTTAGCAATAGCGTAATGTTTGCCGTCAATGCGGTCTTTTTCCAATTCCTTATGGCATTTGTTCCACTCAAAATGGGCTCGCACCTGGTACTCAACGCTGGAAAGAAATGTGTAAATCGCCAACGTGTTCCCTCCACTGAACTCAAGCGGCTTCGTTCCCTTGGTCTGTGTGCGGATACGTTTCATTACCCTTGCCTGATCAACCACCCAAATAAACGTAGGCTTCCAATAGATGGACTTGCAGACACCCTTCAGGGCTTCATAGGTCGGAAGGTGATATGAGCATTTTTCGCCGCCGATTTTGGTAAGCGGATCGGTGAAAAGTGCGAATCGCCCCCATAGCCTGAATTCAATGCTGTTTTTAGGCATCAATGTATTCATTTTTGAATTGCTCCTCCTTTCTGACAGGTTCTAATGATAAGCCGGTTATTTTGCTATAGTACTGAGAATCAAGATAGAATATTTCCGTCCCCTTTTGGACCCGATAAAGAGCGTCTTGCTTTGCCAATTTTTCAAATTCATGCGGAAACAGATTGACTGAGTATTGCTGTGCTTTTTTGATCAAAGCATATTGCTTTTCGACTTCAAATGCGGCGCAAAGCTGATTGACTAACTCCCGGCCTTCACTGCCATAACGAACAATCACGCTGCGTGTCGGGGCATCAATCGACTTGAACAGTTTCGCCGCTGTCATGAAGGACTGGCGAAGGAAGCTCATTTTCAAATCTTCTCTGATAAGCGCCAATTTATTGGTGGAGAGAAGATTAAGCAAAGTATCGTCCCGTCCACATTCGTTTGCCGATACCCGATAAGCCATTTCTTGTTTTTGTTCATAGAAGTAATTTTGATAATACCATTTCAGCATCTTGGGGCCGATGATGTCGCTGTCGTATTTCTGCGGGTTATTTTTGTAGTCGTCAAGAACACGATTCGATTTTTCTTTGCCGATGGCAATATCTTTAAGATAATCGAGGCTCTCTTCAACGGGATTTACAATAAACACATTACCGATTTCCGAATCGCCGTGGCGATTACAGCGGCCCGCCGCCTGAGCAATGGAATCAAGACCGGCAAGCAGGCGGATAACCGACCGGAAGCTAATGTTTACCCCGGCCTCGATGAGTTGTGTGCTGATACAGAGAAGGGGCTCTTTTTGATCGAGTTTCTGACGGATCGTTTTAAGAACCTGCTTACGATGTATGGGACACATCCCCGTACTCAAATGGAAAACCTTAAATCCATCCTGTTTCGCTTCTTCGGAAATGATGCGGGCAGCTTTCTTTGTATTGACCACAACGAGACAGCTTCTATCTACCTTGACCCGCGCAACCGCAAGTTCCGCAATTTCCGGATAAATCCAGCCCGGTGATTTACGGCAGTCACGAACATACACCCTTTTCAGATCGACAAAGAGTTTTCCCACATTCGGCATCAGTTCATTTTCTTCTGAAAGCGTCAAGGCGCCTTTCTGTTGATCAACGGTCCCCAAAAGCGGTTGGGTAGCGGTGCAGAGGACGACGCTGCTGCCACAGTGATGAATCAGAAAATTGATTGCGTTATTGAAAAGGTGGACACATCTTAAGGGCAGTGTTTGAATTTCATCAAAGATGATAACGGCCTGCGCCAGTTGGTGCATCCGCCTTGCGCCGCGAGTTCCGGCACCGAAAAGCGCCTCCAGGAATTGCACCATAGTGGTAAAGACAACCGGTGCATCCCAATTCTCGGTCAGGAGTTTTTCCTTCCAGCTTTGAACATCGGCGCCGATGTTTGAATGATGCTCAAGAACAATTTTACCCGCATCTTTCGGATATTCTTTCGTCTCCAGGATTTCCCGCACATCCTGTGCGTTTTGATCGATGATCGATGTGAAGGGTACGACATAGATAATCCTGTCCAGGCAGTATTTTTCAGCATGACCAAGAGCAAAGCGAAGACTGGCGAGGGTTTTCCCGCCACCGGTTGGAACGGTTAAAGTAAACAAACCCTTTGGACGCTTTGTGGCATGAAGACAATGTTCGGATACTTCTTTACGAATTTCATCCACACGGTTTTTTGTCTCAAATGTTTTGTATTTGTTTTCGAGACGTGCAACCAGTTCATCCCACGATCGATATTCCCCCTGCTGGCGATGCTTGGCCGCCTTTGGTTTTCCAGAGTCTGCCGTATCCTGCCGGTCGGCGTCAATGAGCGCACTAAAGAGAAATCGAACCAGCAAACCCAGTTGGAATTGCGCAACCGTTGAAAAGGGGTTCTTTTCCGGTGAAGTCCGCACAATATCCCGGCAGCTCTCTTCGAACGGCTTTGTAAAGGACTCTTTTGCAAGCATGGTGTTTATTCTTTCAAGGACGTGCTTATCAATGTTCTCTGCGCATTCATTCCAGTGAGTTTTGTGGTCACTTTTTGAGAGCCTCTTTGCATAAGAGTCCCAAGTACCGCTATTGTCAGTCGTTAAACAATTTATCAGGCCGGAATGATGCGACACCAGACAAAGAGACAAAAACTGCGCGAGGATTTTGTGGGCATTGGAAGAACCGATCTTACGGCAAAGAAACTGGGCACCGGCTGTGGAATGATCGATTTTGCCTTTTTTCCCCGTTGGATCCTCGAATTCCTCATCCACATCCGGATTGAAGTCGGGATCATCCTTCTTTATTGCATCCGTAATATACTTTTGGAATTCCGCACTGTATTTTCCAAAGTCGTGAAGAAGCCCCATTAATTCGCCATACTTTTCCATCCCAATCTTTTTGGCATGAACTTTAGCGAGTTTGGCGACACCTTCAAGGTGTTTGTAAAGTTCCTGGTCTCGGTGAGCAATGTAATTAGACATAATGGTTTTCCCTCATATTCGAACATCTCTCATCGTTATTCCCGCTAAGAAGGCAGGGATTTTTCCGAAATGGATGAAAGGATTCCTCCCAGATCATGCCACAATCCGGCAAGATACCCCCACTCGCCGGCACCGAATTCTGCGGCAAACGCATCGGATAGTTTAGCCGTTTCGTGCAGGTGATCTTCCAAACGATGCCAGTCCCGGCAGGGTTTATCCGCTACTGAATGTGCATATTTTTGTTTTCCCATGATGTATTCCGATCAAATGTCCTTTCCGTGAGAGATCAAGAAATCAATACTCTATCCCGCATGATGCTTCTAAACAGACAGTGCAATGACAGTACATTCAAAGAGATGACCTTTCGCTGGGTGTTATTACTTACAAAAGATGGAACCCAAGGATATATTCACTGAATGCTGGATCAGGAGGCTGTGTCGCAATTGCCAGGAATCCACATTATAATCGTCATACTGGCGAAAACCGGTATCTATAACTCACTAACAATACTGGATTCCGTGTCGAGCTATGCTTGCACGGAATGACGTAAAGGTAATTACAACAGCAATAACGCATTTTTTGCGGTTGCACCGTATTGGACGCTCTTCCCTGCCAGACAGTCAGGTTTAATGGTCTGATTTGACCGATGGATTTAAGATTGGAAATTTCAAGATCATGATTCCCCCCGTTTGAAGTTGTTGTCTTGGGACAAGATAGGCCGATTATACACGCCTTGCTTCATATTGCAATACGCATAAGATTTTTGAAACGGCAGCGAAAGAGGGGGTGGGATGGCGATGGGTCGGAAAAAACTGTCGGTCAGGCGTCGAATTCTTAAAAGTGGACCCAAACGACGATGGGGATTTAGAGCTGAATTCTAAATCCCCATTATCACTAAGTAAAATTTCATAAAAATGGTGCCGAAGCCGGGACTTGAACCCGGACGGGCGTGGCCCACTACCCCCTCAAGATAGCGTGTCTACCAAGTTCCACCACTTCGGCATCCGTTAAAGATCGATTTTCAAGGCCTCGACAAAGAACGGTCCAGCCCTTGCAATTCTCGGGCACTCTACATTTTGAGCGATTCTTTGTCAATACGAAATCAAATCGTTATTCCACCCTTTTTAAATCCCGGGCTACTTTCCCGTTCCCGCCGGGGCAGCAGGTGCTACCGGGGCAGCCGGGGAGACAGGGGCGGCTGCAGGCGCCGGAGCCGGAGCCTGTTTCGGCACGGTCCTTTCCGCCGCGGCCGGCGGCACGTAGCCCTTCACGACCGACGCCGCCTTCTCGGAACTGAAATAGGACAGGCCCAACGTCGTCAGCATGAAGATGACGGCGACAACCGTCGTCATTTTCCCCAGAAAGGTTCCCGCGCCGCTGGCGCCGAAAATCGTCTGGCTGGCTCCACCGAAGACGGCTCCCATGCTGGCGCCCCTGCCCGCCTGGAGCAGGACGACCAGAATCAGGACGAAACAGACCAACACATGTAAAAAAATCAATAAAGATCTCATTATCCAGCACCCCTGTTTAATCTTTCCTATCGAACATCACCATGCGGAAGAAAGAGTCGAAATCCAGGCTCGCCCCGCCGATCAGGCCGCCATCCACATTTTTCTCCGCCATCAGTTCGGCCATGTTGTCCGGCTTCACACTCCCGCCGTAAAGGATCGGCAGGGAATCGGCCGCCGCCTCACCGAAGAGACGGCCCGCCAGGGTCCGAATGACGGCGTGGACCTCTTCAGCCTGGCCGGGTGTCGCCGTCTTGCCCGTCCCGATTGCCCAGACGGGTTCATAGGCGATAACGAGTTGTTTTATATCATCGTTCCGGAGCGCCTTCAACCCTTCTTTGATCTGTCTTTCCACAACACCGGCCGTCAAACCCGCTTCCCTCTCCTGCAGGGTTTCCCCGATGCAGAAAATGACTTTCAGGCCGCATTCCAGAGCCGCTTCGATTTTCCGGGCGATCAGGGCATCGTCTTCCCCGAAAAGGGTCCGGCGTTCCGAATGGCCGACAAGGACGTAGTCACAACCCGCCTCGGCGATCATGGGCCCGGAGACTTCCCCGGTGAAGGCCCCCTGACGCGATTCGTGCAGATTCTGGGCCGCAACGTGAATCCCGCTACCCTTGAGCACCTCCGCCACGGCGTACAATGCCGTGAAAGGCGGTGCGATCAGAACATCCCGATCGGTCAAGCGGGCCGCCGCCTCCCGCAGCCGTTTTGCAAAATCCACGGCTTCGGCAACGGTCTTGTGCATTTTCCAGTTGCCGGCGATAAATGGTTTTCTCATCATAACCCCCTTATATCCCGTACCAGCCTTAAGGCTGTTTTTTGATCCGGCCGCACCTAGCGGCTTTGCCGGACTCCCGTCCGGTCGCAGAGCTCGAATACGACACATCGGCTGCAAAGAGGCGAGACGGGACGGCAGACGGCCCTGCCGAATGCCACGAGCAGCGTGTTGTAACGGATCCAGTATTTCCCGGGAAGTTTCTTTCTCAGGGCAAATTCCGTTTCATCGGGCGTCCGGGTCGAAACATACCCCAGCCGGTTCGAAATCCGGTGCACATGGGTATCGACGCAAATTCCCTCTTTGCCGTAACCCAAAGTGACAACGAGGTTCGCCGTTTTCCGGCCCACCCCTTTCAACATCAGCAGTTCATCGATCGTATCGGGAACCCGGGAATGGAAACGCTCGATCAGGTCCCGGCAGATCTCGATGATCGTCCTGGCCTTGTTCCGGTAGAAACCGACGGGGTAAATGGCCCGCGCTATCGTCTCCTCGGGAAGCATCACCATCGTCTCCGGACGATCCGCCAGGGAAAACAGCCGATCAGACGCGCCCTCGGTCACCTCATCCTTGGTCCTCAAGCTGAGAATCGTCGAAATCAGGATGGGAAAGGGACCTTTCCGGTCATCGGCGTACTGCGTGACGATCGGCACATCCCATGTCCTGGCCGCTTCCTCCAGAAGGGCGATGACCCGTTCTATTTTGTCGTCGTTCATGGGATCTACGGTCCGGGAACGGGGCAGCAACCGCCTAATTGTACCCCTCCTCGTAAGCCAGCATATCGAGGTGCAGGGTCGCAATATCCTCGACATCCAGATTTGCTTCCTGCTTCGTTTCCCGGAAGTCGATGATCTTGATATAGCGTTTGCATTCGTTGCATACATCGACGCGATAACGCTCATCCCCCTCGATGGTGAAAAATGCCAGGGTCTGCTGCTCTTCGTTGCCGCAGAAGGGACACTTGATCCGGACGAAGGACCACTCGTAACCGCACTGATGGCAGAACAGCCAGCGCCGTCCCTCCTCTTCCCTGAGTTCCCCGATTTTCGGTTCCCTGCCGCAAATGGGGCAGTATCCCTCGGACCAGCCCATCTTGGCCACAAGATCCCCGTATTTTTCAGCCACCTTCTCCAGATCCGGCCTCAAGCTTTCTTCCAGGAAAAGCTCGACCAGATCGAACGTTTCATCTTCCTCTTCCGCGTCCGCCGCTTCCAGGTCATCCGGCGCCTCGGCCGCTTCGGCTTCCAGATCCTCTTCGTCCGATTCCTCGTCCAGGACAACCCCTTCCGATATATCGCGGATCATGTCCTCGAACTGCAGGGTTCCCTCTTCGAGTTTCTCGACCAGTTCGTGCGTTTCTCCGGGGGCACGCTTTTCCGCAATGGCAAGAAGGGAGAGGAAATACTCCTTCGGCCCCGTCAGGTCGAACTTTCCCTCGACAAGATCCACCAGGGGAAGCCCCCCCTGCATTTTCTGGGAAATAAGCGCTTCGTCGACGGTAAAAACGTCGGGGTGATCCTCTTTTTTATAGGCTTCTCTCTTGATGAGGATTTCTTCCAGGATATCGAGAAGATCCCCGTAATGGGGATTGACCGTCTTATATGTCTCTATGGTTTTTAGCGTGTCATTCAGTTTCTTTGCCATCGGCATGGTACTCCTTGGATTGATTTTGCTTGCCCCCGGCACAACGAACAGGCATCGGCTGTACTGAAACAGCCGAGTCTGTATATCCGCTTTTATTCTCAACTTCAAGTACTATTTAAATTTCAGAAGGTTGCAATTCTCCGTTTCAGGAAGGGGACGGCGAACCGGCGGCGAAAGGCCATTCTCCTTTACGCGCATCAAGATATGTGATAGCGTCACGCAGGATAGAAACTCTGTAATGGACAGAAGGAATTAATGGAACAAACCGGAATCGCCCGTCATCATCGGCGGCATCGACGACGCCCGCACCCGCCGAAAGAACAACTCCCGCAAACAGAAGTCGAAAGACCGACAAAACTCCATCGCAGGAAGGAGGGCTGGCATCATCACCGGATGAAACCGGAGATCGATCCCCGTCTGCAGGCCGTTTTCAAAAAAATCGGGAAACCGGCCCAGGCGGAATTCATCCCCGACAGCTTTCAGCGGGAGGCGATCGAATCCATCGAAAGCGCGGACTGCCTGGTTTCCGCACCCACGGGTTCCGGAAAAACCTGGATCGCCCAGCAGGCCATCCTTTCGGTCTTCAAACGGGGGGGACGCTGCTGGTATGCCTCACCCCTGAAGGCGCTCAGCAACTCGAAATGGGTCGAGTTCAGCGATTGTTTCGACGGCATCAACGTGGGCATCCTGACGGGCGATACGAAGGAAAACACAAACGCTCCCATCATCGTCGGCACGACGGAAATTCTCCGGAACCAGCTCTACGACATGATGCACCGGGGCGAGGATTTTCCCTGCGACCTCGTGGTGATCGACGAGGCCCATTACCTGGGGGATGCGGACCGGGGAGTCGTGTGGGAAGAGATCATGATCTATCTTCCTCCCCGGGTCAATCTGCTCCTTCTTTCAGCCACCATCGGCAACGATGAAGAACTGGCCGGGTGGCTCTCCGGCCTCCGGGGCAAGCCCTGCGTCGTCATCAAGGAGAAAAAAAGGCCCGTTCCCCTATATCCCTTATTTTTACATCCATCGGGCCGGATCATGCCTTACCTGGAGAACAAGAAGCTCTATCCCGGCGTCATCGATTACATGGAAAGGGCCGAACAGGAAAGGCGCCTGCGCTACATGGCTCCCCGGATCGGCGAGATCATCCACGCCCTGGAGCAGTTCCACCTGACGCCCGCCATCTTTTTTCTCAAATCCCGGACCGACTGCGATGCAGCCCTTTCTCATTGTCATCCCGCTCCGCCGTCGTTTGCGGACGAGGAATTCGATCGTGACCTGGCGGAACTCCTGGAACGGTTCCCCTATCTCAGGAATCACCGGCATCTGTCCCATCTCCAGAGATGCCGCGTCGCCGCCCACCACGGGGGGCAGCTGCCGGCCTGGAAATTTCTGGTGGAAACCATGATGAACCGGGGGCATCTCCGGGCGATCTTCGCCACCTCCACGGTCGCGGCGGGTGTGAATTATCCTGCCCGCACCATCGTCCTGTTCAATTCCGACCGTTACAACGGTTACGAATTCCGGCCCATGAGCAGCATCGATTTTCACCAGATGACGGGCCGGGCGGGAAGGCGGGGACAGGACAAGATCGGCTTCATGCTGGCCATACCGGGACGCTTCATGGACCTCCACCATATCCGGAAGCTTCTGTACAAAAGGCCGGAAGCCATCGAAAGCCAGTTGAAAAGCGACTTTTCCATGATCCTGAACCTGCTGCTGTCCCAGTCCACCGACGACATCCGGGTGATTTTTGAAAGGTCCCTCGCCTCCTACCAGGATGGGCCGGACACGGGAGAGAAGGGAAGCCGGTGGGACGATTTTCTCAAGCATCTCGCTTTTCTGAAAAAGGAAAATTTCGTTGACGAAGCCGATCGGCTGACGGAAAACGGCATCTGGGCATCGAAACTCCGGCTCGATCAGCCGCTTCTGATCGCCGAATGCCTGAGAAAAGACGCCTTCCCCCGACACGATGCGAAGCTCCTGGCAGCCCTGGTGGCCCCCTTCGTGTACGACGGCGACCAGGAAATCAAGATTACACGGAAAATCACCCCGCGCAAACTCGTCCGGGGCTTCAACCGGCTTCGCAGACAGCTGACCGATCTCCTGGAACGGATGCAGCAGGAGGAATTCCCCGTCAGCCCCATGTTTCTCTGGCCCGCCTGGGCCATCTACGCCTGGGCCAGGGGGATGGACTGGGAAGCGATCACCGGCCAGATCGGCATCGCCGATGGGGATTTCGCCATGCTGATCACGAGGACGGCGGACAATCTCCGGCAGATCGCCTCCCTCAAGGAATCCCACCCGGAAACGGCGGCCCTGGCTTTCGAGGCCATGGACACGATTCTCCGTGAACCGGTCGTATTTGAATAGAATAAAATTGCGGATGAAATCATTTGTTTCTTGACTTCCTTCGCAACAATCATTATAAGCACCAATTCACATGTGACCTGATTTTTTTGCAGCGGCATTTCAAGATCTCGGGTCCCCATCGTCTAGAGGCCTAGGACACCGGCCTTTCACGCCGGTAACCGGGGTTCGAATCCCCGTGGGGACGCCATATATCTTATAAAGAATCTGAGGTGTTCAAATTGCCTCAGATTTTTTTGTGCCGGTTGAATGATGGTCGTCGCTTCGGATTGTGAATTCTTGGAGCAGGATCTCAAAATCCGCTCCGGCAAACTCGAGGCGGGATTTATTCCTTTCCGCCGAAGCCGCCGGCGGAATAACTTCTTGACTTTTTTATAAGTTAGGAGCAATGGAGAAACGCGATAAAACAAATGATGCCGTTATCGACGGGGAGCCATGCAGTTTAACCCTGTTGTGAAAGTTGATGTCATGAATAAACGCTTGAAACCCCATTTCTTAAGAAGAATGGGGTTTTTTTATTCAATCTTCCTGCGGCGGCGTACCGGAAGAAGGACATGGATGGGCCGACCGGTGTGATACGGGAGCGCGAAAGCACACGTCGCGACAGACCGGCGAAACCGGTGTCCAGGTTGCAACAGGTGAAAATGCAGGCCTCGTAGAAACCGCAAAACGCCCCCCAACTTCATTCGAGCAAATGCGGAGGATCTCTCGTTGCGAGAGATTTTTTACGGCTTCATCAAAAGTGAAAAAAGGCGTGCGGATACAACCGGCACGGCTAAAATAATTTATTTACTGAGGAGGAACAAGAGGAACAAATGGCACACAAACCCGTAGAAGTAGTTGAAATGGCCGGAAATGCCGGCGTTTACAAAGCGGAATTGGGCGCACCCAATTTCCTGGTAAGAAGTTTCATGGCAGGTCTTTTTATCGCAGTCGGCGGCGCGCTCTGCACCGTCTGTGCGACAGGATTGGATAAAACCCTGGGCCCCGGCTTCAAGTCCCTGATCGCAGGAGCGGTCTTCCCCGTCGGCCTCATTGCCATCGTACTGACAGGCATGTCACTCTTTACCGGTGACACGATGCTTATTCCCATGGCGGTCTTTCAGAAAAAAACCAGATGGAGCAAGGTGTGGAACGCCTGGTTCTGGGTCTATATCGGGAATTTCATCGGTTCCCTTTTCTGGGCATACCTCATGGTCGTCGGCCCCTTCAGCAAGGGAGGCGGCCCTGAATTAACGGTCTTCGGGCAGAATGCCATCGCCATCGCGGAAGCAAAGACACTTCCTTACATGGCAGCCGGCACGATCGGTCTCTGGTCCGCGTTCATGAAGGGCATCGCCTGTAACCTGCTCGTCAATGTCGCAATTCTCCTGGCCTTTTCGTCAAAAGCCATGATAGGAAAATTTTTCGGCATATGGTTCCCCATCATGGCATTCGTCGCTTCGGGTTTCGAGCACTGCGTTGCAAACATGTATTTCATTCCCGCAGGCATCATGCTGGGGGCCAATGTCTCCTGGGGCCAATTCATCCAATGGAACCTGATCCCCGTAACCATCGGAAATATTGTGGGAGGATTTCTCTTTATCGGCGCCGTCTATTTCTATTCCTTCAAAAAAGAGCTCTCGTCGATGTCGCCGTCATAGCAAATCTCTCAGGACCCCGCATCCCGGTTTTTCCGTGCCGGTAACCGGGGTTCAAATCCATGCGAGGATGACGAAGAATCATGAAATGCGGTCCGGACCGGTTCCGGATCGCATTTCCGTTTTTCGCCGGCCGGACCGGGGCTTGCAAGCGTTCTGCGTACGGCAGGAACAAGGCGATCCGGCAAGACAAGTTTCTCTTACCCCCACATCCCATTCCAACGGATTCCTGGACAAACGGTCGAAATACTCACAAAACACTCATTTTCCACTTTGCGGAAAGACGTCCAATATGCTAGTTTTGCTGAGGTTCTCATTCCATGGCATCAGGGGTTCTCAGATGAAATTAACCATCAGCCGGAAATTATTGTTTATTTATTTTTTCATGGCCCTGTTGACGGTCCTGTCGAGCACCTATGCCATCCTCAGTTTGTACCGCATCAACCGTCTTGCCTTCAATCTGGCGAACCGGGATTACGCGCTCCTGAGCACGTCGAAACAGATGACCGGCGTATTGCTCGATCTGGAAAGCGCGGAAAAGAAATACCTGATCCTCAAGGATCCCTCCATCGAGGCCATCTACTGGACCCGCAGCGCCGACTTGAAATCCCTCATCACCAAAACGGAAAGTTTCGCAAGAAGGGATAACCGGAAACAGCTGGATCAAATCGCCACGCTCAGCCGGCGTCATGCGGAGGCATTCCGCCAGGAAGTTTCGCTGATCCTGCAAAATCTCCCGGATGAGGCACTCGCGCTTTCGCAGGGGAAAAGCAACAGGCTCATGAACAACATGAACCTGGCTACGAAGGACCTGCAGAAGACCGCGGAAGCGGACATCCAGGCAAGGCTTTCCCGGATCAACGACGAAGGTGAAAAATCTGCGCGCATGACCATGTTCCTGAGCACGTTCAGCCTGACAGCGGGCCTTTTGCTCGCCCTCATCATCACCTACAATATCTCGCGTCCCCTCGTCCAGTTGAAGCGGGCAACCGGCGCCATCGCCGAAGGGCAATTCGACTACCCGGTCGACATTGTCCGCCATGACGAGATCGGAAGCCTCGCCAAAGCATTCAGGACGATGAAGGAACGCCTCAAGATCCTCGAAACGAAGTTGCGGGATGAAAGTCCCCTGACGGGCCTGCCCGGCAACCGCGCCATCGAGGAAACGGTCGAAAAACGAATCCAGGAAAAGAAGCACTTCTCCCTGTGTCATGCCGACCTCGACCATTTCAAGCCCTTCGCCGATAAATACGGTTACGCATGGGGAAGCGAAGTCATCAAGGAAGTCGCCAAAATGCTGGAGGAACAGCGGCGTCTGGAGGGAGAATCGGACGATTTCGTCGGCCACGTCGGGGGCGACGACTTCATCATCATCGCCGAACCCGAGCGGGCGGAAAACATGTGCCGCGCCGTGGCACGGGACTTTGATCCGCGCATTGCAAAATTTTACAATCAAAACGACCGGGAAACCGGTTTTATTGTCGGAAAAGACCGCCAGGGTATTTACCGGAAGTTTCCTTTGATCTCCATCACCATCGCCATTGTGACGAACGACGGCACCCGGTTCCCGAACGCTCTGGATATGGCACAGAAAGCCGCGGAACTGAAAGAGCGGGCCAAAACCCTGAAAGGAAACAACGTGGTGAAACTGGAGGAAATGGAATTCCTGTTCGGTTAACGGCAGGCTGCCTCCCCGCCCGACAAGGTGTATCATGCCGGAGCAGGAGACTGTGTCGTAATACCCGATTGACGTTTGAGGTCATTTTGAATCCTTCGCTTCGCTCAAGGATAAACTCCGTGAAGAATTGAATCACGACAGGATGTTAAAAAACGAGATTCTTCGCCTGACGGCTCAGAATGACATTACGACACAGCCTCTCGATCCGGCATCCGGTCAAATTCATTCCGGATTCCATCTTTTGACGGAAGGACGGGAATTGAGTGATTCAATTGCCGAAGGAATAAACAATTTCAGCGAGCCAGATTTTCATCAACGTTCATGGAAGGAATAAATCATGAAAAAAAAACCGCCCCTGTTTCTCTGTCTGTTTCTCTGTCTGTTTCTCCTGTGGGCCTGCGCGGCGGAAAGGCCGGCCATCCAAGACGACGTCGATGTACCGGACAGCGGCAACGTTTTTCCCGAACGCGAGCCGTCACCGGAAGATCTCCTTCATGAAGCGTTGAGGATACTGCCCCCCCCCGAAGGAACGGCCCAGTTCGTGGAATCGCAGGCGATCCTCGACCGGTTGATCCGGCAGCACCCGGACAGCTCATGGCGGGGTCCCGCAGAAGCCCTCCTGATTTTGATTAACCGCTACCAGGCATGCCGGGAAAAAGCGAAAGCGGACCTGAATGCCTACGACCGCCTCTTGTCCCAGAAAACAAAGTGCGACGACTCGGAAAATCAGTGCAGGATGGACCTGTCCCGGATTCTGCAGGAAAACGAACAGTTGAAAAAGGACCTGCAAAACCTGAAAAACCTGGAAATTGAACTGGAACAGAGAAACCGGGGAAGGAGATAGAAATCGCCCCTGCCGCCCCCTCCGCTTCTCCGGCGCCGTGCCGGGAGGAATAGGTTCCTTCTTCCGCCTGATCGCCGGTCAGGCGGGGTTATTTTGAAGGTATTCCAGGGCCATGTATATGCCCAGGGCGGTTTTGCTGTCGATGATCTCGCCGGACCGGATCATCTCCACCGCTTTTTCCGGCGATACGGAAAAGACCTCGATTTGTTCATCTTCATCGGGAGGCAGGGGCGCCCGGAAAAGGCCGTTCGCCAGGAAAAAGTACATGTATTCGTTGCAATATCCCGGCAGAAGATAACCTTCGTAGAGAGGAACCCAGTTCGTTGCGCCGTACCCCGTTTCCTCGGCCAGTTCTCTTCTGGCACAGGTCTCGGAGGATTCTGCCCCGTGATCCATGCTTCCCGCGGGAATTTCCACCAGATCTCTGTCGACGGCGTAGCGGTATTGCCGGATCAGGACAATATTCCCCCCGTCGTCAATGGGGACCACGGTGACGCAGGGTTTATGGTCGACCCGGCTCTGCCGGTTGACACGTCCGTCGGGGAGACGGTATTCCCCTTCATAGACAGAGAAAATCCTGCACTGATAAACCTGCTTTTCCCGGATATTGTAATCTGAAGACGACACGCTGCCCTACCTCACGCAAAAAGAGTGAACCGGTCAGTTCATCCGCATAACCGCAAGGATGTGGCGCTCGACCTCTTCCTTCGGCAGGGCGCCGACCAGGGTTTGGATCAACTTCCCCTCTTTGAACAGAAGCATGGTCGGGATGTTGCGGATATTGTACTGAGAAGCGGTCAGGGGATTTTCGTCGACGTTGAGCTTCGTGACCTTGATCCCGCCGGCATATTTGGCGGCCAGCTCCTCGACAATCGGTTCGACGGCATGACAGGGACCGCACCAGGGAGCCCAGCAATCCACCAGAACCGATCCCGAATAGGTCAACACCTCCCGGAGAAAAGTGGCGTCGGAAATGTCCATCGGCGTAACCGGTGCTCCTTCCACCACGAGGATAGAACCGCAACGGCCACAGATGGGTTTTTCGTTCAAGCGATTCTCCGGCATCCTGTTTTTTGTTCCACAACGGAGACAACGGATAATCATGTCATCCAGGCAGGTGTGGCATTTCCCGCAAATGGGACGGTCATTCAACCTGCCGCCGGGTATACGATTCTTCGTGCCGCAATTCAGGCATCGTATAATCAGATCCTCTTCTTTCATGGCCGAATCGAACCTCTTTCCGCTGTTCTGTACCGCCCCCGGTCTTCCTTCCCCGCTCGCTCCCGGAACGGCATTTCGATGGGCAATAAAATACCGGATTACGAAAAGAAAGTAAAGTTCCGAGATGGGCACGAATCGTCACGCCATTCAAAGCAGGATCCACGTAAGATTCTCCGGCCGGAGCCTCCGCATAGCAAAAAAGGTTTTTTACGAGGCCGTCATTTTCAAGCAAAAAGGTATTGATAATATCTTTTTTTTGGAATAAGAGAACTCCGACTGTGAATGAATGTTCATTCCTTGCCATCGAATAAGAAGAGGACCGACCATGAAAACACCGGACAAGCGCCACGATATTATGAAAGCGGCCCTGGAACTCATTGCCGAACGTGGCTTTCATGGCGCCCCTATGGCCATGATCGCTGAAAAAGCGGGCGTAAGCGCCGGAACAATCTACCGATATTTTGAAAACAAGGAAGCCTTCATCAACGATCTGAACAGGGAACTGGAAGGGAATATCATGAAATCTCTGCAGACCGGGTACTTGAGGGAAAAACCTCTCAGAGAAAGATTTCTGCACCTGGCATCAGCGCTGTGCAAGTACCTGCTGGATCACCCCGTCCATTTCCGTTTTATTGAACAGTACTACAACTCTCCCTACGGCGTAAACTTACGCAGGGAAAGGCTCCTCGGCAAATCAAACGGGGACGACATATTCAGAAGCTTGTTTGAAGAGGGGATCAAGCAGCAGATTCTGAAGGATCTGCCTCTCCCCCTGCTTTTTGCCCTAGCTTTCGGGCCTATCCTGGCCATGATGCGGGACCATGTTTTCGGGTTCATCGTCCTGAACGATACCCTGATGAAAAAGACCTTGGAGGCCTGCTGGGACGGAGTCAAAAGGTAGCCCATGATCCTAGTCCATTCTTCCGGCGGGAACAACGGAATGAATGTTCACTCTTTTGACGGCGTGAGCCACGCAACGATCATGATTGACGCTACCGGTGCATACAACAAGCATTTTCAACGCCCTGACATGGACCGGGGTTGACATTCAAATTCAATTTCAGAGGTGTCTCATGCAGATGGGTGGAAAAACAATCCGGATCATTGCCATAGGACTGATGATGGGAAGCCTGACACTGGGCGGCTGCGGTCAACGGTCTCCTGCCGTGGCGCCGTCTCAGCCCGAGGTCGCCGTCGTCGAAATAAAGCCGGAACGGGTGTCGATCACAACCGAGCTGTCGGGACGCACGTCGGCTTGTCTCGTTGCGGAAGTTCGTCCGCAAGTAGGCGGAATCATCCAAAAACGCCTCTTCAAGGAAGGTGCGGATGTCAAGGCCGGAGAGGTGCTGTACCAGATCGACCCGGCCACCTATCAGGCGGCTTACGCCAGTGCCAGGGCAACTCTTGCCAGAGCGGAAGCCAATGTGACGGCCATTCGCTACAGGGCTGAGCGGTACAGGGAACTGGTGGCCATTCGGGCGGTCAGCCAACAGGATTACGATGATGTCGTGGCTGCACTGAAACAGGCCGAGGCGGAAATCGAAGCCGGCCGGGCGGCCGTGGAAACCGCCCGGATCAACCTGGATTATACTCGGGTCACGGCGCCGATTTCCGGTCGAATCGGCAAATCCTCGGTCACCGTCGGCGCTCTGGTCACGGCGAATCAACCCATGGCGCTGGCCACGATTCAACAGATCGATCCCGTTTACGTCGACGTCACGCAGTCGAGTGCTAGCATGTTACGGCTGCAGCAAAGCATGGCGGAAGGCACGCTCAAACGGGACAGTGCCAACCGGGCGAAGGTCCGCCTGATTCTGGAGGACAACTCCCTTTATCCCCTGGCAGGGACCTTGCAATTTCAAGATGTTACGGTAGATCCGACCACCGGATCCTACCTCCTGCGGATCCTGTTTCCCAATCCGAAACGGATTCTGCTGCCGGGCATGTATGCGCGGGCCATCCTGGAGGAAGGGGTCAACGAGCAGGCGATTCTGCTTCCGCAGCAAGGTGTCAGTCGAGACCCGAAAGGGAATCCAATGTCGCTTATCGTCGATGCCAAGGGTAAAGTCCTGCAGCGGATGCTCACGCTTGACCGGAGCATTGGTGACAAATGGCTTGTTTCATCGGGACTTGAACCCGGCGACAGGGTCATCATCGAGGGGATACAAAAAGTCAAGCCGGGCGTTTCCGTAAAAACCTTTCCGTTCGATGCAAATGGAGACAGAAACAGCGGGGAACACAAGGATACGACTCCGCCGACTACAAGAATGAACTGACGGAGGCGCAATGCTATCGAGATTCTTCCTGGATCGTCCGGTTTTCGCGTGGGTCATCGCCATCATCACGATGGCGGCAGGACTGCTGGCGATCTACAATCTGCCCATATCCCAGTATCCTCCTATCGCGCCTCCATCCATTTCCATTTCGGCTTTTTATCCCGGTGCCTCGGCGGAGACCGTTGAGAACAGCGTGACGCAGATCATCGAACAGAAGATGACCGGCTTCGACAAGATGCTGTACCTGTCGGCAACCAGCGATTCGGCCGGGTCTTCCCGCATCGAGCTGACCTTCGCCCCGGGAACCGATCCCGACCTCGCCTGGGCCCAGGTGCAGAACAAGCTCCAGCTCGCGATGGCGAACCTACCGGAAGTCGTGCAGAGCCAGGGCGTCAAGGTGAGCAAAAGCACCCGGAACTACCTGATGGTCGTCGGCCTGGTCTCGGAAGACGGGAGCATGGATGGAAACGATCTGCGGGATTTCCTGCAATCGAAACTGGAAAAGGTGCTTTCCCGGGTGCCGGGGGTCGGAGAGGTGGAAATTTTCGGCAGCCAGTATGCCATGCGCGTCTGGCTGAATCCCGACAAATTGACCGATTACCGGATGACGGTTCAGGATGTCATCACGGCGCTTCGATCCTACAATGTGGAAGTGTCCGCCGGGCAGTTCGGCGGAGCACCGGCGGTGAAAGGCCAGCGTCTGAACGCGTCCATCATCGTCCAGAGCATGCTCAAGACCCCCGAAGAGTTTGCCGCCGTTCCCCTGCGCACCAATCCCGACGGCTCCGTCGTGCGGGTGAGGGATGTGGGACGGACGGAACTCGGAACCGAGGCCTACGACATCGAGGGCTTTTACAACGGCAAACATTCAGGAGGCCTGGCCATCCGGGCGGCCGCCGGCGCCAATGCCCTGGATACGGCCGATGCGGTCAGGGCCAAGATGGAAGAGCTGAAACCTTTTTTCCCTGCCGGCCTCCGGGTCATTTATCCGTACGATACGACCCCTTTTATCAAGGTCGCCATCAACGAGGTGGTCAAGACCCTTTTCGAGGCGATCCTGCTGGTGTTCCTGGTCATGTGGCTGTTCCTGGGAAACATCCGGGCCACGCTGATCCCGACCATTGCGGTTCCGGTGGTGATCCTGGGAACATTCGCGGTACTGGGAATTTTCGGCTTCTCCATCAACATGCTGACCATGTTTGCCATGGTGCTGGCAATCGGCCTGCTCGTGGACGACGCCATTGTCGTCGTGGAAAACGTCGAGCGGATCATGAGCGAGGAAGGCATCTCTCCCAAGGAGGCCACCCGCAAGTCCATGGACCAGATCACCAGCGCCCTGATCGGCATCGGGCTGGTGCTTTCGGCGGTTTTCGGCCCCATGGCGTTTTTCGGCGGGTCCACCGGGGTTATCTATCGCCAGTTTTCCATCACCATCATTGCCGCGATGCTTCTCTCCGTGCTGGTGGCCCTGATCCTGACGCCGGTACTCTGCGCATTCCTTCTCAAACCGGTGGCGGCAGGGCATGAACCGGCGGAAAACGCGATTTTCTTCCTCCGCCCCTTTTTCCTGTGGTTCGATCGCACGTTCTTTCGTACGAGGGATCTGTACATGCGGCTGGTCCACCATTCCATTGCCCATAAGCTGCGCTACCTTTTTGTTTTCGTCGTAATCGTCGCCGCCATGGGCTTTTTGTTCCTTCGCATGCCCACGGCCTATTTACCCGATGAGGACCAGGGAATCCTGACGGTGCAGGTTATGCTTCCGGCGAACGCGACCCTGGAGCAGACCAAGAGGGTCATGAATGACATCCGGGACCATTTCCTGGAGGATGAAAAAGAGGCGGTCGAATCCGTCTTCGTGCTTTCCGGTATGAGCTTCGCCGGCCGCGGACAGAATCAGGGCATGGCCTTCGTCAATCTGAACGATTGGGAACTCCGTGACCGGCCGGATCTGAAGGTCACCGCCATAGCAGGCCGGGCGACGGAAAAATTCTCCCGGATCCGGAGCGCCATGGTGTTCGCCTTTGCGCCACCGGCGGTTATTGAACTGGGAACGGCAAAGGGGTTCGATTTTCAGCTGCTGGACCGGGGCGGCCTGGGGCATGCCGAGCTCATGGCAGCCCGCAACCAGCTCCTCGGCATGGCCGCACAGAGCCCCGTATTGACCAAGGTTCGCCCCAATGGGCTGGAAGATGTCCCCGAGTACCGGATCGACGTGGACTGGGAGAAGGCCGGCGCCCTGGGCGTCCCCATCACCTCGATTCACAACACGATTTCGGCGGCGTTCGGCAGCGCCTATGTCAACGACTTCATTCAGGGCGGGCGGGTGAAAAGAGTCTATGTCCAGGCGGACGCCCCTTACCGCATGCTGCCCAATGACCTGGAAAGACTCTATGTGCGCAACAACGCGGGCATGATGTCACCCTTTTCCTCCTTCGCATCCGGCTACTGGACCTCCGGTTCTCCCAAGCTGGAGCGATTCAACGGCTTCCCTTCCATCAATGTTCTTGGCGAGTCGGCGCCGGGCAGGAGCTCCGGTGAAGCCATGAAGGAGATGGAAGGGTTTGTCAGGAAACTCAAACAGGGCATCGGTTATGACTGGACGGGACTTTCCTACCAGGAGAAGATGTCGAGCTCTCAGGCGCCTCTTTTGTATGCTTTTTCCATTTTCGTGATCTTCCTGTGCCTGGCGGCGCTCTACGAGAGCTGGGTGATTCCCTTCTCCATCCTGCTGGCCCTTCCCCTGGGGGTAATCGGCGGTGTCATCGCATCGAGCATGCGGGGACTGCCCAACGACGTCTATTTCCAGATCGGTCTTTTGACCACCCTCGGGTTGACCACCAAGAACGCGATCCTGATCGTCCAGTTCGCCAAAAAAGAAGTCGAAAAAGGGATGGGACTGATCGAAGCAACCGTGCAGGGGGCAAAATTGCGCTTTCGGCCCATCCTCATGACCTCCCTGGCCTTCGGTTTCGGCGTCCTGCCCCTTGCCGTGACGACCGGCGCCGGGGCGGGTGCTCAGAATGCCATCGGCACCGGCGTGCTGGGAGGAATGGTGACCGCCACCGTCCTGGTGGTGATCTTCTCTCCGCTCTTCTATGTGCTGATCGAAAAGGTTTTCGGCAAACATTACGAGCGTAAAGCAGAAAAGACAAAGGATGAGAATCCATCAGAGGATTGATAACATGCGTGAAAATCGGTTTCTTCTAATCGGAATGATCCTGGTCCTGTTGGGGGGATGCACCCTGGCCCCGGCGTACAAGCGTCCGGTCTCCCCAGTTCCCGGCCATTGGCCGACCGGCGCGGCCTACCGTGAAGCGGAACCTGCCGCCGCACCGGCGGATCAATTGCCGTGGCGGGAGTTCATCACCGATGAGCGCCTTCAACAGGTCATCGCAACGGCCCTGTCCGGCAACCGCGATCTGCGCCTGGCCGCCTTGAACGTCGAGAGGGCGCGGGCCCTTTACCGGGTTCAGCGTGACGAACTGCTGCCGTCGATCCAGGGGGTCGGCAGCGGAATCAAAGAACGCATCCCGGCGGATCTTTCGTCCGGCGGTCATTCCAAAATTGCAGAGCAATACAGTGTCCGTCTCGGCATCAGTTCCTGGGAGATCGACTTCTTCGGCCGCATCCGCAGCCTGAAAGACCGGGCCCTGGAAGAATACCTGGCCACGGACCAGGCCCGCCGCAGCGCACAGATCCTGCTGATATCCGAGGTGGCCAATGTCTGGTTCACCCTTGCCGCGGACTCCGAAAACCTGAGACTCGCCCGGTCCACGCTGGAAACCCAGGAAGCCTCCTACAACCTCATCCGGAAACGTTGCGATGTCGGGCTCTCCTCCGACCTGGATCTCCGCCGGGCCCAGACCCAGGTCGATACGGCACGCGGATACGTCGCCCTCTACACGCAACTGGCAGCCCTCGATGAAAATGCCTTGACCCTCGTGGTAGGAACATCCGTACCACCGGAACTGCTGCCTCCGGAATTGGATGGCGTCGCTTCCCCCGGGGAGATCTCCGCCGGCCTGTCCTCCGGCGTACTCCTGCGCCGTCCCGATGTGCTGGCGGCGGAACACCGGCTCAAAGCGGCAAACGCCAATATCGGCGCCGCCCGGGCGGCTTTCTTCCCCCGCATTTCCCTGACGACGGCCTTCGGAACCGCCAGCGCCGAGCTGTCCGGACTCTTCAAAGCAGGTTCCGCTTCCTGGAATTTTGCACCGCAAATCGCCGTTCCGATTTTCGACGCCCGCACTTGGTCGGCTTACGATGTCACAAAAGTGGAACGGGAAATCTGCGTAGCCCAATACGAAAAGGCGGTCCAGACGGCCTTCCGGGAAGTGGCCGACGCCCTGGCGCGACAGGGAACCGTGGGCGAGCAGCTGGCAGCCCAGCAATCCCTTGTGGAGGCTGCAGCCGAGACTTACCGTCTTTCCAACGCCCGCTACGCCCACGGGATCGACAGTTATCTGAGCGTTCTGGACGCCCAGCGCTCCCTGTACAGCGCCCAGCAGGGGCTGATCTCCCTGCGCCTGGCCCGGATCTCCAATCTGGCAACGATGTACCGGGTACTCGGAGGCGGGGCCAAGTAATCCGGACCGTGAGATTATCCGTCCCCCGCAACCCGGACGGAGCTCACCTTCCAGATCTTTTCCGCATATTCCCGGATGGATCGGTCGGACGAGAATTTTCCCATCCGGGCGACGTTGAGGATCGACATGCGAATCCACCGGTCCCGGTCAAGGTATGTCCCGTTGACTTTCTCCTGGCAATCCAGGTAGGACCGGTAGTCGGCAAGAAGAAGATACTCGTCGCGGTCAAGAAGCGTGTCGACGAGAGGTTTGAACAGGCCGCGGTCTCCTTTTGAAAAGAAACCCGAGCGGACCAGATCGATTGTCTCTCTCAGTTCCTCGTTTTTTTGATAGCAATCCATGGGGAAGTAGCCGCGAGCCTTCAAGGCCGCCACTTCCTGGGCCGTAAGGCCGAAAAGGAAGAAGTTCCCGGCCCCCACCTCCTCCCGTATCTCGGCATTGGCCCCGTCAAGGGTACCGATCGTGACGGCGCCGTTCATCGAAAATTTCATGTTTCCCGTTCCCGATGCTTCCTTTCCTGCCAGGGAAATCTGCTCGGAAAGATCCGCCGCAGGGTAGATCTTCTGGCCGTTCTTGACGTTGAAATCGGGAAAGAAAACCACTTTCAGGCGGTCGGCCATCCCGGGGTCACGATTGACCACATCCGCAACGGAGTTGATGAACTTGATGATCAGCTTGGCCATGAAATAGCCCGGGGCCGCTTTTCCGCCGAAGATCACCGTGCGTGGGGGAACGTCCTGCCGTGGATTGTTTTTCAGCCTGATATAGTGCCTGATAACGTGCAGGACATTCAGATGCTGCCGCTTGTACTCGTGGATCCGCTTGACCTGGATGTCGAACAGGCTTTCCGGGTTCACGGCGACGCCGGTGCATTCCCTGATCAGGCCTGCCAGATCCTGCTTGTTACGGAACTTCACCCTGTGCCAGGCTTCCCGGAATCCCCCGTCATCGGCGAAGCCTTCCAGGGGACGAAAGCCATCCCGGGGACTGCAGATCCACCCGTCGCCGATCGCGTCCGTGATGAGCCCGGACATGCCCGGGTTGCTCAGCAGCATCCAGCGCCTCGGTGTAACACCGTTGGTCACGTTATGAAACTTCTCCGGCGAAAATTCATGGAAATCCCTCATCACCGTTTCCTTCAACAATTCCGTATGCAACGCCGACACGCCGTTCACGCAATGGCTTCCCACCATTGCCAGATGGGACATACGGACATACCGGCCGCCGGTTTCGTCGATGAGGGAAAGACGTCCGAGGCGCTCTTCGTCGCCGGGATAGGCACGCCCGACCTCGTCAAGGAAACGGCGGTTTATCTCGAAAATGATTTCCAGGTGCCTCGGAAGCACCTGACGGAACAGCTCCAGGGGCCACTTTTCCAGGGCCTCCGGAAGCAGCGTATGGTTCGTGTAGGAAAACTGCTTTCTTGTCATTTCCCAAGCCCGCTCCCAATCGATCCGGTATTCATCCACCAGAAGCCGCATGAGTTCCGCCACCGCAATCGAGGGATGCGTATCGTTCAGCTGAACGGCGAACCGATCGTCGATGGTATCCGGCGAAGCACCCGTAAGCCCATGGATCCGGATCATGTCCTGGAGGGAACAGGAGACAAGGAAGTACTGCTGGGAAAGACGCAGTTGTTTTCCGGCAGCCGGTTCATCGTTCGGATAAAGAATCTTGGAAATCGTTTCGGAGGCCACTTTTTCCTCGACGGCGCCGTCGTAATCACCGGTGTTGAAGGCCTGGAAATCAAAAGACTCGCAGGCCTCCGATTTCCAGAGACGGAGAAGATTGACCGTATCCACATGGTAGCCCGGCACCGGGGTATCATAAGCCATCCCTTTCACGACCCGCTCGGGAATCCAGCGGACACGGTAGCGCCCGTCTTCGTCATAACCGTGTTCCGTATGGCCGCCGAACTGGACATAATATGCAATTTCAGGACGGGCGATCTCCCATGGATTGCCGAGAGCCAGCCACTTGTCCGTTACCTCGGATTGCCATCCGTCGCGAATTTTCTGATCGAAGATGCCGAACTCGTAACGTATGCCGTACCCGATGGCCGGAATTTCCAGCGAGGCGAGGGAATCAAGAAAACATGCGGCCAGCCTGCCGAGGCCGCCGCTTCCAAGACCCGGCTCTCCCTCCTGGGCCATCAGGTCATCCAGATTGAGACCAAGCTGCCTCGTGGCTTCCCTGACCTGTCCGTCAATGCCGAGATTCACCATGGCATTGCCCAAGTGCGGTCCCGTCAGGAATTCCGCAGAGAGGTAGCACACCGCCCTGGTGCTTTTTCGAAGGGCTTCCGTCGACCGGATAAAACGGTCGAGCATCCGGTCACGCACCGTGTACGCCAAGGCCATGTACCAGTCATTGATCGTTGCGATCCTGGGGATGCGTGCCTGGATGAAGTACAGATTTTCCAGGATAGCCCGCCTGATCGCGTCGGAACTCAAACCCGTCCTGACATCTTCGGGTTCCTGCTGAACTCCGGCTCCCGCTTCGACACGTTCCTCATCCATGACACACCTCCTGCGGATGTGTAATCGCAGCACACCCGGAATCAATTCGCCAAGCACCGCGGCTCAGGCACACTTTGCACATCCGGAGAATCCCCTGCGTTTTCGAAACCTTTTCGTTTGCTTGAAGCATTCTATGCTGAATGGAAGTATATGACAAGACAGAATAGACCTCTACTCCGGAGCAAGGCGGAAAGACCTGACGGAACCAGAAAAGAAGCCCCACCGGATCCGCTGCGGGCAGCCGTTTACAACCTCGCCAGATCCGCAGCCTGCCGATCGGCCCTGCCCAGAGGCAGATCCCTGATTTCGCCGGGGAACGCCCACCGGTAGTCCTTGCAGGAGCCGTTGACCTGCCGGCTGCCTGAAACGGAACAGGAAAAGACATGGAGGCGGAGGCGGAAATGGGTATAGGCATGCCGGACGGTCCCCAGGAACACATCGTCCCGGATGTCGATTCCGGTTTCGTCCCGGACGCTTCTTGCGAGAGTCTGAACCGGCTCTTCCCCCGGTTCTGCGAAACCGCCGGGAAATTTCCAGAGAGAGGCGAGGAGACCTCGGTGTTGGCGCTTGACCAGCAGGACGCGGTCAAGGGGATCCCGGATGACGGCCGCGACGGCGTGCCGGACGGGAACTTTTTTCTTTTCCCGCCGGGACGGGAAAGTTTCGGGTGCGTCATGGATCCGGGCAAGGCAGTTTTCGCCGAGGGGACAATCCGCGCACAGGGGTTCCCGGGGCAGGCAGATCACCGCCCCGAGTTCCATCAGGGCCTGATTGAAATCCCCCGCCCGCCCCGGCGGCAGGATCGGCGCCAGGAGACCGGACAGGTAACGCAGACCTTCCTTATCGGCCATGATTCCCGCCAGGGCGAAATAGCGGCACAGGACGCGCCGGACATTTCCGTCTATCGCGGGGACGTCCTGCCCGAAGGCGATACTCGAAACGGCCCCCGCCGTGTAGGCCCCGACACCGGGAAGCCCGGCAAGCTCCTCGGGGCGGTCCGGGATTATCCCTGCGTACGTGTCCACAACGATCTTAGCGGCCTTGAGAAGTTGCCGGGCCCGGGCGTAGTAGCCCAGGTTTTCCCAGACCTTGAGGACCTCCTCCTCCGAGGCGGCAGCGAGGGCGGAAACCGTCGGAAACCTGTTTAAAAATCTTTCGTAATAGGGAACGACCGTACTGACCCGGGTCTGCTGGAGCATGACCTCGGACAGCCAGACACGGTACGGGTCCCTGGTTTCCCGCCAGGGGAGAGATCTGCGGTGGAGCCGGTACCACGCCAGGAGGCCCTCGACGGGAAAGCTTCCCGGCTCCGGTGCCGGTACGCCGCCTGAACCGGAAATACCGGGCATAACGGAAGATCAGGCCGGTTTCAGGTTGGGGAAACGCTGATCCAGGATCCGGTTCCAGTCCGTCCGCTCCGCCTGGATCCGTTCGAACAGGGCCGTACAATCGCCCTCGATCGTCACCTGCAGGATCCGGTCACCCTGGACGATCCGGTTGACCACTTCCTGACCGGCCGGTGAATCGACGGCGCCGAACACCGCATGATGCTGGTCGAGCCAGGGCGTCGGCACATGGGTGATGAAAAACTGGCTTCCGTTGGTTCCCGGCCCCGCATTGGCCATGGAAAGAATTCCGGGGCGGTCGTGCTTGAGATCGGGCTGGAATTCATCGTCAAACCGGTACCCCGGACCGCCCGTTCCCGTTCCGTAGGGGCATCCGCCCTGAATCATGAAATCGGCGATGACCCGGTGAAAGACGAGGCCGTCGTAATATCCCCGCAACGCCAGATTGGCGAAATTGCCGACCGTTACGGGAACACGGTCGGCGAAAAGCCGGATCCGGATCAACCCTTTATCCGTCTGTATCAGCGCAAAAAGTTCGTCCCTGTTTTCCATGAGGCTTTCTCCTTTTTTTAATGCGCTCTGGTGTACCAGATTTCACCCTCCCTGTCAAAAAGATGCTCTCCCCCAAAATCCGCGATTGTTTTTCGATAGAGAGGATTTAAGGTTCAAGAGGGTTCAAGAGGGTTCAAGGGGTTCAAGAAGGATTCAACCCATCACAATTGACCCGGGCGCCTGCG
>Ga0228535_1001407_pt1 | contig 37457 bp, 25 predicted proteins | sample SJ1metagenome_FD_168457 | JGI IMG/M metagenome (GOLD analysis project Ga0228535, IMG submission 168457) | Enriched culture of PCE-dechlorinating microbial communities from Ithaca, New York, USA - SJ1 | ecosystem: Engineered > Modeled > Simulated communities (microbial... > Unclassified | place...
ATCCTCCTCTTTCTCGCCGTGTCCTTTGCCGGAGCCGGAGTCGTCCCCTTGCCCCTCCGTGGGCATCTCTACGCCGGCCTGCCCTCCGTGTTGACGCCCCTTTCGCCGTTGGCCGCCATGGCGCTGTGGCGCGGAAAACGGCGCCTGCCCGGCCTCGCTTGCGCGGCCGCGTTGAGCTTTCTGCTCATGGCGCTTGGAGGCACGGCTTTTTTCCCCGGCGTCCTGGCCGGTATCGTCGGAATCAAGCAGCGGTTCTTCCACGCCGGCTGGTCGATCTGGTTTCTCTACCTGAGCCCGGCTTTCCTGCGGAAGCGGCCGCGTTGATCGGCGTCTCGCCTTCGCCGCCGCGCGAGGCCCGCCGGCGCCAAAGCCGCCGGCGGGGGAAAAGCTTCACTCGGCCCGTTCGCTCGCGGGGATGTGAATGAGCATGACCGCGTTGTTGCCGAAAACGTCCGGTATCGCTTCTTTTTTCGGGTAGTCCGCCATATCGATGAACGCGCCGTTCCACACGACGAAGAGCCGCTCTCCCTTGTCATCGAGCTTGATGGAGAATGTTCCGCCGGGCGTGTAGCCGTACTTCTCGTAATAATAAGGAAAGAGGAAAGCCAGCACTTTTTTCGTCCCGGTCCGTGTGTCGTATTGGACGACGGGCGATCCGTCCTGGAATCCCTGGCCGTGCGCGCCGGGCAGGTAATAGACGTAGCGGCCTCCGGGGCTCCGGTCCATGGAGCAGGTGTAGCGCTCTTCGCCCGGCCAGTTGATGCCCTTGCCGACGACTTCCTCCTTGACAGGATCGAAGCTGAAAAGCTCGCCGGAATGCGTCACTCCATAAAATAGGCCGTCGGGCCCCCTTTCGCGGGTTTGAGCCCTCATGTGATCGACTTTGCCGGTCAGCGAGTTCTTGGGCATGCCGCAGGCGAGGAGAGTGAACCTGTTCTTGAACGGATCGTAGCGGATGATGCGCCGGCCGGGATCGGATTCATCCTTGTTTGTCGTGTAAACCATGCCTGTCGGGCCGTCGACAAGAATGGCGCGGTTGTACCAGGTCATGCCTTTCGGGAGATACCCCGCCCAGATCGTCTTTTGTTTCCGTATGTCCCAGGACAGGAATTCGCCGAACATGCCCACGGCATAGAGTAGGCCGCGCTGCGTATCCATCCTGTGATACGGCCAAGAAGCCCTGATGAGCGGAACGCCGTAATCGACGATGTCGCCGTTCTCGACGTTGAGGCTCATGATGTGGCCGCCGTCGTATCCGGTGGCGTAATCCTCCTCGGCCGGCTCCGGGTATTTCGCCCAGTAGGTGCAGAACCAGAGGTTCGGCCCGTCATAGAAATCCAGCCAGCCGTGGATCTTTCCCTCGCCGAACTGAGCCTTTGTTCTCTTGAGGACCGCGTTGATCTCCGGCGTCACCCGCACGGCGGGGGACGAGGGATCGTACTCGACTATGTAAAGATGGGTGTCATAGGCGCCGTGGTCTCCGACCGAGGAATAGAACTTGCCGGTGGCGGGATAATAGTTGGCCTGTGACCAGTTGGACCAGGGGCCGATACGGTTTCCGGCCGGAGGATCGGCGAAGAAATAGGGCTTGGCCGGGACAACGGCGAACTCGACCTTGGGAGGAGTGGCCGCCATGACGAAATCCTTGCCCGCGAATTTCTTGACCGATTCCGGAGGGACGAGCATGTCCGGGCTCTCGTCGACGGTCACCTTGGACGAGTAGAGGAGACCCTGCTTGTCCATTCTCTCCGCCGTCTGCTTGCGCAGGGCTTCTTCGTCGCTGAGCTTGGCGGGCTCCTCGATGATCGTTTGGACGCCGCGATAGAGAATTCCGAACGGTCCGACCTTTTCCGGATTTTCGGCGGTGGGTTTTTCAGGGGCCGTGTTTTTACAGCCGATGGAAAGGAATGACAGGCCGAGGACGAGAATAAACAGATAAATGATTGTCAGACGCGGGCTTTTTTTCATGAGCGGCACCTCCGTTCTTTCCCTTCTTAATATCTTTCGCGCGCAAAGTCAACCTTGAAATCGGAGCGGCGTTGAGCGGAAGGGAGGGGACCGCCCTATATCAATCCCGATGGGGGACATCCTGCTGGGATGAATCGGGGAATGTTCCGGCGGGGGAAGAAAGGAGCCATGCTCGGCCGGGCGAGTGGAGACGGCGTCTGAAACGAAGATGAACAAGGGGATCGAATCCCGATTCGTGAGCCGCCCGGGGTTTTTTCGCCGTTCCGGCCTTGCCGCCGAGGTCCCGGGGCGCTGCCCTCCTTTTTCCCTTTGCCGCGGCGTCGGAGTTTGAATTCCGGATTGCCGACGGCGGCCGATGTTCATATAATCCGTTCATGGGCCGGGTCAGTCTCCGCATCCACGCCGAGGCGGGGCCGACCGGGAAACCGTCGCGCGTGTTTTTCTCGCGATGACCCGAAGGCGTATGCCTATAATGAATGAGCTCGGGAAAGGCGGAATCATGAAAAAAAGACATCACGGATTCACGGCGAAGGCGGGATTGACCATCATGGCCGTCCTCGTCTTGGCTTCCTCGGCCGTATCGGCCGGGGTGAAGGCTCCATTCGACAACACGATCCTCGTTTACTGCGATCCGGCGCGCGACTGGCCCGCCGGAAGCTTCTCGTATTATCTCGCCTACATGGGAAAGGACGGCGTTCCCCAGGACTGGCTTTTCGACGGCTTTTTGTTTCTCTCGATCGGCGCCGCGTCGGGAGGCAACTTCTGGGACGGGAAAGCCGGCAAGGCGGACTGGGATGCCTGGCTCGACAAGATCTTTGAGAACGGCCGGCAGCTGGACGCTCTCGAGACGGACGCCGCGGATCTTGAAAACAAGCTCGGGTCATCGGAGCCGAAAAAGGTCATCCTTTCGATTCCGCGGCCGCCCTCGGGATTCGCGGAGAGCCGCCAGGCGGCGGTCATCAAGGATTTCGTTGACCGCTCGATTCGGAGGTTCGCGGAAAAGAAATACGCCCGAATCGTCCTGGACGGGTTCTACTGGTTCCATGAGGGCGTCGACGGAACCGACGCCGGCTTGGTCAACGGCCTCCATGCCGATCTTCAGAAGCGCGGATACCGGCTGTATTGGATTCCTTACGACGTCGGCCGCGAGAACAGGGCCCACCTTGAACGCTGGAAAAGAGGCGCCATCAGGTTCGACGGGATTTGGCTCCAGCCGAATTACTTCTGGGCGGAGAGGAACGCGAAGTATGCCGCCCAGGATTTGGATGACACGGTCGCTTTCGCCCGGGACGCGGGCGCCGCGGTCGAGATCGAATTCGATCACCGCGCCTACGCCACCGGCTGGAAGCTCGGCCGATACGCCCACTATCTCATCTCCTCGAAGATCTACGGCTACGGGGGCGGCCCCGTCATGTACTATGACGGCTACAGGGGCTATATCAAGTGCGGCGAGAGCTCCGATCCCGTCCTGAGAGCGGTTTATGATGACCTCTATTGGTTCACCCGGGACAAGTACCTGCCGAAGCCCTTGACCTATCCCGGCCGGTTCTGGGAAAAGGGAAAGGGAGAGGATCCGGAAAAGAATCCTCGACTCGGCTTCTGGATCGAGAAAGACGCGTCTCCGGCGCGGCTCTTCCTCGTCGAACCCGACCCCAACAAAGACTATCTGATCATTTTGAGGCCCCATGAACATGCCAGCGGCCGTCTCGAAATCCTCGCGGGCGGTCGATGGTCGGATCTCGGCGGGGCGGTGATCCGGGGCGGAGCCGCGGAAGGCCGTTTCCGCCTTCCAAGGTCCGTCCTCCAGAAGATTTGGAACCCGGCAAAACCCCTGGTCGCGTCTATGCGCTGGACGGGCGGGAGTCTGGTTGATGGATGGGCGCGGCCGGACGACTTCGTCTTCCGTTATCTGAAGGATAAGCAGCCGATGGAAACGGAGATGCGCCTCGGCGTCAAAGACGGGGTCTTAAGTCTCGATGGAATCGCCGGCGAAATCTGCGTCGGATTGAGGTCTGCCGCCGGAAAAGAAAATCCGCCGGCTCCTCGTCTCCGGTCCGGCCGGCTCGCCGGGAAGCCCGTCGTCCGGGAAAGCGTGGGGGAGACCGGGGGGATTGACTGGCTGAGGGCCGCTCCGAATGACGCGGGCCGGCTGGAGTTCGAGTTCGGACCGGGAAATGAACCGGCAGAGATCTGGGCTTTTCCCTCCGATACGGTTTTCCACCTCAGGCCCGGCTCATGCGGCGATACCAACGCGGGGCTCCACGTCCCGGGAGCGAGCCTCGTGCCGGATGGCCGTTGGAAGCTGGGAGGCGAATTCGGGCGAAATCATAGAATCGGCGCCGAAGGAGCCGGAATCCGGATAATCGCGCCGCCTCTGTTCAAAAAATGGACGCTGACGCTTCTCATTGACGCCGAGGGCGATGTGGATGCGGCCGTTGACGGGGATAAACCCCGGAGACTGGCCGGAAAGGCGGACGATTCCTCCGGGTTCCGCCGTTTCTCGATCCTTCTCGAACCCGGCGTCCATACCCTCGTTTTTAAACAAGGCATTTCGCTCCACGACGTTTGGCTCGAACGCCGTTAAGGCCGGAGACGGATTCTAGAATTCCCGGATCTTGATATTCCGGAACCAGGCGGCGTCGGTATGGTCCTGGATAATGATGTGGCCTCTCCGCCTGTCCGCGAATCCCTCGAGCGCGCGGAACTTGCTTGCGGCCAGCCGGGCTTCCATCACCGGCGTGCCGAGATCATATTCGAGGACCTTGACTCCGTTGAGCCAGTGTTCTCCGTGGTTGCCGCGGAAGACGATTTTCGCCTGATTGAATTCGCCGGCCGGCCTGACATCGGCTCCGACCGGAGCGATGAGGTCATAGAGGCCGGCGGCTTTCTGGTTGTCGCGGAGGTTCGGGTCGGGGAAATGCTCATCGTCGAGAACCTGGTATTCGAATCCGAGAGCGGCATGGTTGGGAGCGTTGGCCAGGGAGAATTCCTCGGAGACGTTGTACTTGACGCCGCTGTTTCCGGCAAACGAGATTTTCCATTCGAAAGCGAGCTCGAAGTCCTGAAAGGTGCCGACGGTCATCAAATCGCCGCCCCGGGCGGGCTGGCCGTCGGGCATGAGAGGGACGTCGCCGCTCGCGATTTTCTTGATGGCGCCGTCTTCGATCTCCCAGTGGCCTTCGGGCACCCGGTCCCAGCCCAGCCCTCTCCATCCGGCGAACGTCTTTCCGTCGAAGAGAAGCCTCCAGCCCTCGGCTTTTTCCCGAGCGGTCAGTGAGTTCATTTGAGTCTCCTTGGACATTGAGCCTGTCTCCCAGGCGCAGGAAGCGAGAAGGAAAGCCGGCAAAACGGCCAATAGGATCAATGATCTCAACGCATGTTTCCCTTCTCCCGATATCGCCGCTGTCTTCAGTCCGCGCATCGCGTTCTCCTTTGCTCATCTCATCATGTCAGACATCCGGCGGGTTATCAACAGAAATCGGCGTTCGAACCCGTCCGGCCGATGAAATTCCATTGGCAAAGTCACGGCGGACTTTGTATAGTAATCGCGAGAATATGCTCAATCGTGAAGGGAAGAGGCGATGACCATATCCGCTATCCGGCGAAGGGATTTCATGAAGGCGGGGGGAATCGGCATGGCCGCCGCTTCCTTCAAGCTGCCGCTCGGCGGGCCGGGGAGCCGCGGTGGTCTCGCGGTCCCAGGGACCGGCGCAGGGTTCCAGATCGGCATGGCCAGCTACACCCTCCGTAAATTCAGCCTTGAGGACGCCGTGGCCATGACGCGAAGGCTCGGGCTCAAGAGGATTGCGCTCAAAAGCATGCACCTGCCGCTCGAGAGCGGCGAGGACGCGATCAAGGCCGCGGCCGGCAGAGTGAGGGATGCAGGGCTTGACCCCTATGGCTGCGGGGTCGTCTACATGGCCGACGAGGAGGAAGCGCGCCGGGCCTTCCGATACGCCCGGGCGGCCGGCATGAAGACGATCATCGGTGTCCCCGACCACCGGCTGCTGGGCCTCGTCGACAAGCTGGTCAGGGAAACGGGCCTCTCTCTGGCCATCCACAACCATGGGCCCGGCGATGAGCGCTATCCGACGCCCGAAAGCGTCCATGACAGGATCAAGGGCCTGGATTCGCGGATCGGGCTCTGTCTGGATGTCGGCCATACGGCGCGGTCGGGCGTCGACCCGTCCGAAGCGGCTGAAAAATACGCCGGCCGGCTGCATGATGTCCATATCAAGGATGTGGACAAGGCCGCCGCCGAAGGCGTGACCGTCGAGATCGGGCGCGGGATCATCGATATCCCGCGTTTTCTCAAAACGCTGCTCAGAATTCGATATTCCGGCACGGCCGCCATCGAATATGAAAAAGATGAAGAGGATCCGCTTCCCGGCTGCGCGGAATCCGTCGGCTATCTCAGGGGCGTCTTGGCGGCCCTATGATCGGCGTGCCTGATCATTCCCGGGAAAAAAGAAGCCCCCGCGGAAAATTCCCGTCGACTCGGCCTTTCAAGAAAAAGCGGGCCGTGCCGGCCGGCGCGCTCGGGTGGGCTTCGGGCCGGGGCGGCGATGGAGATTTCTTCGATGCACATTGAAAAGCGGGCTTATGCGCGTGCCGGGCTTCTCGGCAATCCGTCGGACGGGTATTTCGGAAAAATCATCGCCGTCAGCGTCAAGAATTTCTGGGCGGCCGTGACGCTGGAGCCGGCCGAGCATATCCGTATCGAGCCGCTGCCCCAGGACGTGCCGGCCTACGGAAATCTCCGCGAATTGGCCGAGACGATCAAGCTCTACGGCTATTATGGGGGGGTCCGCCTCATCCAGGCCCTCATGAAACGGTTTTACGACTACGCTCAGGAAGCGGGCCTCCGCCTCAGGGACGAGAACTTCTCGATTCGCTACGCTTCGAACATCCCCAGGCAAATCGGGCTGGGCGGCTCGAGCGCGATCGTCACGGCGACCCTGCGGGCGCTCATGGAATTCTACGAGGTTGAAGTGCCCAAAGAGATGCAGCCGACGCTGATCCTGGAAGCGGAGCGGAACGAATTGGGCATCAATGCGGGCTTCATGGACCGGGTCACCCAGGTCTATGAGGGCTGCGTCTATATGGATCTCAACAAGGAGTTCGTGCAGGCGCGGGGGCGCGGGATCTACGAGAAGCTGGATGCTTCTCTTCTGCCGCCCCTTTATCTCGCCTACAAGCGCGGCCTTGGAAAAGTATCCGGCTCGGTCCTCAACGAGATCCGGGTCGCTTATGACAGGGGAGACAAAACCGCGCGCGAAACGCTGAACGCCTTGGCGGCCTTGGCCGAAAGAGGGAAGCGCGTTCTCACCGAAAGAAACTACGCGGAATTGCACAGAATGATGGACGAAAACTTCGAACTGCGGAGCCGTATCCAGACGATCAGCACGGGAAATGCTGAGCTCATCCGCGCGGCGCGGAAGGCCGGCGCCGCGGCGAAGTTCGCGGGTTCGGGCGGATCGATCATCGGCATGTACGCCGATGACGCCATGTACGAAGAACTCGAGCGCCGGCTCAAAGAGCTGGGCGCCGAGGTCATCCGGCCCGTCGTCGAATAAGACAAGGCCGTGCTTCACAAAGACCGCCGCCGTGCCGGATTCCGGCCGGTTCCTAAGGAACACGGCGGCGGAATCCGCCTCTCAAACAAAGGGGAAAACGTGGATGGAAACTGCGTATTCTCCATGCTGCGCCGGGACGACGAAAAAAACCTTCCCGGCCAGTGTAAAACTTGTTGAAAATCGTCAGACGGTCAAAGCAAAAGAGACCTGCCTTAAGCAGGCCTCTCTCGCAGAGATTAGAACCGGCCGCGGCCGAATCCGCCTCTGCTGCCGCCGCCGCCGGCCGGCCGGGGCTGAGCTTCGTTGACCTTGAGCGCTCTGCCCTTGAGGTCTTTGCCGTTGAGCCCGTTGATGGCCTTGGTGGCTTCTTCCGCGTTCGGCATCTCAACGAAACCGAAACCGCGGGGGCGGCCGCTCATTCTGTCCGTGATGACCGCGGCTTTATCGACCGTTCCGTAAGTTTCAAAAGTCGCGCGGAGGTCTTCCTCGGTCACCGAGAAGGAAAGGTTACCGACGTAGATGTTCATATTCATCTCCTTAGAAATTAACGATCGCAATAAAGGAGAGGAATATGTCGCCTGTTAGGGGGCCTATGCCTTCAAATCCTTTATCCGACCAGAAGCCCCGCCTATGGGGGCTTTCGAAAAGTAGATTATCACAAAACGCGGCATTCGCAAAACAAAATAAATCGAAATTTCTTGGCCCGCGTCATGTTCCGAATTCTCCGGAATTCGGTGCCCGCCCCCCCCTTGCATTCTCCGTTTAAGCTGCGGCGGCACGGTGAACGCCGTCGCCGTCTTTTCCGGCGCGCGGTGACGGCGCTCTGGAGCCGCCGCGATCAGGGATGACCGGGAACCGGCGACTTAACCGTAAAATATATGCTATCGCTGAAGCTCAGGTTATTGGTCGTCACCGGACATTCGATCACCATCGGGTCTGTGCCGATATTTTCGAACATGATCGGCAGGCCGTTGGCCGTGACGAAGTTTTTCGAGTCCATCAACTGGAAATGAAGATGGGGAGCCGATGAATTCCCCGTGTTTCCGACCCGGCCTATCGCCTGGCCCTTTTTCACCTTCTCGCCGGATTTCACTTTCATGGAGCCTTCCTGGACATGGCAGTAGGCGCTGAACTCTCCGTTGTGGTGGTCGATGATTATGAAATTGCCCGCGACGGCGTTGATGAAGCCTATCTTCCCGATCTGGTCCATCATCACTTTCTGAGTGTATCCCCCGTCGCTGAACAACGCGGGATCGCTCATGATGCTCTCGGGAAATCTATCCCCGGCCTCGACGACGGTCCCGTCGCCGATGGCGAATATATCACGTCCCCAGATGCCGAAATCAGAAAGCCTCTTAGGATCGCTCGCGGATATCTCGGTGAAACCGGCGCCTTTCTGGTTCGCGCCCACAACGTCAAAGGCGAATTCCTGGGAGTGGAAGACCCTGTGATGGAAATAGCTGAGCGGCACAAGGGCCATATGAAGGTCGCCTTTGAGCGGGAACACGTATTTCCCCCGGGACTCGTAATGAGTCAGATGGACCGGGTACTTGAGCCGCTTTGATTTCTTTCCGATCAGGATTTTCACGTCGAGTTCCATCGAATTGATCTCGGCGTGTCCCACGTAGTGCAGGAAGGCCATCCTCGAAAGGAGAAGGATGGCGCTCTCGCCTTTGTCAATTTTCAAGCTGCCCGTGATCCTGCCGGGAATCACGATATCCCCGCTGGCCAGCTGAAGTCCCGGCATATAAGGCTTGCCCGCGAATGCATCGGCGCTCTTGCGGATCGAATTCGATAATTCCTCGGTCCGGATGCGCGTCGTGACGACCACGTCCTGCCCGTCTTTCCCGATCGCCTCCACGTCTTGGATCACCACGGGCTTTTTACCCCGGTTTTCCACGACGATGTCGGGGAGTTTTATGTCAACCGTGTTCAGGTCGTCAATGCAAGTCACGGAGGGGATGACTTTCTTCCCGGCGGCCAAATACCGGATGGAGATATCGCCGAAACTCCTGTCCTCGGGAGCCGCCTCCCCCCGCGCGCAAAGCGGGACGCATGCCAACAAAACCGCAACCGGGATGCCGAAAATTTTTCCTTTCACCGATTCTCTCCTTCAATCATCTTGGGGCGGAAGGGGCCGTCGCTGCGGGCAGAGTCAACACGGGCTGCACCACGGGGACCTCCGCCGACTGCAAAGCAAACAGGATCCCGAGCAACGTGAAGTGTCCCTTTGATTTCGGGTCGCTGTCGGAAATATAATGCCATTTGCCGCGGTAGAACACGGCGACAAAGGCATCCGATGGCTGCGCGTCCGAGGTCCGGATCCGTATCAAGCCCTCGTGCAGGCCTTTTTTTGCCCGGATTTCGTCGGGAAGGGCGGTGAACCTCGGAGGCGTCTTCTCCTCCATCGCCGCACCCGGTTCCGGGTAGCTCTGGGATAGGTCATAAAGCACCCCCAGGAAGCTCCTCAGCTTCAGATGCACGTTTTCAGCCTCGTCCTCCTTGAGGGTTCCGACCGTCGTCAGGCGCAGGAGCTTGAAACACCTGCCGTCGGGGAGGGTTTTCGGAGGGCGCCTCAAATCAAGGAGGGCTTCCATCCTCCTATATTCGTCAATGCCGTCGAACGTGAGGGCGACGATCAGGCTTGCGACCCCGCTCTCCGTCTGTTCCATGCCGCTGAACTCCAGGTCGCCGTTCTCCTGCATGGCGCTCATCATTCGCGTGAGGTCGAGAAATTTACCGTAGCCCTCGATTCTCGGGCTGTCCTTCTTCCAACCGGGATCGAAATTGGAAAGAGGTCCAAGGCGCTGCACCGTCATCCAAATGACCGAATTCAGGTCCCAACCGGTCCGGACGAGGAGCATGATCTTGTCCGCCGAAATCTCCGAAAGCAGCTGTTTCACGGCCTGCGAACCCTGGAGGGGGGCATAGATGATCGTGGGAGCTTCGGCGATGGATGCCCCGAGCGATGGGTGATAAGTATTGAGCTGGCCGAGCTTCGAGGATTTTTCGAGGAGAGCGGCCGACGCGCCCACGGAGGCGCCGTAGTTGAATGTGGAGGAAACGGACCCGACCTGGAGGAAGAAAAGGGGATCAAAAAACCTGGCCCGGACGAGATTGACGAGCAGGTCCTCGTTGTTGCTTTTTTGAAGGCTGATATTGTAGTCAAGCCGGTTCCCCCGCAGGATGCTGGGGCCCATGCTGCATCCCCCCGCGGCCAGTATCTGGAAAGATAAAAAGAGGATAATATAGACGGGGCGGCATAACGCTGTACGCATAAGGATCCTCCTTGAACCCGCTTCAGAATCCAGACGCAAACGCCTGAGTTCCTGTCCTAGATAAACGAAAACCCGCGGCCTGTCAAGAGACCGCGCGCATTGATCGGCATCCTCGGACGGCAATATGAGCGTTTCCGCTCAACCGGAAAACGTGTCGGGCGGGGTCGATGAATTTTCCCGGATCAAGCGCCGCGCGGCGCGCGATCGGCGCGATTCGGCCGCCTAAAATCCGGTTTGCGGCATGACGGTCTCGGTCAGCCGGCGGTCGACGAGGATCTTTCCTGCCCGCTCGATCCGGATGGCTCCGCCGACCGGTCCCCGGGACGCGAACTTGAGCGCGACACGCCGGGCACCGGCGTTGAAGGACATCTCGACGTCTCCGCCTTCTTCGCGAACATTGCAGGGGGTGATTCCGGCCGAGCCGCCGTTTCCGACCTGGATCAGGTGAAGGAAGACGTCTTCCCGCCTGGGCGTGCCCGGACGCACCTCGACCCGCCAGCGGCCCATGAGTTCAGGCACTTCGGGATAGGTGATTTTATAGACAGGGTAATTGTTCTTGATCCGCTCGCCCGACGGACCGGCGTCGATCGGGTAGTTCACGCCGTCGGCGACGAATTCCTTTCCTAGCCCGCCGATCGTCTCAAGCACCGCGTCGGCGGGAAGAAGCGTCCGGCAGAATATCCTTCCGCCCCGCTGGTCTGCCCGCCAGGTCCGTTCGCCCGCCGGCGCGGGTTCGTTGGCCGTGTGGAGGAGCCAGCGTTTGGCGTATTCAGGTTGCCTCGACGCGACTCTGTCGAAAACGACGAAATGCACCGGCGGAATGAAGACGAACTGCCGGACGGCGAGTTCGCATTTCTCGGGGATGTAGACGGGCGTCGCGTCGCCGGCGACATACGCGAAGTCGGGTGCCGTTTCAAAAGCGATGACCCGCGAGCCGACGGATTTCGACTGGCCGCCGCCGTTCCCGAAGACCTCTCCGTTCCAATAGGGGATCGGCGGTTCTCCCGGCATCTTGATCATGACGCAGTTGTGCGCTTCGGTCTGGGCGAAGTAATTTTGGAGGTTGTCGGTGTTCCCTTCCCGGGTTCCCGTATCCAGCGCGAGAAATCCCTTGTGATAGATCGTGAAATGGTTGGCGTCGAGGTGGCGGTGCTGGCTCAGCCGACCGCCGCAGGCGAACAGCGCGTAGGTGTCCTCGGCGCCTTCCCCCGAGCGGAAAAACACCTGCCCCATCTCCTCGAAATGACGGGCGAGCGGCTCTGCCCGCCGGGGCGCCGTCGTGGGCGCGGCGTCCGGGGCGTCGGCGAGAAAAGGATGGATGAACCAGGAGGTGTTCGTCGAACCCCCGACCCTGTCGCGGACTCGGCCCGCGAGCGCGGCGAGCCGGGGGAACGGCTTGGCGAAAAAGTGTATCACCTGCGTCATGTGCCCGAAGAGCGCGGACCGGGAGAGGTCATTCGTCAGGTGGGGCGTGTCTCCGTAGCCGAATTCGCGGTCCCCAGGAAGCCAGTTCCAGAGGATGTAGCCGGGAAGAAGGGCGCCGTAGGCGTAGGGAAACTCCCCGGCGATGTCTTCGTCCAAGGCCGACCGCCAGGTGTGAAGAAAATTCCAGTCGGCGTTCGGGTACTCGCCGAGAAGGTAGCCGAGAGTCGCCGAGGCCCCTCCGCCGTCGTCTCCGGCGGCCGCGGCGCGGTGCTCGAACATCCGCTGATAGGTTTCGTAGCCTTTTTGCAGGGCTTCCCGGGCCGTTTTATCGTCGATCCCTTCGCCGTAAAGCGCGAGGCCGGCGAACCAGGCGACGTTATTGACGCCGTAGTTGCCGTCGATGATTCCGCCGTCGTTCTTATAGAGGATATTCGGCTTGTGGAGGGTTTCGTGGACGTGCGCCAGCAGGCCGGCGCCGATCTCCCCGCGTTCCCCGGGGGCCAGGTCGTTCCACAGCCAGTCGAGCGCGGTGAAGCAGCCGGCGCGGCTGAGGCTGTACCAGGCGGCCTCTTTGCCCTGGGCGTAGGCGGCGTGATAATAAGCGATGCTCGCCTTCAGGCGCCGGACGATGTCGGCCAGGAGTCCGGGCGACGGCTCCATCCGGTAAACAAACGCTTGGGCGAAAACGCGAACGCCCCAGTCATAGACCTCGATGCCGCTTCCCGCGAGGGGCGGCGGCCGCTTGATCTTGAGCCAATCGTCGCCTTCGCGCGTCAGCGCAAGGGCTTTCACCCGCGCGTAATCTTCGGCATGGGAGCCGAGAGCCCGTTCGCGGACGATGGGCCAGGTTTGCTCCGTGATGTAGATGCGGGGATGCGACGGCTTGATCCGCGAAGCCCACGAGAGATCCGTCTGCGGCACCGCGCTCTCCGCCGGAAACGCCGGCAGAAGCAGGGCCAGGATGAATCCGCCGCCCAAAAGAAGCGCTGTCCCGATCCGCGGCCTTTTTTCCATACGAGCCTCCTCCATCGTCTTTGATTCTCCCGAATGCTATACCGCGGATAGCGGGAAATCAAGTGCGGCATGCGCTCTTTCGGGCCTCATTTTCGTCTCTCCGGCGGCCCGGAAAGGCTCCGCCGCCGCGCCTGCCCTTCTGATCGCCGGGAGATCGGTCCCGGATGGATCGGTGTCACGGAGCAGAAGAAACCGGCCTCATTTTTTCAGCCGGGCTCCGGAGGGTTTCACCGTCCCGGTTCTTTCGGCGGCGTCCAGAAACAACGCCGCGGCGCCCAGGACGGCGATATTTTTGACGCCGGAGACTTCGATCCGGATCCTTTCCACGGTGGGCGTGTAGGCGAAGCCGCGGACCGCTTTCCACATCGCCGCTTTGAAGAAGGCATGGGCGCGGCTGATGGAACCGCCGAGGATGATGATTTCCGGGTCGAGCGCGTAGAGGATGGCCTTGATGGCCTCTCCCAGGTGCGTCCCGAATTCGGAGAATGCCCGCCGGGCGTCCGCGTCTCCGCTCCGGGCTTTCTCGAACAGGAGCTTGCCGGATGCCCGGTGAACGTTTTTGAAATACTGGCCGCTGGCATAAAATTCGAAGTTCCGGTCTTTATAGGGAAGCATGCCGAATTCACCGGCCCCGCAGACGGCCCCGGAATAGAGGCGTCCGTTGGCGATGATGCCGGCGCCGAGCCCCGTCCCGATCGTGAGCCCCACCGCGTGATCGCAGTGCCGGGCCTTGCCGAAGTATCTTTCGCCCGCCGCGAAGCAGTTGGCGTCGTTGTTGACATGGGCCGGAACCTTGTACCGTTTTTCGAGGAGCGCCTTGAGGGGCACCTTTTTCCAGGAAGGGATGTTCTGGACATCGTAGACGACGCCCGTCTTAGGATCCACGACGCTGGGCACGCCGACCCCGATTCCCTCGGTTTTTTCGGCGGCGAGCCTGTCCGCGAGGCCGTAAATGACGTCCATGACGTCGTCGACGGAGCCGGCCGCCGGCACCGGACTTTTCAAGACGCGGCCCAAGCGATTCTGACGAACGACCCCCGCCCGGACGTTCGTGCCGCCGAGGTCAATTCCCAATATGGACATCCGAGTTCTCCATCGTCTTCATAAAATCCGCCGCCCTTCCGTCAGGCGGTCCGTCTTTTCGTTGGCGCCGGCGTCGGTTCATGCCTGTCCGCCGGCCTTGGCCGCGTGCCGCTTTTTCCTTGAAAAAATCGTCTCGTTGACAATGATGGGGCGGGCCCAAATGCCGACGCCGAGGATATAGCCGAGCGTGAGATAGAGAAAGAACATTCCCGTTCTCAGTCCGAACCTGTCGCCCAGCCAGCCGATGATCAGAGGCACAATCGCGCCTCCGGCGACTCCGGTGCACAGGATCCCGGAAAAAGATCCATGATGGCTTTCCAGGGAGTTGAGTGCCAGAGAAAAGATGATCGACCACATGACGGAGATGCAGAAGCCGACCATCGGGAAGGCGACGAGAGGTACGCGCGGGCCGCCGAAAAACGCCGCGCTCAGGCTTGCGATGGCGCCCAGCGAAAAAATGAACAGGACCTTGCGGCTGTCTATGAGCTTCAGCAAAAGCAGCCCCAGAAGGCATCCGGCCGTCATCAGCCCCCAGAACCAGGAGACCGTGCGGGCGCCGACCGTCTGGGGATCGCAGCCGTGGTAGACCTTGAGGAACTGGGAGATCCAGTTGGCCACGCCCTGCTCGGTTCCCACGTAGGAAAATATCGCGAGGAAAAAGAGGATGACCGTCCTTTTTCCCAACAACCTCCGGTGGGTTTCCCAGGCGCCGGCCCGCTCATCGTCCTTTCTCTCGACCTTGGGGAAGCGGATGACCGACAGGACCAGGACCATGGCCAGGGCCAGGAAGACGAAAACCCAGTACAGCGATATCCATGGCGTGTTTTCGGGGGTCACGGCGGCCAGCCAGCCGACGATGGGCGATTTGGCCGTCGCGGGGTTTTTCAGCTTCGTCACCAGATACGTGTAGATGAGGGGGCTGAGAAACGACGCGCCTCCGAAGACGAGCTGGGCCATGACGGAGTTGAAGGCGAAGTGCTCTTCGCCCCCGGAAACCCGGAGCAGGGGGTTGATGGTGACCTGGAGCGTGGCGATGCCCATGCCGAGAAGGAAGAGCGAGAGAATGGCCACGGGGTAACGGGGCAGGAGGGAGAACAAAAGGGCTCCGCCGAAAACCACGCCGAAGGCGGACGTCATGATCGGCTTTTCGCCGAATTTTTCGACGAGCATCCCGGCCGGAATGGACATCACGCCGTAGGCGATGAAAAAGGCGAACGGAAGGAAGGCGACCAGGGTCAGGCTCAGACTGAAGCTCTGGATGATGTCCGGCACGAGCGGACCGATGATGTTCGTGATGAGCGAAATGACGAAGAAAACCAGAAAGACTAGAAGGACGATGAGGTTATTGCGTTTCATCGGTCGCCCGCCTGCTTTGCGTTCCACCCGGTCACACGGACCTCGGGCTCGAATCCGGCGAGGTCGTCGGTCAGGAAAGAGCCTTCAATCTTCCGCGTCTCGCCCGGCAGGAGACAAACGTAATTGTCATCCCAGAAAATGGGAAGGACGGATTCCCCGTGGTCTTTCTTGATCACGGAGAGCTCGACCATGAACGCCAGGTTCTTCGTCGGATTGACCAGTTCGACCGAAACGATCTGTCCGTCGATTTTCCTGCTGAATTTGGATTTAACCCGGAGTTCCACGCCCGGCAGCCTCGTCAGGGCCGTCAAGTCGGCGTATTCTTTCACGGGGGTGACATACCATGTGGCCTTGGCCGGATCCAGGACATCCGGCTTGGCCGAGAGCGCGTAAAAATTGGCGCTGACCAGCATTTTCGCCTCGTCGAGGATCCGCAAATCGACGAAATACACGGCGCTCGGCCCCTCGATATCCGGAATCGTGACGAGCGGCTTTTTCTCATCCGGCGAGAGGGACAGCGGCACCGCCAGGGAAAACGTCTCCTGCAAATCGAGGTTAAAAACCCTGATTGAGGCTTGCAGTTTGTCCGCCGGATTGACCGTGTTGTTGACCGCGAGGATTTCCCGGGTTCCGTAATTATAAAGGAGATGGACCGGCTCGCCCGCCTTCCGGGCGCCGTAAAAAGCGCCCGTCGGCATGAGGCTGTAATCGAAGAGCTGCCACCACAGCTTCGGCCACGCCGAATTGAACATCCACTGGATGATTCCCGTGGCCTCGTACCTGTTGGCGATAAAGGCCTCGAACATGGCGCGCATGCCCTCGTAGTTGAGAAACTGGGCCTTGGCGCAATAGTCGGCGGCGCTTTGGGGCGGCCCGAGACGCTCGGTCATGGCTTCCGTGTAGCGGTCCAGGTTGTCGAATTCGCCGCGGCTGCAGTGGAATTTCCAGACGTCGTTGATCGGCCACAGGTCGCGCTCCGGGATCATCTTCTTGACGCTCTCGAGCGGAGGAACCTGGGGGCCCGGGCCGGTCTCCGTGTTGAATCCGAAAGCGCCCCCGTTGTCCTTGTCCACGTACCAGTAGTGGGGAGGCACATAATCATAGGGTCCGTTCATTTTGACCCCCGATTTTCCCGTCAGCTCGGAAACAAAGGACTTGGCGGAGACGAGGACCGGTCTGGACGGGTCATCTTCGGCCAGGATTTTCCGGTATTCCTTTTCGAGTTCCGGTTTCGGCAGGAGATCGCTGGCTTCGAGCCAGACGAAAATACTCGGATGATTGCGCAGCCACTTGACCTGGTCTTTCCAGGACTGGGCGATGAGCCGGATGTCCTCGGGGGTCAGAATCCCGCCGTACTTCTTGTCCACGGGCTTGCCCAGGTAGTTCTCCCATTCCCATTGACAGCTCCAGCCGGCCATGAGAAGGATACCGTTCTCGTCACACAGGTCGTAGAGGTCTTCGCCGGTCCCCCAGAAGCCTTCCAATCGGAGTGCATTGAGATTCATGTGCCGGGCATAGCGGATCTGGTTTCTCAATTTTTTTAGATCGTTTTCGAGAAGAATGTCATCCGTCCAGCCGCCTCCCCGGATGAGAATCTTGCGGCCGTTGAGCTTGAAGCCGCGATGTCCGCCCTCGTTCGTGTAGTCCGAGACTTCCCGGATGCCGAACCGAAAGGGCTTGATATCGGAAACCCTCCCGAGGGGACCGGTCATCATGCTCCCTTCCGGTCCGCCCTCCTTGGCGCCCGGGGGCGGACCCGGCGCTTTGCCGAGATCCCTTTCCTTGCCCGGCTTTTCGGGCTGCCCTTTCTCCGGCGCCGTCCCGGGCTTGGCCGAACCCGGCTTCTGTGGAATCGCAAACGTCAGCATTCCGTCATAGAGTTCCGGCTTTCCCAAATCGTGGGTCCACCAGAGACGGGGGTTTTTCAGCTTCAGCTCCGGATATCCATCCGGGCTGAACACGACCTTTTTTGTTTCCCTGGGCTCCAGCGTCACATCCTGCGTGAACCTCGATTTTTCGATCCGGCATTCCAGGACGCCGGATATCTTGCCGTCCGTGTTGTTCCGAACCTCGGCCGACAGAGTGATCTCGGCTTCCTTGAGAGTCGCGGCTTCGACCCGGCTCTGGACAAAGGGATGGACGACGGCCACGTCCCCGCTGGCTCTCAGCCTGACGTCCCTCCAGAGCCCCATGTTGCCGTCGGGGGGTTTGGGGTTCCAATCGACGAACCCGATGGTGAAATCGCCGGGTTGAGGCGGGAAAACTTCCACGGCCAGGGCGTTCTTCTCGCCGAGCTTGATGATTCCCTTGACTTCGATCTCGAACCTCCGGAAAGCGCCCGCCAGGTCCGCCGCGTCGCCCACTTTCTTCCCGTTGAGCCAGATGTCGGCCCTGTAGTTGATCCCATCGAATTCGAGTTTGACGAAAGATTCCGGAGACGCGGGGCCCACCATGAATTCAACCCTGTACCACCAGGAAGTCTTGAAATCGTCCCTGGGGATGTATTTGAAATTTTCTCCCATGAAAATGTCGGCATAGACATTGTTCCGGACGAGCGTTCCAAGGACGGTGGAGGGCACGGACGCCGGATACCAGTTCGGAGTGAAAAAGCCGGGCTTGGAAATCTCTTCACCGGCGGCCTGGACCTTGGCGGAAGATTGTATGAACCAATTCTCGCGGAGTGTGATCGTGCGCTGCATTTCCCTCATGAAATCCCCCCGCTTTTTCATCGAAGGCTGTTCCCTGCCGTACTGTGCCAGGCCGAACGGAGCCTGGAAGAGAACCCAAACGGCCATTCCGATCAGCACGCTCTTTGTTGTCCTCATGTGTTTATTGTCCTCCTCTCATTGGTCGAAGGCCATCGCCGGAACCGGGGCGGAACTCCTTCTTTCATTAGACCTTCTTCCATCCTTTTTTTCAATGGCCCGGTCTTTCAAATCGGGAGTGGATACGTCTTAAAAAGGTTTTTGAGGCTTCCCGTCGTAATCGACCGCCGGGCCTTCTTTCCCCGATCGACGTTTTCACGTGACTTCCCCCACGGAAGAAAAGCGCCGTTTTCCGATTCCCTCCATGATATCAAAAAAATGAATGAGCGTGATAGGCCGGAAAGCCGACGGGGAAGGGGTTATTTGAGCAGCGCCCGGATTTCGAGTTTGAACCGCTCCAGAAGACCACCCGCCTGTTCCGCGCTTTTCGCCTCGGCGATCACCCGGATAATCGGCTCCGTGTTCGACGGACGGATGTGGATCCAGGCGTTCCCGAATTGGATCTTCAATCCGTCGAGGGTGACCGGTTTTTCCCCCGCGTATTTTTTCTTCAAGCGGTTGAGCATCCGGTGAGCCTGCTCCGAGCTTCCCTGGATCTTGTCCTTGATCATGGCGTAGGCGGGGATTTCTTTACGCAGGGCTGAGATTCTCTTTCCGGAGAGAGCCATCGCCTCGAGGATGAGGCCGACTCCGGCAAAGCTGTCCCTGCAGGGGTGGATTTTCGGCCAGATGACTCCGCCGTTGCCTTCTCCGCCGATGACGGCGTTTTTGTTGAGGATTTCTTCCACGACGTTGATCTCTCCGATTTTCGTCCTGAACACCGGGACGCCGGCCCGGCCGGCGATATCCTCGAGGGCCATCGTGGCCGAAAGGTTCGTAACCACGGGGCCGGGAGTGCGGCCGAGCACGTGCTTGACGGCCAAGGCCAGCGTCAGCTCTTCGCCCAGGGGTTCGCCCTTTTCGTTGATGACGGCCAGCCGGTCGGCGTCGGCGTCCTGGGCGAACCCGATATCCGCCTTTTTGGCCTTGACCAGGCGGCAGAGATCTCCCAGGTTTTCAGCGACGGGTTCGGACTGGCGCGCGAACGACCCGTCGGCGACCGCGTTCAGCAGGATGACCTCGCAGCCGAGCTTTTCGAGGAATTTCGGCAGGAGAACCGAGCCGGCGCCGTTCGAGCAGTCGGCGACCACCCGGAATTTCTTGGTTCGGATAAGGCCGACGTCCAGGTTACGCAACAGCTTTTCAAGATGGGCGGCCGTGGGATCCTCGTCTTTCCCCACGGCGCGGTATCTTTCGACGCCGACGAACGAGAATTCGCCATGGTGGTAGATATCCAGGAATTCGTCTACCTCGGAAGCGTTCAAAAAGAGCCCCCGGCGGCTGATGAACTTGAGCCCGTTCCATTCCTTTGGGTTATGGCTGGCGGTCACCGCGATGGCGCCGGCCGCCCGGCTTTCCTTGGCGTAGAGGAGAACGGAAGGAATGGGGCATATGCCGATGTCCACCGGCTGACAGCCGACGGCGAGGAGGCCCGAGTGAATGGCGTTGATCAGCATCGGACCGGACGGACGCCCGTCCCTTCCGACCGCCACGCGTCCGCGTCCCAGGTAGGTTCCGAAGGACGCGGCGAACCGGGCGGCGAGCTGGGGGGTGAGGCTATCGCCGATGACGCCCCTGACGCCGGAAATGCTGATTTTGAGAGACAACCGTTTTTTCATCCTAGACCAACTGCGATACAAAGCTTGAGATATTGTCCATCTCTTCCTGGGCCTTGTCCTTGGACTTGCTTTCCGAGATGATCCGGATCATCGGTTCCGTGGTCGAAGCCCGGACATGGATCCAGCCGTCGGCTCTTTCCACGCGGACGCCGTCTATGAGGCACATGGGCGATCCGGCGAAATATCTTTTTGTCTCGGCGACGACCGAATGGACCCTTGACGGCGGGCAGTAGATTTTTTCCTTGACGATGTGATACTTGGGCAGCATCTGGACGAGCTCCGAGACTTTTTTCCCCGTCACGGCCATGATCTCCAGTATGAGCCCCATGGCCAGGAAACCGTCAAAAGCCGGCTGGAACCTCCGGACGGCGACGCTCCCGCTTCCCTCGCCGGCCATCTCGGCTTCCTCGGCGAGCATGGCCTGGATGATGTGAGACTGGCCGACCTTCGCCCGGACGATCGGCTGGCCCCGGCGGTCGACGACATCCTCGATCATCCGCGAGGTGGATTGGTTCGTGACCAACGGCCCCGGATGCTTGTCGAGGTAGTAATCCGCGATGAGCGGAAGGGCGTATTCTTCCGAGAGCGTTTCGCCGTTTTCGGCCACGATGGAGATGCGGCCGACGTCGCTGCTGAGCAGGAATCCGGCGGAGGCGCCGGCCAGTTTCGTGATGGACGACACTTCCCCGGCGTTCCGCGGCCGGGGTTCCGGGTCGTGGGGGAAGAATCCTGTCGGCGTGTTGTTCACGGGGACGAGCGTGCAACCGAGGCTTTCGCACATCCGGTCGACGACTCCGGCCCCGGCTCCGTTGCACGAATCGACGACGATCGTGAAGCCGGCTTTCCGGATGGCGTCTTCGTCCAGGAAGGCCGCCAGGCTTTTGAAGTAGGCATCGAGATAGCCCGTGAGGCTCTTGGTGCGGCCGAGCCTCGTGACCGGCGCCTTGTGGAATCTCTCCAGGTGATAGATATCCAGGATTTCCCCGCCCTGGAATTCGTTGAGGTACGTCCCATCCTGATTGATGAACGTCAGGGCGTTCCAGTTGGCGTTGTTGTGACCGGCCGTGATGGAGACGGCGCCTCTGGCCCCCGTTTCTCGGACAAGATATTGGGCGATCGGCGTCGGGCAGACGCCGAGGTCCAGAACGTCACAGCCCGTGGAGACGAGCGCCGAGAGGGTTGCGGCATGGAGCATCGGTCCGGAGAGGCGGGTGTCCCTGGCGACGAGGACCTTCCCCGAACCCAGGTACGTTCCGAAGGCGCAGGCGAAGTCAAGGACGAGCTCGGGCGTGATCGTTTCGCCGACGATGCCCCGGACGCCGGAGAGGCTGATCTTGAGAAGCTTCATCCTAGACAATCCCATCCTTGCCCTCGCTTATTCGGTTCACGGATATGATGCCGTCCTTTTTCACCCTTGAGACTCGGCGGCCTTTTTGAGCTCCTCGTTGGCTATGACGGCCACGTCGACGCGGCGGTTGGCCTGACGTCCTTCCGGCGTGTCATTGCCGGCGATCGGCTGTTCCATCCCGTAGCCCATCAGCGAAAACCGGGACACCTTGACGCCGAGGCCCGCCAGATAATGGCCCACGGATTCGGCCCGGCGCTTGGACAGAGCGAGGTTGTGCTCCGCCGACCCGGTGGAATCGGTATGACCTTCGATGAGGATATTCGTATCGGCATATTTATTGAGGATCTTGGCCAGCTTTTCCAGGTTGGTTTTGCCCTCCGCGCGGATGTCGGCCCTGTTCACGTCGAAAAGAAGCCCGGAATCGAAGTTGATCCGGATGGCTTCCTCGATACGCTGAACCTTGGCGTCCTCGAGCTCGCGCTCCATTTCCGCGGCTTGCTTGTCCATGTAACGGCCGATATAAGCCCCGGCCGCGCCTCCGACGGCGGCCCCCAGGATCGCTCCCATCAGAGTGTTTCCCGCCGCTTTCCCGACGAGCCCCCCGAGAACGGCTCCGGCGCCCGCGCCGTAAGCGGCTCCCTTTTTAGTCTTGCTCCAGGAGGCGCAACTTCCCGTCCATATGATGAGGTTTATCAGGAGAAACACGATCAAGCATTTTTTGACCATTGGACCTCCTTTAGTCTCAAAATCACCGGCGAACCGGAATTTATCACGGGCCATGGAGAATATCAAGGCCGGAACGGGGAGAACCGGCCGCCGGTCGCCCGGGCGGCGGGAGCCGCCGGAAGTCCGGCGCGTTTCGATTCATCCCCGCGTCCGCCCGCGCTCCAATCAATTCGCGTGGCGGGCGAGATAATCCCAGATAACGGCCGACATGAGGCCGACGCCGACGGGAATGCTGTCCTCGTCCACGATGAAGGTGGGGGAGTGGACGGAGGTCCTGGCGATGTCCTTGGGGACCACGCCGAGGTCCAGCATGACGGCCGGCGCCAGCCTGGCGAATTCGCTGAAGTCCTCGCCGCCCATCTCGGGCTTGCCCTCGAGCAGGAAGGACTTGCCGCCGAGGACTCTCTCCATCGTCGGAAGCACCTCTCGCAGAAGCTCCGGGTCGTTATAGAGAGCCGGGGTCCCGAAGACGTAGTCGAGCTCGAATGCCGCTCCGGCCGCTTCGCAGATGTGGGCGATGAGACGTGTGACTTTGTCTTTCAGCGCCTGCCTTTGTTCTTCCCCGTAAGAGCGGATGGTGGCCTTGAGTTCCGCTTCGCGGGGGATGATGTTGGCCGCGGCTCCGCCGTGAAACTGGCCGACGGTGATCACCGTGTCATTGTGGACATCGATCTGGCGGGAGACCAGGACCTGGAGGGCGACGACGATCTGGGCTCCGACGACGATCGGGTCCACGCACAACGACGGGGCGGCTCCGTGGCATCCCTCGGATTTGATTTTCAACGTGAAGCCGTCGCAGTTGGCGCCGGAGAATCCCGGCGTGTATCTCACAAAACCGGCCCTGGCGGTGTCGTCCACATGGTAGGCGAAAAAAGCCCGGGGCATGACGCCGGCGAAAACGCCGTCGTCGATCATCGCCTTGGCGCCGTTCCCCCATTCTTCGGCGGGCTGGGCGATGAACAGGACCGTCCCCCGGAGCTGCCCCCGGAACCGGGAGAGCACGTTCGCCACGCCCATGAGCACCGTCGTGTGGACGTCATGGCCGCAGGCGTGCATCAACCCGACCTCCCGGCCGGCGGCGATCGCCTTTTCCTTCGAAGCGAAAGGAAGGCCGGTTTCTTCCGTGATGGCCAGGCCGTCCATGTCGCCCCTCATGGCGACGACGGGACCCGGACGGCTCCCCCGCAGGGTGCCGACGACGCCCGTCCCGCCGATTCCCGTCCTGACCTCCAATCCGAGCTTGCGGAAATAGTCGGCCACAATGGCCGACGTCCTTTCTTCCCGCAGCGCGAGCTCGGGGTGGGCATGAATATCGCGGCGGATGGAAATCAACTCCGGCGTGATCCGGCGGGTCTCTTCCTGAATCTTTTTATCCATGCCCGCCGGCGCGGAGAACGGGAAGACGGGGAGCGCGCCCAGGCATAGGCAAAGCATGAGGGGGAAAACCGGCTTCTTCGTCATGGGTTGGTCCTCCGAAAAAAAATGTCCGGCGACCGGCTTATCTTATATAAAAGCAAGGGAATCTTCAAATCCGGCCTGCGCGAAGGGGAGAAGGACTCGAAAATGCGATAGGGGGATTAGGAATCCTTAAGCCCGGGCTGCGGGGGCGGCGGAGGTGGACGCCTCGGCCCCGTTCGGAGCCGTAAATCAAAATCCCAGCTGCATGGGGGGGCGGAGAGATCAAGGCTGGAAGCGAGCAGCGCGGAACATGAAAATCCCGCCCTCCTGGGAGACGGGAAATAGGGTAAATGGGTATTGTGTCCCGCTTTGGAAGAGGGTTGTAAGAAGGAGGGCCTGGAGAGGAATCTCTATGATCCCGCTCCTTTGAAAGTTTCAAAAGCCTTGGATGAGGCCCTCCTTTAAAGGTGCCCTAAGGATGCCCGAGGGGAGGAAGGCGGTCAATCGTCTTTCCGGGTGGACCCGGCGATGAATTTTGCCCGCCTTCCGTCACCCTTAAAGATGATGCCGCCGGAATAACGCCGGATTCCCTCTTCTCTTTTCCCCCGTTGGGGCTGGCTCCCGGAAGACCTGCCCGCCGACCGGGCCTCCCTTTTGCACGAAAACAAAAGGGGCGGTCCCGGATATCGCGCGCGCCGTCCAACCTTGTAATTTCATCGGCTGTTTAGGTATGATAAAAAACGGAAGAAGGAGCGAACATGAATACGACGAAGTTCATCGAAAAGCAGGTCGAGGACATCCGGAAAATCGTCGGAAAGGGCAAAGCCATCTCGGCCCTGTCCGGCGGCGTGGACAGCTCCGCCTGCACCGTGCTGGCGCATAAGGCCCTCGGCGACCAGCTCAAGGTCATTTTCATCGACGACGGCCTCATGCGCGCCGGCGAACCCGAGGAGGTCGGCCGGATCTTCGCCAGGCTCGGAATCGAGGTCGAGGTCATCGACACCAAAAAGGATTTCTTCTCCGCCCTCAAGGGCAAGGTGGATCCCGAGGAAAAACGGAAAGCCTTCCGCTACACGTTCTATAAGATCTTCGGCCGCGAGGTCCTGCGCAGCAAGGCCGTCTATCTCATCCAGGGCACCATCGCCGCGGATATCATCGAAACCAAGGGAGGCGTCAAAACCCAGCACAATATCCTCGAGCAGATCGGTATAGATCCCGAGAAGGGATTCGGTTTCAAGGTCATCGAACCGCTCAAGGAATTGTTCAAGCCCCAGGTCCGCGAAGTGGCCCGGGAGCTCGGTCTCCCGGAGAGCATTTCGAACCGCATGCCTTTTCCCGGGCCCGCCCTCGCGACGCGCATCATCGGCGAAGTGACGCCGGAACGCGTGGAGGTCGTCCGGAAGGCGACGCGCATCGTCGAGGCCGAGCTCGCGCCGCTCAAGCCGTTCCAGGCTTTCGCCGCCCTGATGAGCGATAGGGGCACGGGGATCGCGGACGGCAAGAGAAAATTCGGCCATGTCATCATCATTCGCTCGGTGGAGAGCACGGACGCGATGACCGCCCAACCGACGCAAGTTCCCTGGGATATCTTGTTGAGGCTGTCCAAGAGGATCACGACCGAGATCCCCGACGTGACGCGCGTTGCCTATGAACTGACGTCCAAACCGCCGGCCACGATTGAATATATCTAGGCCGGACGGGTATCAATACGCCTTTATCCGGAGGAGATGATCATGCCGTTTATCCGAAAGAAAAACCCGGTCGTCCCGACCCTGGGGGTCTTCGTTCCCTGCGATCCACGGATCGACGAAGGATCGAGGGCGCGCGCCTTCAACATCGGACGCATGACGGCCCGGCTCCTCGCCGAGCGGCTTCGGCTGCCGGACGCGAGCCGGCCCAATGTGTTTTACTGCTCACGGCTCGTCGATGGGGAAAAAGAGGCCGATGCCGGAGCGAAAGAGCTCTTGGAGGCGGGGGCCTCGGGGCTGTTCATCGTCCCCGACACCTGGTTTTTCCCGGGAAAGACGGCCATGGCGCTCACCGCCCATTTTCCGCCGTCGACGCCCATCGCCTGCGTGGGCGGAAACATCGCGTCCAAGCCCGGGGTGGTGGGCATTGACGCGCTGGCCGGAGCTTACGCCCAGACCGGCCGGCTCTGTCCCACGGTCATCGGCAACCTGCCGGAGACCGGCCTCGAGCCGGAGTTCGACGAAAAAACCAAGGGGGAGGTCGTCGACCTGGCTTATGCCGTCCTCGCGGTCGCGGCGCTCCGGGGCAAACGATACCTCGCCGTGGACACCGATTCCATGCAGATGGAAACCGCGCTCAACCATGTCCACGCCGCCCGCCGGTTTTTCGGCCTGGAATCGACGCGGGAGTCCATGAAGCTTTTCGCCGACATGCTCAGGAAAAAGGGCGGATACGATCCCGCCGAGCTGAAGGAGCTGCGTCATTGGGTGGCGAACGTCAAGTTCAAGGGCCGCATCTTCTCGAACAGCGAGGATATCGCCAGGCGGAAAACAGCCGTCTATACCGGAAAGGACGTCCGGCCGCCCGCCCCGTCGTCCGGGGACCTGAAGAAGCTCGACGAGGGCCTGGCCCTCTACCTGATCATCCGGAATTGCCTGCGCGACGTGAACGCCATCGCCGGGGGGTGGACCAGCCAGTTGTCCTGGGGATCGGACAGGCGGGGCCTTCCCATGTCGACGGCGGACATCGCCGAATCGCTGTTCAATTCCACGGAAGACCATACGGGAAAAAAGGCGGTCGTTCCCTTCGCCACGGAAAACGACATCCAGGGCCTGCTGACGATGATCGCCTTTTGTTTTCTTTCGGGCGGGAGTCCCACGCTGTTCATGGATTTCCGCAAGGTCTATGAGCCCTGGGAAATCCGGGAGAACGCCGAAGCCCTCGGCGTGGATCTCGCCCCGTTCGTCGGCGAGCCATGGATGGAGAGGGGATTCATCGACGGCAACAATTCCGGGGCCGCCTCCCTGGACTATGCCGACAAGGCCTTCCTTTTCAAAGCGGTGGAATACTATTTTCCGGGACTCGGCTATTCCGTGGGCTATGTTTCGCCGAAAGGAATCCAGGGGCTCGCCGGCCGCCTGGCTTATTCGGACCTCTCCGGGCTTTTCACCATGGTTTTCGGCGAGGTCCAGAGCATCGAGTTGCCCCCGGCGCTCACCGAGAGAGTCTGCCATGCCTCGGATTACACCTGGCCGCACACCTTTTTGACCTTCGATCATGTGCCCGCGAATTTGGTGAAAACGGGCGTTCCGGCCAATCATATCCACATGGCGAAGGCTCTCCCGCGCCGGCGCTGGCAGCATTTCTCCGATTATGCGCAGATCTTGAACGCCCGCTGGGAAAACAGCCCGGATTTCGTCGAGGGCCTGGACCGCCCCGTTCCTATGCTGTGGCGGCTGAACGGGGGAGAAACGGCGGCGAAAATGCTTCTGGCGGCCCGGAGATAGGCGAAGGGCTGTTGACAGCCCGCGCCGGTTCTGCTATTTTCTCCCCTACGGCGCCATCGTCTAGAGGCCTAGGACAGGTGGTTCTCAGCCATCAGACCGGGGTTCGAATCCCCGTGGCGCTGCCAAAATCCCATCCTCCCGCCGGACCCTGACATGCGCGAAGAGCGGGAATCTTGGCCGCCGGCGCCATCGTAAAACCGCGTTGAGTCTCATGTCGGAGGCCTCGGGGCGAGCTCCCCAAAAAGGCGGCTTGGATAATCCCAGGGAAAGCCGAGGTCGTTTCAAGGCGGGTAAAACGGAATCTCGTTCATATCCGCATTCTTATTTCGGCCGCACGCCTTCCTTCCAGGAGGCTTTCGGGCCCGAAAACCTCCCGCAAGGAGCGCAAATGAACGCAAGCAAGTCAATCGAGCCTTAGAACCTTCAGGGCGTTGTAAAACAAGGATTCGTCGAATTCCATGTTTTTGACAAGGAAATAATTCTTGTCGAGGGGATTCTTGACGGAAATCGTCTGGAAGAAATGCTCCAGCCAGTGCCACAGGCTCAGATGCGGTTTCTGGCTGATGTCCAGCATGGGGATCGGGTAATCGCTCCCGTAAATCAATCGTTGAGGCGCAACGGCCTCTTTGATCCGGTCGATGTAACCGTTTCGCGGCCCAAGGCTTATTGCCGATAGATCCGCATAGAGGCTCCAATTCTTTGATTCCGCTTCGCGGAAAAGCTCCATCAGCTCCTGATAGTATTGATCGCTTTCCAGGGGCGGAGGAAATAAGGGAAGCGCGGCGTGGGCCGCGATGACGGCGACGCCGGCATCAAGGGCTTCCCTGAGCAGACTCGGGCTGTTGAGCCTCTGGGATGCCTTGTCAAAAGGAGGGATGGCGCCCTCGGGCCCGGTATGGCAGAGAAGAGGGAGTTTTTGTTCGGCGAGTTTCCCGTAAAAAGGACGGCACTTGGGATGCATGGGATCTATTTGCTGGGAAGAGGGTATCCATTTGCAGAGAACGGCATGATGATCCAGGCAATACTGGAGTTCGTTTTCCCAATCCCGCCTGTACGGGTGAACCGAAGCCCCGAGGAGAATCCGGCTGTTCTCCCCGGCCAGCTTGGCCAGGTACGAATTCGGCACATGGAGGTGCGTCTTTTTGGCCGAACCGTTTCCGCCGTGGACGTCGCCGTTTTCATCGTAAACCTGGTCCATCGCCAGCAGGACGCATTTATCGATTTTCGTTGAGCCGCGGATAACGGCCAGCATGTGGTCCTTGATGCTCTGGATATCCGGCTTCCCGAAATAGCTGTTTGTCACAAGCCGCATGGCGAAAAAGGCGATCCCTTCCTCAAATTCTTTCGACCAATAGCATCCGCTTTCGCTGTCGTAGGGAGCTCCAAAGTGCACATGAACATCGATGATTTCTTCCGCCATTTCTCTCACCTTTCCTTTCTAATCTTCCATTAAGGCCGGCAGGCAATGTGACAGGGGCCGATACATCCTGCCGCGTGATCCGGCCATCGCCATCCCCGGCGCACTCAAGACATCCCGCCTCCTTGATGCCGATGCCCGCTTCCTGTTGACGTCGTTGCCGCGGGAACGACCCTTCGCGGGCGATTATTTTTCCAAACCGGATTCCGACCGCGACGGAGGTCTCAGGCCCTGTCGATCGCCGACAGGAACGTTTTGATCTCTCCCTTGTACTTATCGAATTCCGGATCCTTCGATCCGCGATTGCTCCATTTCACCAACTTTATTTCGTCCTCGTCGATTTCGATCGCCGTCAGCCCGTCCGTGTACAGGCCGCAGCCCGAATTGAAATAACACGGGAGCGGCTTTTTGCGGTCCGGGTCAAGGGCATCGATGTTCCTTTTTTTGTTTTCTTCGTCGGTGATGTCTACTTGGATTTTTTCCATTTTTCTCAACGTTTCGCTGATCTGTTTCTTCTTGGACTTGTCGGAGCGATTGGCGTACATCCATACCTGAAGATCCCTCAACTGGCTTTTCAGCGAATCCAGATAGGTGCTCGAGGCGAAGATCGCCCGGTGAGAGTGCCCGCAGACGAGTATGACCTTATTGTCCCTGGCCCAAGAATACATGATTTTTTCATAATCCGATGGAACGGCCGATTTCGTGGCGGCCGGCTCTTGCCGGATTCCAAGCCAATCCACGAATGACTCAACGGTTTTGGCGTATACTTTCACCCAAAACCGGCTGAACCAGCTCGTTTTATCGGATTCGAGACTCCCCTGGTGGCCGTGTATGAGCAGGATTCTCGGGATTCCGGTTTTGTCCTGCAAAATGATGGATTCCGTAGACCGTTGCGGCGGGATCGGGTTTCTCTTCGTGGGATCCGGTTGATCGCTCCATTCTATGTCATGATTCCCGAAAATCCGATGGATTTTATCGTCCCCGACGGCCTTCATAAGCGAATAAACGGTGTTTTCGTATCTTGACTTGATCTTATCGAGGTCGAATTGCCAAAACTCTTCGATATCCCCCAGCAGGATGAGCTCGTAGCCGTTGCCCCGATATTCCGTCAGGGCCGCTTTCAGCGCGTTCTCGTTGTAGCGGAAATTATCCGATCCGCTTCCATCACCAAGATGCAGATCGCTCAACACCGCGAATTTTTTGCCCTGCAGGGGCATGCTTGATGTTCCGCGCCCCTCCCAGATCGTGTCGAGTTTCTGCCTCGTTAAGGTCGGATCCTGGGACATCGTCAGCCTCCTTAAAGCCATGGAATATTTGAAAACCTGGTCCTCCCGGGGAGGGAAGCGCGTTTCGCGGAACCCCCTCCGCGCAAGAACCGGGCTCTTTTCTTTTCGCTCGGCCCGCGCGGCGCGTCATCGATATTTTGGAAAAAAGCCGTCGCCCCATCCGGGAATAAGCGCCGCCGCGCCGATTTAGGGCATCACCCTTGTCTTTTCCGCTGACCCAATAGAAGATCGCTTCTTCCTCTATTCAAATTATTCCGAGTTTCGGGAATGTCAAGCCCCGTGACGGCGTGTCGCCGACCTTGACTCGCCCGGGAAAATATGCTACCAAAATCATGTCGAATCAGGGGGGATGAGATGGCATCAGCCGGCCTTGATCTGGGGAAGGGGACGGATCCGGTCGATTTGTTGACAAGATCCCGTTGACGTCGGCATCAACAGGGATTGTTTCGACAGCCCCATAGACCGGATGAAAGGGGTGGGATGCGATGAAACTTGACGAGGGATTAAAGCTCCTGGGGGCGGTCGTCGGCGCAGTCGCGGGCATCGTTGCGATTTTCACCTTCGCCGGCTTCATCATCACGCTTGGTTTCATCAGCGAGCTGGGATTGTATGGAATTCCCAAGTTCCCCGAGGAGTTCTTCAAAGAGGCGGGCGCCCAATTCTTCTCCGATTTCATCAATGTCCTCGGCATGAGCTGGCTGCATTTCCCGGCCTTTATTCTGCTGATCGTCACCCTTCTTCTGTTGGCGATCAGGACAAGGAATATCATCACCGTGTCCAGAACGTGTGATGGTTCCGGAAAATCCAGGCGTGAAAGGATGCGGGAATTCGTCACGAACAACTGGCCGATCATACTTTTCCTCCTCCTGATGTCGGTTTCCACGAGCGTGATTTTACGGTTGGACCATTTGATCGATGAAGCGAACAACGAAGGCCGGGGAAGCGTGTTTTTCTTGTTGACCATCCCTTCTCTGGTCGCTTTGGGCATATATCTCGTCCTTCATATCGCGGAAATAGCACAGCCGAGGGAATGGAGAAAAAATTCCTATGGCGCGTTCCTGATTCTTTTCATTGTCCTCCTGGTGTGCGTGCCCCTTGAATATGGAAGGTTTATCTACGACGTCCCCGTCTATTTCATCCAGAGAATCGATTGCGACCCTGGTTACAGGAGTGATTTACTGAAGACGTTCAGCGACGAGATAAACGGAAGGGGCACGGGGGACAGAATTTATTACCTCATGGGGCATACCAGCGGGAAGGAAGTGTTGTTTAGGTCGGAGGAACCGCCCGCTCAACTGGTGCTCTTTGATTCCGAGGCCGTAAAATTCATAAACCTTGCAAGTGAAGTGCGGGAAAAGCCGATGACGTTGCGGACGGTCCTGAGGAAGATACCGGGGAAAGGGACCAGGCTCGGCGGGCAGAAACTGGATTTGGACGATCCAATACTGTTAAAGCTGACGAAGTGAAAAAGGAGCGGGGAACATGAAAAACATCGCGGCCGTTCTGGCCCTCTTTGCCGGCGGCATTGGCCTATCGGCATATCATCACGAATTCCAGGAACAAAGAATCCTGCCCATGATCTATCCGGGATACGGAATCGCGGAAATGACCCTGGGCGCCCCGGCGGATTCGATAAGGAGCCTATGGAGAGACAGGAAGCCGAATGAAGTGAACAAGATCGAGACGCAGGTTTTCGATGCGAGTGGCAATCGAATCACCGAATACCTGGTGCTCTATCGGGACAGGGGAATCCTTCTAATCTGCGATGATCAATTGACCGTGAAACGAATCATATGCAAAAGCCCCTCGTTGCTGGTCAAGGACAGCGGCTTGCGGATCGGAAATTTCCGCGGGGACGTGGAAAAAGCTTATCGTTTTGAATCCCCGGTTGATGTCGGATTATTCGACGAGGGGAAAAAGTCGATTTCCGCGGAGTATCGGCTGATGATCTGCTATGGAAAAGGGATCGCGTTTACGTTGGTCAAGGACAGAATCATTTCCATCACGGTGTTTCAACCGGGGAAGCCGTTCACGGCCGGTGACGGCATACCCGCGAATATCGCCGGCATAATGGCTGCGGGATTTTCCTGGGACGAGCTTTTTTCCTTAAAGGATTTCAACCCCTGATAATCCGCGATCCGTTCCCCCCGGCGATCCTGCGCCCGTGACGGCATCCCGCTGAACGGAGAAGCGATCATGGCCGTTTCCCGAGGGGGTTGATGCCGGCCGGGAGGACGGCTGCGCGATCGCGGACGAATTCCAAGAGGCGAGGGGTGAAAAAACCCAGGGGCCGCAGAGATATCCGCCGGTCCCCGGGGGACAGGATTGGAAACGCGAAAAGCCGGGCCCGGCTATCCGCGGCGGACCTAAATTCCCGCTTGCCAAAAAACGGCGCGCGGTGGAATAATGACTATCGACTCTGTAAAGGAGAGGGATGATGGAAAGCAAAAAGCCCGCGTGTTTACTTGGTCCTGCGCCCTGGCTTCCGGCGGTTTTCCTGGCCCTGATCCTGTCGCCGTCGTGGGGGACGGCCGCTGATAAAACGGAAGCTTTCTTCCCCGTTTCCGTCTGGTACGCCGGGGGGACGGCCCGCGCCCCGATGCTCGAGTCCGTGACGCCGAAGTCGGCCGGGATATGGAAAAAGGATCTTGACCAGATCAAAAGGCTGGGATTCAACACGGTCCGCTGCTGGGTGGAGTGGACGGCCTGCGAACCGGAAGAGGGAAAGTATGATTTCAGCGCCTTGACGACGGTGGCCGACCTGGCCGCTCAAGCCGGCCTCAAGGTCATCGTCCAGGTTTACATCGACTCCGCGCCCGATTGGGTCGAGGCCAAGTTTCCCGATTCCAGGTTCGTGGCCTCGAACGGCCTGGCCGTGGAGTCACAGGCATCGCCGGGATTCTGCTTCGATCATCCCGGGGTCCGCGGGAAGATTTTGAAGTTTTTCGGCGAAGCCGCCAGGGCCGTTGAGCGCAAGCCCGCCTTTTTCGGCTGGGACCTATGGAGCGAGCCGCATATCATCAATTGGGCGGAGATCTATCATCTCGGCGATACGAGGCATATTCAATTCTGCTACTGTCCGTCGAGCATGGCGCGATTCCGGGGATGGCTCGAAGCGAAATACGGGACTCTGGAAGCCCTGAACAGGGCCTGGTACCGGACGTTCCGCTCTTGGGAAGAGGTCGAGCCGCCGCGCTTCGGCACGATTCTGACCTACACGGATTTTATCGACTGGAAGGAGTATATCTCCGACAAGCTCGCCCAGGATCTGTCGATGAAAGCCGATGTCGTGCGGGCCGTCGTCCCCGGGCGCGTCGTGACCAGTCATTCGGCCATCGCCGGCCTCTTCAGCCGCCCCGACTGGTCGGGAACCCCGGATGACCGGAAAATGGCCGACAGCGTCGATTATTACGGCGTCTCCATCTATCCCAAGCACGCCTGGACGATCCGTCCGTGGTCGCCGTTTTTCCGCTCATCGGGGTTGGATTTTGTCCGTTCCATGGGCCTCGGCAACCGGGGGTTTTATGTCGGCGAACTCCAGGCCGGCTACGGGGTTTTCGGGATGAAGCTGAGCGTTCCCGTCGTTCCGGGCGACCTCCGCGATTGGATGTGGAGCGCCGTGGCCTACGGCGCGAAAGCCGTCAATCTCTACGCTTACTATCCCATGAGCTCGGGCTACGAGGCCGGAGGATACGGACTGGTCGAGCTCGACGGCAAAGTCACGGAACGGGCCGTCGCCGCCGGCGGGATCGCCCGGGCGATCACGGAAAACATGGAGCTTTTTGCCGGCGCAGAGCCGCCCCCCGCGGAAATCGCCATCCTCTACAACCCGCTCTCCCACATGGTCGGGGGCCAGCAGAGCTATACCGCGGAGGGGCAGGCGGTCGGGGGGAACAACCTCAGCGAATCGCTCCAGGGAATCCACAGGGCGTTTTATGAAAGGGGCATTCCCGCGGATTTCCTTCATGTCCGTGACCTGGGATCCCCGCGCGCCGGCCGCTACAAGCTTGTCATCGCCCCCTATCCGGTCATGATGTCGCAGCCCGACGTCCGCAAATTGCGGGAATATGTCGCCGGGGGCGGCACCCTCGTGTCCGAAGCCCGCATCGGCTGGGTCGATGAGCGGGGATTTTCGAGCCCGGTCATTCCCGGCGGCGGGATGCATGAGGTTTTCGGCTGCCGGGAAAAGGATCTCATGCCGATCCAAAAAACGGGCCGCATCAAGATCGTCGCGTCCCACGAGTCGCTGCCTTTGCTGAAAGAGGGAGACGGGCTGGATTCGCTCTTTTTCGAGGAGAGTTTTGAGTTGACGGGGGACGTCGGTCGAGTCCTGGCCGAGTTCGAGAGCGGAAAACCGGCCATGGTGTACGCGCCCTTCGGCAAGGGCGGGGCGGTCATTATCGGCTCCTTTCCCGGGTCCGCCTATCATCATTTCAAGAATCCCAACAACGGGAAGCTCTTCGCCGGTTTCGCCGAATGGCTGAAGATCGGGAAGCCCGTCGAAATCGAATCGACAAGCCCCGAGGTGCTCGTCGAAAGCCGGGTGCTCGAGGGAAACGGCTCCCGGCTGTTGTTCGGATTCAACCGCGCAGAAAAGAAGACTCGGGCCCGGTTCCTTCTGAGAGCCGGCGGCGGCGCCGCCGGGGCCCTCGATTTTGAGACGAAAAGGGACGTCCCGTTCGTCAGGGCCGGCGGGAAACTGGTTTTTGAAAAAAGCCTGGACGCCGGAGAGGTCTGGGTTGTGCTGATCAAGGGCGCGAATTCCTGAGGTTTCAAGACGGAGAAGAGGATGGCTGCGAGTCACCGGGCGGAAAAAAGGTTCTGCGGCGGGATCGATGTCGGAGGCACGAAACTGTCGTGCGCCCTGTTCACGCGGCAGGGTGAGATGCTTGTCCGGCGCAAGATGAGGACGAATCCGAAAGGGGGAGAGAAAGCCGCGGAACAGGTCCTCCGGGCGATTGGGAGTCTTGAAATCGCCGCAAGGGAGAAGGGAGGCGGGCTTTTGGCGGTCGGGATTTGCGTCCCGGGCATAGCCTGCCGCAAAGGAGGGCTGGTATGGGCGCCGAATATAAGGAACTGGGATCTCTTTCCCCTCGGCGAAAGGCTCCGGAAAAATTCGCGGGTCCCCATCTTCCTGGACAGCGACAGGAGCGCCTATATATTGGGTGAGCAGTGGCGCGGGGCGGCCTCGGGGGCCCGGCATGCCGTTTTCCTCGCCGTCGGGACGGGCATAGGCGCCGGGATCCTCATCGACGGCCGGGTCTGCCGGGGAAGCGACGGTATCGCGGGCGCGGTCGGCTGGTTTGCCCTTCAGCCTGAATTCAAGCCGGAATATGCCTCCATGGGCTGCTTTGAGGCCGAGGCCTCCGGGAACTCCCTGGCAAGGAAAGCGGCCCGGCTGTGGGAGGGCGGGGAACCCTCGCTGATAAAAGAATTATCCGGCGGACGCGCGGAAAAGGCTACGGCGGAGATCGTTGTCAAAGCGGCAAGAAGAGGTGATCCTCCGGCCAGGCGATTGATCGGAGACGCGGTCGCTTACATCAGCATGGGCGTCGCGAATCTCGTGAGCATGCTCAATCCGGAAGTCGTCATCCTCGGCGGAGGGCTGATGCAGGCCGCGGATTTGCTGCTCGAACCGATCAGGGAGAAATTTCAAACCTGGGCCCAGCCTTTGGCCGCCGGGAAAGTGCGCATAGAGATATCCCGGCTCGGCGAAGACGCCGGGCTCTTCGGCGCGGGAAAGCTGGCCTGGGAATCGGTGAAAAATCGGGATTGAAAGGAAAAAAACCATGTCGGCGGAAAAATACCTGACCAAGATCGAGGCCATCCTCGACCGCATCAGAACCGGGGAAATGGACGGGATCCAAAAAGCCGGCCGGATCATGGCCGAATGCATCGCCGCCGGGGGCCGGGTCTACATGTTCGGCAGCGGCCACTCGGTGATCCCCGTGCTCGATATCTTCCCCCGCTACGGGAGCTTTGTCGGCTTTTTCCCCCTTTATGATCCGCGCCTCATGTGGTCGAACGTCATCGGGCCCGGCGGAGCGCGCGAGCTGCTCTGGCTCGAACGGCAGGAAGGCTATGCCCGGGTCTTTCTGCAGAGCTTCCCGCTGGAGGCTCGCGACTGCATGCTCGTTTTTTCCCATGGCGGGTTGAACGCGGCGCCGATCGAGATCGCTCTCGAGGCGAAATCCAAGGGCCTGCGGGTGATCTCCGTCTCGTCGCACGAAAATGCTCGAACCGCGAGAAGGTCTCATTCATCGGGCAAGGTTCTCTCCGATATCGCCGACGTGGCCATCGACAACCGGGTTCCCCCCGAGGACTCGCTGGTGGACGTCGGGCAATTGGAGAAGGTGGCGGCCGGGTCGACGGTCGCCGCGGTGGCGATCGCCACGTCTCTGGTCGCCGAAACGGCCGCGGTCCTGGCGAAGGATGGCAAGGTCCCGCCGACATTCGTCTCTCCGAACGTCCAGGGAGTCCCCAAGGGCCATATGGCCAAGGTCTATGAGGCGTTTTCCGAGTTTTATTATGCCCGGAGATGGGAGGCGAAAGGATGACTTCGCCGTCGCCGCTGGATAGCCGGGCCGGCGTCAGCGTCTTGAGGCTGATGTCGTCGGCTTGCGCGGGAATGTTCGTTTTCGGCATCGTCATGGCCGTTTTGGGAGCCATCCTGCCGTCCCTGTTCGATAGAATCAGGTTCGACAAGAGCGCCGCGGGAAACCTTTTCCTCTACATGAATTCGGCCATGCTGCTCATGTCGCTCGTCTTCGGCCCGGTTGTCGACCGCTTCGGCTTCAAGGTGTTTCTTGCCGCCAGCTCCCTTCTGGTCGCCGCCTCCTTTTTCCTGCTGACCGTGGCTTCGGCCTATTCAACCGTCTTGATCGCGGCCGTGATGCTCGGATTCGGCGGCGGAGGACTCAACGGCGGCACGAATGCCCTGGCCAGCGATCTTCATCCCGGGCGGCGCAGCGCGGCGCTTAACCTCCTGGGCATCTTCTTCGGTTTCGGCGCGCTTTTCATCCCCTTTCTCATCGGGGTCCTTCTCAAGACCGCGGGATTGAGCCGTATCCTGGGCTTCACTTCCCTGATCAGCGTCATTCCCTTTTTCCTTTTTTGCCTTCGCCGCTTTCCCGTGGCCAAACAGGCCCAGGGCTTTCCTCTTTCCCAGGCGGCCCTGGTCGTCGGGAACCCCTTGCTCTGGCTCTGCGGCCTGCTCCTTTTCTTCCAATCGGGAAACGAATTCACGGTCGGCGGCTGGATGACCACGTATCTCCAGGAAATATTCCATTTGGAGCCGACGGCCGCGTCGATGGTCCTGGCCGGTTATTGGGGAGCGCTCATGTCCGGAAGGCTGGTGTTGAGCAGGACGGCGAGACGGCTCGATAACCGGAAAGTCGTCCTGGTCAGCGGAGCCGCCTCCCTGGCCGCCGCGGCCGTCCTGGCGTCGGCCTCGGCCAAGGGACCGGCCGTCGCCGGAGCGGTCCTCATCGGCCTCGGTTTCGCCGCGGTCTATCCGACGACGCTGGCCGTTGTCGGGGAGAATTTTCCGTCGTTCACGGGGACCGCGTTCAGCGCCGTTTTCGCCATCGCGCTTTGCGGCGGCATGCTGTCGCCGTGGCTGGC
>Ga0228535_1001408_pt1 | contig 37376 bp, 27 predicted proteins | sample SJ1metagenome_FD_168457 | JGI IMG/M metagenome (GOLD analysis project Ga0228535, IMG submission 168457) | Enriched culture of PCE-dechlorinating microbial communities from Ithaca, New York, USA - SJ1 | ecosystem: Engineered > Modeled > Simulated communities (microbial... > Unclassified | place...
TATCTCATTTTATTGATTTACAGCTATAAAGATACAAAAAACAAACATTCCTGCAAATATTTTCTTCCTATTTTTATCGCAATATCCAATAAAAAAGAGACTGTCTCTACTTTTGAGACAGCCTCTACAAATTACTAAACTAAACTTTTTATACACAATTAATTATAACCTTCATTTTGCGGAAAATTTGTTGCACCCATAATTTCAATCTGCGTTTGAGGAATAGGCAATCTGACATGATAAGGTTGAATATTGATTCTGATGGCAGTGTCGTTCATTAAAATTACATTTGCTTCGTTTTTCAGAAACTCTCCTCCAAATTGTCTTACTCTTTCTATCAAAATCCCGTTACGTTTCAAGAAAAACCATCGGTCGCCTTCCATAGCCAATTCGCGGGCATGTTCTTCAATAATCATCTCGAGCGTAATTGGTCTAGTTTCTTTCAGATTTCCTGCTCGTTCCCAGGTTTTGTTGTAGTAAAACGATGCACTGTCGGCTCTACCTAAATGATAATACGCTTCGGCTCCCATCAAATATGTTTCGGCTAACCGATAAATGATTATGTCTTTAAACGATTGCGATTCAGTCGGATCAATTCTTGTATAGGAATCGTTGTATTTTATAGTTGCAGGATGTAAATTTAGATACTGAGCACTATTAATAGGCACAATGGTGTCGCCTAATTTTTTTCCACGTGGAAGTCCTGCTGCATTATTGTATGTCCAGGCATGTTTATAAAAAACCTTATATCGATTGTCTTTAACCTTATCATATAAGCTTAGCAAGTAATTATTAGGGAACAAACGACCCCACGGATAACCTCCTGATGCAAAATCAATCATCATTCCTTGTTCCTGATTGTAAAGAGGTATAAAGTGTAACGGCATGCGATGTCCGGCATTAGATGAAGAACCAACATACCAACCTCCAGTGCCTCTGCTCCATTGCGAAACTAAAATTGCTTCGCTATGATTTAAATCGGCAGCACCAAAAATATCATTCAAATTGGGAAGTAAGTGGTATTTTCCGCTTGCATTTATTATGTTTACCTGATTGGCAACTTCTTGCCAGTTTTGCTCACAAGCGGCTACTTTGGCTTTGATGTGACGAGCTGCTCCCTGTGTAAATCGTCCAGGTTGTTCTGTATCCCACGATAAGTTTTGAATAGCGAAATCCAAATCGCTATTAATCAATTGGTAAACGTCAGCCTGATTAGCTGGTGTATATGTGATTGGGTCATTTACATTTTCGGGTGTTGTAACCCGTGTATTAAGATAAATTCGGTCAAATTTGCGCAATAGCCAAAAATAAGCATGCGCTCTGAACACTTTAGCTTCTGCCAATGCCTGAATGGCTACAGGGTCAGTCATATCAACTTTTTCGGATGTAGCAATAACAAGATTAGCATATCCAATGATAGCATACATGTGCCTCCATATTTTACCCACTGAAGCAGTAGTGCTTCGCAGGTTTGAATAGCGCCCAAACTGTGGAATTCCTTCGCCGGAACGAGGGACAGTAATGTCATCGCCCATCAGTAAGTTTAACCAAACTGATGTTTCGGGATCGGAACTATTTCGAAAAAACTCACGATCTTTGTAATACATTGCTAGCACGACACTTGCCATGCCAGATGGAGTGGAGCTAATGTAATCAATGGAAGGATTTGTATACACTTTTTCCTCGAGCAAGTCGGTACATGACGACAAAGAAAAAAACATTCCTAAAATAATAATATATAAAAACTTTTTCATGATTTCTGATTTATTTTTTTTTCTAAAATGATACATTTAAACCTACTATAAATGTTTTGGGTTCGGGATATCCTCCCGCACTTACCTCCGGACTATATGATAAAAAATCGGTTTGAGTCCAGATATTGGTTGCTGAACTGTAAATTCTGCAGTTATTCATTCCAACTTTTGAAATAAGATTTTTCGGCAAACTATATCCTAATGATAAATTGCGCAAACGAATGTAAGAAGCATCCTGATATGATAATGATGAAAAGTAATTGATTGTGGCATCGCGGGGGCGAGGTGCTGTGTTCGATGGGTTTTCAAGTGTCCAGTAATTTACTTTAATTCCATTGAGTTTGCCATGTAAGTCTCCTCCCGAGTTCGAATCATATAAGTATGGATTGGATCGAACAGCACCTTGAACAGTATAAAAATCAAAACTAAAATCAATTCCTTTCCATTTGAGTATAGAACCAATTGAACCTGTCCATTTAGGAGCACGATTAATTATAATTCTATCTTCGGGTGTTATCAGACCATCTTTATTCATATCCTTTACGCGAATATCTCCGGGTTGTGGCTTGTAATTTGGTCCAAAATCAGGAATTTCATCGGTTAATTGCCATATACCATCGAACTGATAATCGTAATAAGCATCAATGTTATATCCAATAAACCACCCATTGGCTATGTCGTTTTTAAGTTTTCCATTCTCATCCAATTCTCCGCTTAAGGCAAGTATTTTGTTCACATTTTTTGAGAAATTCAAATCAATATTCCATGTAAAATTCTTTGTTTTTACAGGTACAAAATTCAATGTGGTTTCTATTCCCTGATTCAGAACTTCACCTACATTTACCAATTGAGATGAATATCCGGTAATTTGGTTTATGGAACGTGACATTAATAAATCGCTTGTCACCGAATGATAATATTCAATTGTTCCGGATATTCTGTCTCTTAAAATTCCAAAATCAAATCCGGAGTTTAACGAGGTAGTCGTTTCCCATTTTAAGTTAGGATTTGGTAAACGCGATCCTGGTAAATAGCCAACAAATGCATCGCCTGTGCCGAACTGAAAGAAATACGAATCAACCAAACCTTGAGACTGATACGGATTTATAGCCTGGTTACCCACAGCACCATAACTTAAACGCAGTTTCAAGTTCGATAACCAATCAAACTCTTTCATAAATTCTTCCTCTGATGTTCTCCATGCAAACGATGCAGCAGGAAAGGTACCCCATTTGTTGTTTGCTCCAAATACAGAAGAACCGTCGATACGCACCGAGACAGAAAATAAGTATTTTTCGGCTAAATTATAGCGAATTCTACCCATATACGACAGTAAGTTTCGGGGTGTTATGCTTCGTTTTACCGGATTGGTTTTAGCCGCAGCACCAATATTGTTGTAACCTAAATCATCAGTAGAGAAACCGGAACCAGACATAATTGTTTCGTATGACATTATGCTGTTAATACTTTGAACAATGGTTGCATCTAACTTATTTTTTTCATTGATTTTATAATCATAGGTAAGAATATTTTCTATTAAATAATCGTTATATTGTTCGCTTTCAATGCTTGCAATCCCATTCGAGTTGCTTCCTGTTTCATGCAAAGAATTTAAATAAATACCTTGTTCTGAAGTTCGTGAATTCAAACTAGCATTCATTCTATATTTTAAACCTTTAATCATTTCCCAATCCAGCGTTGCATTCAATAAAAATCTTCTTGTTGTGGTTTCGTCCAAATGATTTCGAATGTTCCATAAAGGATTCCATTTTGAGTCTTCCAATAAAGGAACCAAATTTCCATCGGCATCAGTAGGGCTCAACAAAGGCGGTTCAGTTATAAACTTATTAAAAGTTCCGTCTTCAATTTGCCGATATGATTGCGTATAGCTACTATTAAGTCCAATGCTCGCTTTCTTTGATAATTTATGTTCTCCATTAAACCGGAAAGTTACACGCTGATATGCTGCCGGTGCCACCATCCCTTTTTGATCAAAGTACCCTAATGACGCAGCAACTTTGGTATTTTCGGTACCTGATCGAACACTTAAATCATATTTTTGCTGTAATTCAGGTTTTATCATTAAACTCTCCCAGTTAGTATATCTTTTATCTATCATATTTTGGTACATATTACCGAATAGATACGGATCCCCGGGATAAACTCCATTTTCATCAGGATTGCCACCCAAATATTCTGCTGTATACGTTCCATCAGGATTTTTAATAAATGATCTGTTTGCTTCTCTTTTTAATTGAATCCATTCTTCAGGGGAATAAAAATCAAAATTTCGTTTAACTTGTTCTCTGCCTAAATAGCTAGAGAATTCAACAGCTATTTTATTTTTAGCGCCTTTCTTAGTTGTAACTAAAATTACTCCATTTGATGCTCGTGCCCCATATATAGACTGAGATGAGGCATCTTTAAGTATCTCAACAGATTCAATATCTTGTGAATTAAAATCATCAATATTACTAACAGGTACCCCATCAACAATAAATAGCGGGGCGTTACCAGCAGTTAATGATTTTTTACCTCTGATTAAAATATCGGATCCTCCTCCTGGTCGATTGGAATTTTGAGTAACCACCACTCCGGCAGCTTTCCCCCTTAACATCTCGGCAACACTGGTAGTTGGAATTGCATTCATTTCTGAAGCTTTTACAGAAACTATAGAACCGGTTAAATCACTTTTCCTTTGAATTCCGTATCCAACAACCACAACTTCTTCAAGAGTTTTAGGACTTTCTTTTAAAATAACATCTATGTTTTTCTTACCTTTTGTATTGATCTCTTGAACAAGATAACCAACATAAGAAATTCGAATTACAGCATCATCCTTCACATTTAACGAAAATCTACCCTCTGTATCGGAAATAGTTCCATTTACAGATCCAATCTCGATAATGCTTGCCCCAATAATCGGGTCTCCATTTTCATCTATGACCCTTCCTGTAATTTTTTTTGATTGTGCTTGCTGAAAAATTACAGTTTTAGCAATTGTTGCTGATTCAGTTTTTTTGTCATTTTCAGCATATACCACTATCTGTTTATCCAGAATTTTATAGGAAAGTCCACTCATAGAAAAAATATTGTCGCAAACTTCTTTGATATCACTGGAACTAGCTTCAATGCTGACTTTTTTGTTGAGGGCGTTTTCAGTATTATCGGAAAAAACAAAAATATAGCTACTTTGTCTTTCTATTTGCTTGCATGCCTCTTTAATTGTAGTGGATTGTAAGCTGATAGTTAACTTGGTCTCTTGAGAAAAAATTGTTCCTGCATGAATGAAAAGAACGTTGAGGAATAAAAAAAACGATGTTATTCTCATAATCTTCATTGTTTGATGAAATTTATCATGAGAACTTAATCTCTTAATAATGTATTTCTTCATATTTTTTTGTATTGATTTAATAATTGTTCTAAAGAATAAAAACAAATTGTCTATCGGGGAAAAATATTTTTTCGAATTTTCATGGATTAGAATTTATTATAGGTATAACCGGTTTATATGACTAATTATTAACAATATAGATTTGATTGTTTTGCTTTTCATAACGTGTGGAAGTGAGTAAGGCAACGGTTGTCATTACATTGTCGAGATTATCGGACAGATAGATTTTCCCTGAACAGGTTCGTTTTTGCAGATTAACATCCTTGTCGTAGTTAAAAGAAAGATTGTAATAACGCCCTATTTGTTTCAGAACTTCCGACATGGGCGTATTGTCAAAAGACAAATAACCGTTTTTCCAGCTAATATATTGGTCAACATCAACTTTCTGCTTTCTGAAACTTCCATTTCCTGAATATACCGCCAATTCATTCGGTACCAATTTTATTTCGTCCGTTTTTCTGACAGAGTTTAATCCTACCCTGCCTTCAACCAATACTACCGAATGAGGAGAATCAGCATAGGCCGATACATTGAATTTTGTTCCATAAACTTTTACACTGAAATTGGAAGTGTGGACGATAAACGATTTGTTCTTATTGTGCGCAACTTCGAGAAAAATTTCACCTGAATACAAACGTATTTCGCGATTTTTTCCCGTAAATCGTGTCGGAAATTCTAAAACAGAACCTGAATTGAGCCAAACTTTCGTGCCATCGGAAAGATTCAGTTGCGTGCGTTTACCATAAGGGACAATCAATTTATTGAATGAAGATTGAGCAATATTGATTTGTTGCTGATTATTGTTTCCTGACTGAACAATTTTTGCCGTTCCTTTTTCTGAAATTTTAACTTCTATATTGTTCTTATAGTTATATAATTCATCTTCCGCAATCAGTTGAATGTCCTTATTTTTTAAAAGATTTCCAACTATCTGTTCTTCGCCATTGGAGATAAGAGTTTTTTTACCTAAATTTTTATAATTTAGTCCACTGAAAAGTAGAGCAACAGCAATGCAAGCTGCTGCACCATATTGAATGAATCGTCTGATTTTGGCTTTTCTTTTGTTTCTATTGAGCGTGTTTTGGATTCTATCAAACAATTTAATTCGCTCATTTTCTGAAAGTTGACTTTTATTCAATACTTTATTTTTCAGATAAACAACAGCTTTCTGAATATCGGGTTCCAATTCAGGATTTTCTCGAATAAAATTTGCCCAATATTCGTTAAGATCATCATCAGGCATTAATTGCCATCGAATAAATTTTTCATCTTTTAAAAAATTGGAAAAATGGGAATAAGTATTGTCCATTATTTTGAATTTGTTTTAATAATAGACGATCAACTTGAATTTTTATCCCCTGATTTGCTTGAAAATTTAAATATTTAACTATTGAAGTTAAGAAAGAAGAAGGAGAATGATTAAAGAACCGTATTTTTCGCGAAGGGTTTCCATAGCTTTTGATAAAAGTTTCCTGCAACCGTGAATACTGATATTCAGCAGAGAAGCAATCTGTGAATAATCGTATTCCTGTATGTAACGCAAATATACTATTTCGCGCTGACGAGGTGTTAAGGATTGGAGCATATTTTCAACCAGTTTTTTTATATTTGCCTGCTCCTCTGCATCAATTATATCATCTTCGAGGTTGATGGTGATATTAAAAGGCATCTCTTTTAAAGCTGTAAAATCAGAAATATCTAAACCATATTTTTGACCCTTATAAATATCCAATAACCTGTTTTTCAATGATTTAAGAAGGTATGATTTGACATTTACAACATCTTTAAGACTTTTTTCGTTGGCACCAAGTTTGCAAAAAACATCATGTATGGCATCCATGATGGTTTCTTTATCGAATCCAAGATACAAAGCATAAGTAAACAAATCATCTACATAACGATTGTAAATATCTTCGATATTATTTGTACTTTTCACTTGTAGTTGTTATTCTTTACAAAATTGGCTCGTACAAAATAACTAAAAAATATCAATATTAACAAGCAAAAATCAGAATTTGTCAGTTTTAATTTTTAATCGAGTAGGTAAGGGGGATTACTCCCCCGCCCTCTCACACCACCGTGCATGCTCTCGCACACGACGGTTTCTTTTAATTGTTTAACCTCTCGTAAATCGTGGGTTAAGGCTCGTTCCTGTTCGCCTGCTTCTTTTACTTGCAACGCCTTTATCGCCTGAGCTCCGCTTACGGCTTCACTGCCAACGAAAGAACGAATAACATCCTGACCCTTTGAATCAAACAGGTCATATTGGTACGTTATTGCTTGCTGCTGCTCCATAAAACAAATTTTGAACTAACTGCTCCTTAAATTAAAAGATTCAGACCTTCTCCTGTTCTTGTTCCTGAACCGAATACTATGTCCTCTGCTGACTTCTTGTAAGGTGTAAAATACATCGCTGCATTCCTTACACTTACACTGTTGGTGTACCACACAAGACCTCTCGGGATAAGGTATTAAACTTTCGCTGCGTCTTGCCTGATTTACTCCACTTGAGTTACGGTTGAATTTCGGGTGTCCCCAATCCATAGCTCGGTTGCTTTCTCATTAGAGCCTTCTATCAGATTTTTGTTCGTCAAAACGTCAGCTTTGCTGATGGCTTCTTTCAGATTTGCAGTTACTCGCAACACCTTTGCCATTCGCTATTGTTTCCTATCAACTCGGCACATACAGGAACTCGCATCCTGCAAGCTTAATACCATGCCCGACATACCAAAAAGGCCATCGCTTACATATGATAGCCTTTTCAGATAAATTCTTAGCACTCTACATAATTCGTCTTCTTAGTAGCCAGTGATACACATATCCATCCTTTGCATCACCAATGACATAAGTATTTACAAAATCCCATCCTTCTTGCTGCATAAGATTCAGCACATCAATCATCGAATTGAATTTAATGGCATCGCCGTTTTCATCTTTCAGACGAGTATCTTTTGAATGCCAAAAACTACCTGTTTCCTGACCATAGTCGATATTGATGGTTAGTTTTTTCGAGAAAAGTCCCTGTTTGCCTACTATTTCACAATAAGTAGCTTTGGAATTAAGTGAATCAAGCGTAGTTTGCCCAAAAAGAGTAATGGAAAATACTGAGCATAGAGCGACAATAATAAATTTTTTCATGCTTTTAATTTTTTAATTAGTTATTGATTTTGAAAACATGAAACCCACATGTATTGCATACACAAACACGAATAAATATAATATTCAGACATGTGGGTTCCATCAGACCTTTAAAAAATAAATTATATTCTGTTGAAACAAAGAAACAGTTGTATTTTGACAACTTATGACAATGGAAATTTATTTTGGTGATTCTTCAGGCGGGTAGCAATGTATTCTTGCAGTTCGGGCGATTCGACAATTTCAATATCGTCGAGGAGTCCCATCACGAAACGCCCGACGCCGTCCATCGAACAAACGTCGGTAACAAGCAACCATTCATTTGGCGATAGTTTGGTGAGGTATTTCGAAGCGAGGGGATATTCTTCCATTAAAAGGTTGGCGGCACGGAGATTGAGCTTGAGTTTGACTGTTGTCGTGTGTTCGCTGTTCATGCGAAATATGTCGATATAGCCGGCTCGGTGGTCGGCTTCGTTCTGCCAGCTTTGGGGCATTATTTCAACGCTTCCGATTCGAGATACCTTGAAGAGTTTGTTTTTGTTTTCGTCCTGACAGTAGCACCAGATCTATACGTAATTTGTGGTGAAGGCATACGGTTCGACGTATCGGTCGCGGATATCGTTGCTGTGAGCGGAAGCATAATTTTTAAGGATAACGGTGTTTTTATTTTCAATGGCTTTGACCAGCTGCGCGACATTCCGTCCGTTTTTGCCGCTTACAATGGTTTCGGCCAGAATGTTGTAGTCGTAAACGGTGTAGAGCTTCTTTTTAAGGTTTTGCTTGAGAAGGTTGTTTTCGTCAATGTTTTCGATGGCCGACTTAAGGATACAGGCTTCTTCTTCGGTGAAATGGATCAGCTCGCTAATGTCTTTGAAATAGGGTGAGGATTTGTCGAGCTTTGGGCAGTTGTTGGTCTTTTTAACCACAAAACCGGCCTCGCGAAAGGTATCGATATAGCGATAAACGGAACGGGACGAAATGCCTAATTTGTCGGTTATTTCATCGACGGTCAATGAGCTGTTGGCTGTCAGCATCTTCATCAACCGGAGCAGGCGTTCGAGTTTGGGTTGATCCATGAAATGTTGTTGTTATCCACCTATGCCCTAAAAGGGAATAGAAGTAAACTATTTCGTTATACCGTGTAAATTAAAACATTTAATCCAATAGAACAGCGAATGTTCGACGCGTTGTATCGGCTTCACTCGGACCCAAATGGATTTTTCCGCCATAGACATTGGCAAAGCCGCCTATCCAATCCATTTTAAGTGCCGACTGATTTTGTATTCTATGATTTGGGGTTTGGGCATGAAAATTTTTCTATTATATAAAATATCCAAATTCATCATCAATAAGTAATCTTCTATCCAAAAATAGATTACTCAATTCACAGCTTGTATCGGGTATTAATGTACAAGAATGACAAGCGGCTAAATTTAACATTGCTACACCTTGCCCTTCGCTTTCATAACAAATTGGATCAAGGGAGCATTCTTTGGCTCGTTGTATAGCATTTGTAATTATAGCTTGAAGATTTTCGAGGTTGTTGCACAGCTTTGCCAGTCCGCCCAAATATCCATCTGTTCCATCGTAAGCGGAAATCAGAAAACCATTCATGTTTTCACTTACATATAATCGTTCTTGCAAAGAAGACATCGGATAACCACAAACATATTCAAATTCCCGAATAAGCAAATGAGAAAGTGTATGGATTAGAATTTTCCGAGCACTCAGATTTTCTGCTTCAATCTTGTGAAATTGCCAATCAGAATCTTCGGCGTGAGTTTGAATGTTTTTTACTCTTTCTGTGATAATGTCATTTTTTCCCCATTCTTTGAGTTTTTGCTCGTCTAAGACAAATAAAATGCCCTCGCCGTAATTTTCAATGGCAGGCAATAAGTGAGTTTCAAAGCTGTTTTTAGAAACAGATTGAGGCTTAACCATATATTGATAATTGCCACTCTCTGGATCTATCAAAATACTATCAGCATCAATTGGTTCGTTTCGAGTAAAAGAAGTTTGAACGGTAATTTTTTTCAAGCGATTTATTTTTACTAATTTTTCAAAACCATTGAGTTCTCCACTCACATTAATTTGACTAAATTTGATTACTTGATCTTCGGGTTGTTGTTTGTTTAAGAAATAGTTATATTCGGCTTGACGATATACAATCTCAGGAATATATGCAGTATCAGTATTGTCTAAATACTGATTGATAATTTCTATTGCAATTCCTTTTCGTCGTGCAAATTTTTCCAAGTCTTTTTGTTCAAAATCTTGATCGTTAACAATACCATCAATTTCCGTTCTCAATTCGGCAGATAAATCCAGAATTTGTTGCTCAGGTATCCACAAGCTACTCAAGGTGTTGGCATAATAAATGCTATTACTGGTTTTTATTTTAACTTTTGCTCTTTTATTACATGGCTCTCCTTGATATTGCCCATTTTTAAGACCAAGCCAATATTTTCTTCCACCACAATTTTGAGAAAATCCAAATATACCTTTTAATGTCTCAGATTTGCCGCATTTTTTGCATTTTATATGAATGCCAGATAAATCGGTGTTTTCATTGCTTACACTATAATACAATTCTTGTTCCGGGCAACATTTTTTATATATTAATCGAATTTTGGATTGACTCTCTTGTTCATTATTATCTTCAATATCGTCATCTTCAATATTTTCAGTTTCATTTAATGTGAGTTCAATGTTTTCAACAATTTGTTCGCGATTATTCCAATATTCCCATGGTAAATCTTGAATATGACCATTTTCGCATGTCATAACAAAACGTACTTGTTCTAAATGTTCTCCTTTGCATTCTGGATTAAAACATTGCAAGTCAGATTCCTCTTTTCCCGAATCCCAATGTTCGTTCCAATCATATATATGCATAAAACGATGACAATGTGGGCAATAAAACCATTTTGGAAAATAGTTTGCTTGGGGTTGTACTTTGGTTTTCCAGCCATTTTTTTCGACAGGAATGGACACCAAGTGTTTTAAGTTAGGGAAACGAGTTCGCAGGCGAATTACTAACCGGTCATCTAAAATGATATGTTTTTTTATTTCTTGATCGTAATAATTGGGGTAGCCCCAATTATCAAATGTTTCTATAATGATGGAAGCATCGGGAGTATCAATAACAGAGCCTACTCCGCCATAAGAAGATACCATTTTACTTCTTCCATGATTAAATTTTTCTGCCATAAATTATATTTTTTTAATATTTTTTAATTTTAATGGTTGCACTTGGCTCAACACTCCGCATTGATTGCATACCGACAAGCTTGTCTTCGTCTTTTTCTCTTTCTTGAATCGGTTTCAATAAATTCTGAACTTTTTGATTTTCATTTTTGCTCCCAAAATAAAACAAATTTGAACTTCTTGGAATTTTACTATCCCATTGTTGTATTAATTCGTTTATCATTGTTGATATCAGTTGTTTATCTTCTTCATCGGCAAAGGAGTGATTGTTAAAAAGTTGATTAAATTCGCTCATAAGTTTTTGCTTATTTCCATTTTCATTTAAAGCTGTTGCCATATTGTTGGCACTATAGCCCATTTTGTGCCTGAAATAAGCTATCATTGAGGTAAATAGCATTTTATCCAAAGCATTTTCAGCAAAAGGAGTTACGCTTATTGGCTCGACTTGTTTGTAAAATGTTTTATGAAATGGTATAAAACCTTCGAAATAAGATAAATCTCTTGTGTTGTTTGGATCGAATAAGCTAAAGACTACACCCTCATTTTTTCGGGCCACACGACTGCTCGCCTGAATGTATTCTGCTGTGTTAGGGGGCATTCCATTCATCAGCATTATATTCAATCGTTCGACATCCAAACCTACACTTATCATATTCGTTGCTAAAACTATATCGAAAGATTGGTATTTTTCCAAATTACCGTCAAAGGAAATATCTAATTTATCCAAATTCTTTTTTATTCTTTCGTTAGGTATTCGGCTTGTGAGTTCTAAATTTCGGTAAGGTAGTTTGCTGTAATTGTTGTTGAACGGAAATACATTCATCAAATATCTAACCTGTAATTGCTTTATTTCAGGGATCAATTCTGCAATAATTTTATTTGAGAATCGACCAAGATGTTTTAAACTTTTAAAGTAGGAAACAATGGTCCAGAATTGATCAGCTTCAGTTTTATCGACACTGTCTTTCCATATTTCCAAACGAGCAAACAGCAAAGCTGCATTTAAACGTAAACTTGTCATTGTTTGAGTTCTACCTGTTGGTAAAACACCTACATATCTCCGTTTGCTTTCCAATATTGTCTTTGAAAAAAACGTATCATCTGCATTGGTGGCATACTGTGGAAATACTTGAACTGGACGATTATACAAACCTTTTACTTGCTCCTCTACATTTTTTATTGTGGCAGTTGATGCAATGATTTTTGGTTTTTGATTATCCGTAGTGCATAATGATAAAACAACATTCTCAAATAGTCCGACCAAACTACCCAATGGACCATTCAGCAAATGCAATTCATCCTGGATTATCAACTCCGGTTTTCTGTTCCCATTATAATTAAACAAACTTGTTGCTTCTTCTCTCCAAGCCAATTGTGCAAATTTATCTACGGTCGCAAACAGTACAGTGGGAGGATTTTTGTAAATATCTTCATCCACCAGTACAATTGGTAATCCATTATTTTTTTCTGAAAAAAAACATTTTTCATTCAAGCAATAACTTAGCAACCTGTTCCGACTTATTCTGTGTCCAATCGAAGGATTGCCATCAGATTGTTCTCTACCTATAATTTTTGTATTACACCATTGACAATTAGATAGCTGAAATGGGTTATTCAGATAATCAGCTTTATTAGTATAATTCTCTTTATTCAATTTATCAATAATACCATTGAGTTTATTTTCTGCCTCGCTAATTTTATTGGGAATTGTAGAACCACCTACCCAAAAACCAATTGAAATCCTTTCATTTCCTAAATCCGTATGGTTTTTACGAATAAATTCACAAGCCAAAATCAGTTTAGTTGCTCTTTCAAATTGTTGCGCTGAAAGCAAACGCAATGTATAGCGAATAATGATATTTACGCCTCCATAACTGTCCGGATAATTCAATCTCCTCCAGAAAATTAGAAAAGCCGACAAAGCTAAATACGCTTCTGTTTTTCCTCCACCAGTTGGGAAATAAAGCAAATCAACCAAATTTCTGTCATTTGAATTTTCGTCAATGAACGACGGCAAACACTGCAAAATAAATGCTAATTGAAATGGACGCCAACTGGGGGTATTGTTTGGGTCGGGATAATCTTTTGTAGCATATTCTTGATATGAAAGTTGAGGATTTTCTGTCAGCTCAAAAGGTTCGAACCCATCTTTTTTCTTGCTAAAATGCCATTGGTTTTGGAACATTTGCAAATAAATTGCCGTGTTTGCTAATTGAAATGCATGAAACGCCATAGAATTTGTTTCTAACAATTCAATTCCTCTCTGCATTCTTGCCTGTATTGTTCTACATTTCTTTATATTGTTTAGCCCTAATAATCGGTCTTGCTCATTTAATAGTTTTATTTTTTCTTCTTCATCAATCCATTTAGAATAAGATTGAGCTAACTTTTCAAGATTTGAAATTATGGTTTTTTTATTATTAATGAATTCAGATAGTTCTTTTATTTCTAAACATTTTTTATCCACACTTGAGATATTGGTACTTTGATTTTTTACATTGAACTGAGGCAAAAAAGTTGAACTAATCCATCGAGGTTTTTGAGTATCATCATCACAATTTTCCCAAGTACAGGAGGTATTATGGCCAATGCCATAAGATAACTTTTCACGATAAAGAAAATCCAACATTCTATCTTCATTTGATTTGTACAAATTATTCTTATAATCATTAAACGGCTGTAAATAAGGAGTTTCTACTTCTATTTCGGTTTGGAACAGGCAGGCCATATTTAAGCTTTCCTTTGAAAAAACAAATCTTTTTCTTGGAAACAGTAATGTATTTTCAAGAAATATTTTAACAACAAATATATCGTTTGGTTGGTCGTATAATTTTACATGTAACCATAAATGATCCCTAATAAAAGTTTTTTCTTTGTTTATTACTCCTTTCCACCAGTCTTCTGTATTTACTCCATCTATGTTTGACAATAAAATTCTATAATGCTGATTATCTGAATATTTTATATCTTGAATGGAAATTGTCGTCTCTATTTTGTTGTCACATCGTTTGTACTTATCTTTGAAAAACAATTTTTCGAGGGTTTTATATAATCCACTCTCTCGGTGTTCTTTTCCCAAAGAAATTAAACACTTGTTCCGAATCTTTTTTTCTTCTTTTGTTAATTCCTTTGTTAGTTTAAGTAATTTATTTTCAGCGTCAAATTCAACAAATTTGGATAGTTCATATTGCTCAATTAATTCGACGCTGTCACCTTCATATTTAATAGCAATTTCTTTGGCTTTGGCTTTTTTATAATTTCCAAATGAAATTTTTATTTTTAATTCAGGACAATCTTTTGAAATAGCGAATGAAATGCCATATTGTGAAGGGAAAAATGTGCTTGCAGAATATTGAATCTCCTTATCATCTTCTTTTTCTTTGCTTATTACCGGTTGTATTATATCATTATTATCACTGGCAGTGGTATGGTCATTTTTTTCTTCGGCAATTTCTATCGGCGTTTCATCGCTTTCATCATCAACTTCAGGGAAATCGTCAATAGCGTTTTTCTTTGGATATAAAATACCTGAAAAATAGCGTAAAAGGGGTTTATCAGCAATAATTTCGTCTGAAAAATCAACTTTATCTATGCATTCAAATAAATCTGAGCCTGGTCCAATTAATTCTTTTTGAACTCTTGAAATTATTTTTTCTCTATTGTCCATTGTCTATTTCTTCTATTTTTGAAATTGTTAATAATGGCATAAACTTATTTATAAATTGCCGTAAAGTATCTTCAGTAAAATTCTTTTTCTGTAAGATTTCGCCCACTGTTTTTTCTTTTAAAAATTGTCGCAATTCTTGTTTTACCCCTCGTCCCAAAGCTATCATTGTGCTGTTATATAATTGTTTTGATTTTTTAAGTTGTGGAAACATCTCTTCCAAATTTTTTTCTTCCTGTTTTATTTCTTCTGCTGCTTTACAAATAGCATATAAATCTGAATTGTACATAGGGAACTTTGTTTTCCCACTGAAATAAGCGTCAACTGTAGCAGGCAAAACTTTCAGCCCAAGTTCTTTTAATTTTTTGTATAGTAAATTTCTGCTTGAGAAAGTATTATCCAAAAGTTTTAATAATTCTTGCCAATAAATTGAATGTTCATTGATTTTGCCAAATTTTTCAGGTTCAACCTCAATAGCAATTTGTAATAGATTCTCTGCAAATTGTTCTTTCGGATAAACGCGAATTTTATAATTGGGCTTCAATTTATAGGCTTTGATTAAATCACCTTTCTCATCGAAAACGGTTTCATTACTTTTTATCTCAGTCTCAAATCCATTTGTAAAAAATATTTTGTATGTAATATCTTCTTCTTCCAAATCATCTAATATACTATCGCTTTCACTTTTATAGCCATCATAGGCCGTGTTTGATCGTTGATCAAGTCGCTCAATGATTTGTTCCAAAGTCGGACTGATTTTTACTTCGTCTTTCACGATTGGCTCGTATTTTATTCCACATATTGAAAATCTGTCAGTACTTGTCAATTCTTCTTCGAGTTGTTTTTTATGGTTTTGCAATTGCCTAAAATACAAATCTTTTTCTTGTCTGTACAACACTAATCTTACATCGTTTGGCAAATTATAAATGAAATCAAAATCTTTTGAACCGTTGAACGAGTTGAATATAATGGTTTTTTTATGTGTGTTGTTCTTCTTAATGAATGTTTTGAGTTCTTTTTGGGTAATGAATTGGCAATTTTTGTTTCTATTTGTTCTATAATATTCAACATCTTCTCTGGCGACTATATATAGGGTTTTCTTTGTCGTTTTAGATATTACTTCATTGAGCTTTTTAAATTTTGGATTGTTTACTTTTAAGTAAGAAATCAGATTTTTCAATGCTTTTTTCGGATTATTTTCGCCAAAATCTTCGTAGCCTCCTTCATTGTGTTCCAATTCTTTGTCACTTTTCAAACGCATAAGCAAATAGTCAAATTGTTCTTCTTGAATAGCGTTCAGTGCCAATCGTAAATAATATCCATAACTTTTGAGTTTTATGGGATATTCAAGTTCGGAAGCATACTTCATACACTCTTCAAAATGTTGGATATAACAGTCAAATTCTTCATCTTCAATGCAGGCTATCTCTATTTTATTACTATTTTTTTCTTCCAATAATTGTATTTCTTCTTTTTGCCAATTCCAAAGAGTAATATTATTTGGCTTTTGTTTATTACTTTCATTTGAAAGCACAATTAATTTAAAATGATACTTTGATTGGTCTTGTATTATTTGAGGAACAGAATCTAAATCTGTATCACAAACCAAAATGGTATCAATAGTAATATTTTTTTTAAAAATTTCTTCGTAACACACCTCATATTTTGGAGTTATGTATGCAATGCAATCTTCTAATCCTTCAATAGATTTTCTTATTGTTTGTTCACCTTCCCGTGTATTTGGCAGATAAATAGAAGGTATGCTACTCCTATTTTCCAATCCATTCCAAATTGTCTGTCCTGCGATTAGAACAAGTTTTTTAGTGAAATGAGTTGGCAAGAATCCATATTCATTATATTTTTTAAAATAATCACTATACTTTGATAATGTCGTATTTCTTGTGTTTTTTTGAATTTTTATATAATGTCTTTTCAGACAATCAAAAGTAGCTTTTATTTCCAAATTACTATTATCTCTTTCTTTAGTCAAAAAATATAAGCTCCCATTGATTTTTGTAATTACATAAATGTTTTTCCCTTTTTCTTTAGTTCTTTTCAATCTATCCCCAACCGAATAATCAGTTATGTCGGCGTGGTTTAAGAAAATTTGCTTTGAAAGGTCTTGGTATAACAGATTAGTAATTTTTTGTAAATTGCAATCTTTGGGAAAATTAAAATAAACATTCCTGCTTCGATAATTATCTAAAATCATAGAAGTAGAAAGACAAACCATTTTGTCACAATCTCGCCGGATTGAATATTTGTTAATTAGGGCATTATAATACTTTTCATTAAGAATCATCTCTTTCAGATAGTTTTTGAATTATTTTTTATCTGTTTTAGTGAAAGTCTCTAACAATTTTCTGCCAAGTCTATCTCATTATCAAATCGTTCAGTAACTTTATCTGCAACCTACGTTAAATAATAACCTTCCGTCATTAGAAAATAAAGAGAATTACTGGAAAGAGCAATTATATGCTGAGACAATGCCATTCGATTTTCCTATTCATTTTAACAACGTATTGCATTTCATAGCCTTTCTTTTTTGATTTTTATTACTAAAACAGCTTCGTTGTTATGCGTTTTATTACTTTTATTTATGAATATTTTCAGCATATGACAAAGATATACAATTATTCACAAATAAAACAGACCTAAAAGAAAAGATTTAGACGGCAAAGAGAATATTTGTTTTTGACAACTTATGACAAAAAGAAAAAGCAACCGTAAACAGTTATCAGTTTTCAGCTAACAGTTTTCAGTTGATATAAGCATATTGGTGAAATGTTGGTACCGGATTTCAAATTTACAATTCATGTGGATTCGGACAATTACATAAATAAAGAAGAAATGAATGATACGCTGGTGGCTTTTCTTGTCTATGTTTTTACGGAAGGCATGGTGAAGTGAGAAAAGAACAAAGCGTAAAAACTCCTTTTCAAGCAGTTGAAAAATGGTTTGAAATGAAACCTGAAATTTTCAAACAAAATCCTTCTGAATTTAAAAATTAAATTATGCTTTTGAAGCCTATTGAAAATCCAAGTTTTTTCATAAGTGAAACTTGACAGGATACAATTCATAATTATTTATAATTTATTTAAATTATTATTAAATATACAACAGCCTTAATCTATAATATTAAACAATATTATATTTTTACAAAGTTTTAGTTCAATTTACTGAATTAAAAAGTTCATCCAATATTTATTATTAAAAAAACCACAAGTATGGCAGAAGAAAAGATTTATTTTGAGGAAGGTGACGTAAAAGTTACCAATGCCCGTTTTTTAACCTATGGTAAGATGCATTCTATGGCAAATGTTACCTCTGTTGCCAAGTATGTAGTTAAGCCAAAACGTACGGGACCGATTGTTTTAGGTATTATTGGTTTAATTTGTTTTGCTTTTAAATGGTGGTTGGCTGTTCTGTTGCTTGCCGGTGCTGTAGCCTGGTGGATGACACAGAAGAACAACTATATAGTATCGTTGGCAAGCTCATCGGGAAATCAGGAAGCGCTTTCCAGTACCGATGAAGCATTTATTGACCGAGTTGTCAATGCTTTGAACGATGCTATTGCAGAAAGAGGTTGAGCTTTTTCAAAAGAATTTGAACCTGCCGGTATTGACTTTTGCCGGCAGGTTTTTTCGTGAAAAAAAGGAACCTTCGTTGAGATATAAGTATTTGTATATTTATTTGATAATCAAGCAAATAGTAATTTTTTTCGGGTATCTGAATTTCGGAATTAGTAAATTTTAACATTTAATTATATTAAACATTATGGCAGGGAAAAAATATCAATTTTCAAAAAGTTTTCCTGAAAATCCCATTTCAAAAGCTTGGGACAATGAAGAGCTAATAGAATGTTTGGCTTATGGAGAAGGCAAATGGCTATTGGTAACTGATCCCGATAGTTCCTATTCGGGTCAGCGATGGAGTACCCGTTCCGAGTTTCCGAAAGATGCCATTTCCACCGGATGGAATGATGGCTTGGATATCAGTTGGCTTGGTTATGGAGAAGGAGTTTGGTATGTTGTCATGTCGGGCAGTACGGGTGTAGAAGAGCAGCGATGGATTACCGATGGAAATTTTCCTGCCGACGAAATAAAAGAAGCCGTTAAATCGGGTGAATCGATTATAAGGCTTGTGTATGGCAATGACAGATGGGCAGCGGTGTTCGGAAAAATGTCGAAATATGGGACTCAAATTTTTGGACTCTACAGCGATTTCCCTGCCAAAACCATAAACGATTACTGGGCAAAAGGATATTTTATTACTTCACTCAGTCCTGCCAACGGGAAATGGGGTTTGGTGATGACGAAGGATGCACCTTTTGAAAATCAGTTTTACGTTTCTCATAAGCAGTTTCCGGAAGAAGATGTCAAATCAAAGCTCAATGAGGGTTACGAAATTACCAACGTCAGTTATGGCAACGGTATATGGCTGGTAGTGATGTCTATACCTTTTGAAGAACCGGCCGACAACAAGGAAGAAGAATTTACCTTTGATTCGGATGAATCGGAGGTCGAGCAGAAAGCCCAGCCGGCAAAGGAATTGAATATTTCACCCAAAGCCATGAGATATTATCAGACGGGCATGGAATATTTTGACAGAAAAGAATATCAGAAAGCCATTGATTATTTTGAAGATGCCTTAAAACTTTCGCCGGAGTTTCCATCAGCCTTGAACAGTATTGGCGCGGCATGGTCGTGGCTCGGTGATATGGAAAAAGCGCTGAAATACTACCAGGAATCCTTTCGACTCGATGCTTCCAATCCGGTTGTATTTTCCAATTTGGTGTATTCATTAAATGACGTAGATAAAAAGGATGAATTATTTAAAATAGCAATGGAATGTTCTTCTTCGGTATTGAAAGAAGTGGATGATGCTACTCCTTTGTATCAGGCAGGAAGAGTTTTACTCGAGAAAGGGCAAAACGAAAAGGCCAAAGTTTATTTTAAACTGGCTTTAAAACTGGAACCGGATGAGAAACTCTTTAAGGAAGCGCTCGAAGAAGCCGAAGCAGAGCCCAAGAAAACGCCAGAACCGTCCTCTACGCCTTCCAAGTCGGAACCTGCTCAATCGTTGGACGAATTGCTGTCCGAAGTAAACAAACTGGTTGGTTTGAACAATATCAAAACAGATATTAACAATCTGATGAAGTACATCAGAATAGAAAAAATGCGTAAGGAGAGAGGGTTGAATTCCAATCCCATATCTTTGCATTCGGTATTTCAGGGCCCTCCGGGGACGGGAAAAACCACAGTTGCCCGGCTTCTCGGGAAAATTTATCAATCGTTGGGATTATTGAAAAGCGGACATGTGGTGGAAGTGGATCGTTCGGGTCTGGTGGCCGAATATATCGGACAGACAGCTTTAAAGACCAATAAAGTGATTGACAGCGCACTGGACGGCATTCTTTTTATCGATGAAGCATATGCCTTGATTCCGGAAGGAGGAAAGGGGAATGATTTCGGGCAGGAAGCCGTCGATACGATACTGAAAAGAATGGAAGATTCGCGCGACCGACTCATAGTAATTGTTGCCGGTTATCCGGCCGAAATGAATCGATTTATCTTGTCCAATCCGGGACTTCAACATCGTTTTAACAGATATTTTACTTTTAATGATTATCAGCCGGAGGAATTGCTGGAAATTTTCAGAAGAATTGCGGAATCGGCCAACTTTAAAATTGCGCCCGATGCGATGGAAAAAGTTTCTAAATATCTGAATTATGTTTATCAATCGCGTACCGATACTTTTGGAAACGCACGTCTGGTGAGAAATCTTTTTGAAGAAGTTGTACAGTTGCAGTCAGCTCGATTGGCCGAAATGGAACATATTTCCGACGAAGATCTTTGCACTATTACGCTGGAAGATATTGATAAGGCGGTATCCGATGAGTATAAGGAGGAAATTACGGAAAGTTTGGATGAAATCATGGCTGAACTGAATGGTTTGATCGGACTCGATAATATTAAAAATGATGTCGAACAGTTGCTCAATTATATCAGAGTAGAAAAAATGCGTTCGGAACAAGGCTTGACAACTCAAAGCCTGTCGTTGCATGCTGTATTTCAAGGACCTCCGGGAACGGGAAAAACAACAGTTGCCCGATTAATGGGCCGAATTTACAAATCTTTGGGACTGTTGCCCAAAGGTCATGTGGTAGAAGTTTCACGAAACGATTTGGTGGGAGAATATATAGGACAAACGGGGCCAAAAACCGATCAGGTGATTGACTCGGCAATGCACGGCATTCTTTTTGTCGACGAAGCTTATTCTCTTAATCCTGGCGGGCCGGGAAATGATTTTGGTCGCGAAGCAATTGAAACTTTACTGAAAAGAATGGAAGACGATCGCGACAAATTTGTCGTTATTTTGGCTGGTTATCCCGACGAAATGAAAGATTTGATTGAGACCAATCCGGGACTGAAATCGCGTTTCAATCGCTATTTCAATTTTGTAGATTATAAGCCTGATGAATTGATGGATATTTTTGAAGGCTTTCTTAAGAAACGTTCCATGCAATTGGAACCGGCAGCCGAAAAACGTCTTATCGGACATTTTATTGATGCTTGGGAGAGTCGCGACAAACATTTTGGAAATGGACGTTTTGCACGGAATTTATTTGAAAAAATAATGCAGGCACAAAGCGACCGGGTTGCAAAAATGAATGAGATTTCGCCAGAAGATCTTTGTCTTATCACTGCGGAAGATGTTGAAAGTGTCATTTCAACCGTTCAACCCGATCAACCCAAACAACGTCCAACCATCGGATTTAAGCCACCCGAAGGATAATAAGAGATTTGTGAATTGAATTCATCTTCTTTACCCTGTTGACTTTGACACTCATTTCCTGATCTCGACATATTTAAAGGTTAATTCGGAAACAACTATGTATGGAGATATTTGCAGTTTTTAGCATCACCTATTTGGGTGCTGCTAAAATAATGATATCATTTATATATGTCAGGAAGTAAATAATCGGTCAGGTACGATGAGTGTTGCGGTAGCAGAAAAAGGAAATTTTTTAGAAACCCACATGTATTACATACACAAACACAAATACAGACATGTGGGTTCCATCAGACCTTTAAAAAATAAATTATATTCTGATGAAAGTTAAGAAAGATAAGGCTTGATAGCCGAGAAATGAAAGGAAAAAATTCATTTTAGAGCGAAGATATAAAGGTTTGAATATAGTTAAAACAATTATTGCTCCGAAAATCAGACTGCCAAAAAGTGATAAAACATTAATCGAGATATGCAAATTACTCTAAAAAACAAATTAATCGTTGCCCATTTTTGATGATATGTTGTGGAAAATTTTTAGGGTGAAGCATTGTTGAAGTCAGGAATTTATATTCTCAAGCTTTCAATATTAATAAATATTTTTATGTGTAAATAGATGTTTATTTTTTTATTGTTTTTACCAATGCCCAGTTGTTTTTCTCTTTGAAATACGCCAACTGCAATCTATTTTTTTCGGCTTCTGCCTCAATCATAGGAATATCTTCCACATAAAATCCACTTAGATAGAGTTCTCCTCCTGTCGGCAAACAAGCTGCGTAAAATTTCATATCTTTCAACAAAACATTTCTGTTTATGTTGGCAAGCACTATATCAACATGTACATCCTTAAGCACTTCGGCTCCACCTTTTCTGAGTTCTATGTTTTTTATTTTATTCAATCGAATGTTTTCCGTTGAATTTTCAATGCACCAGTCGTCAATGTCAACAGCTACCACTGATGAAGCCCCGCGCAAGGATGCCAGAATGGACAATACGGCTGTTCCGCAACCCATGTCTAAAAGATTTTTCTTAATCAGATCCATTTTCAACAACTCACCCAGCATCAATGCAGTAGTTTCATGATGACCCGTACCAAAAGCCATTTTTGGATTGATAACGATATCGTATTTTGCTTCGGGAACCTTCTGGTGAAAAGAACTGTGAACCACACAATCGTTATCAATCAATATCGGCTGAAAAAAATTTTTTTCCCATTCTTCGTTCCAGTCCTTATTTTCCAACAATAATATATTGTAATCAATGGAAACAGGATATTCAAATTTGGACAACTTATCATCGAGTATTTTCTGGTTGAAATTGCTTTCTTGAATATAAGCAAAAAACTGTTGATCAGCAAGTTGAAAACTTTCAAATCCTATTTCACCCAATGTCTCCATCAAAAGATCGGCAATAAACTCTTCATATGGAGACAATGTGAAATTCACTTCAAGATAATCCATAATATTTGACGCGTTAAAATCGCTAAGAAACCATAAACGAATTAAACCTTTTCAAAAAAAGTAAATCTAAAATATAAAACTCAACAAAATTACATATTTTTGTTGAGTTCTTCAATGGGCGATCTTTTTAGTAAAACCGTAAAAATAAGTATGTTTTTTCTTACAATGGTACAATTATTGATGCTTATATAATTGCAAAATCTATCTACAAAACACAGGAGGTAATATCATGAAACCCGCAAAATTATGTATTTTATTTTTATCTGTTCTCCTTGCCTTGCCGGGATATGGACAGAAAAACAAAGCATCGATCGATGATGTGTATTTTTCGTGGGACGATGCAAAAAATGCCGCCAAGATGAGTACTGAGTCCAATAAAAAGCCCAATACCAAAAATGGAGCAAAAGAAATTATTTTTATCGACCGAAATGAAGATGCACAGAATAATTCTTCACGATTATTGATTGCTAAAGCCAATGACAGTACAACAGTTGACTCTGATACACTTGCTGCAGATGAAGGTTATTATTTGAGAGATTTTAATGGAAGCGAATCGGATTACGAATATGCTGAAAGAATTCGCCGTTTTCACAACCCGAAATTTACCATTCATATTTCTGACCCCGAATACATGGATATTTATTTTTTGGACGATAGTCAATGGAATGTTTATGTAGGCGGGTCTTACGCATGGATTACTCCTACATGGACCAATCCTGCATGGTTTGATTATTACTATCGTCCGTTCAGTTATAATAGCTGGTATTGGCGAAGCAGTCTTTATTATCCGTATTCTTTTTACGGATACCATTCGTGGGCCTATTCACCGTGGTATTATGATCCATGGTATTACGATCCATGGTTTTATTATCCCGCTTATTACAGGCCTTATTACGGTTATCCTTATTATGGATATTACGGCTGGAGTCGACCTTTTTACAAATCTGTTGATCCAAGTCATAATGAAGCCTATCGCCGTCAGGTTGCTAATGGTTCGAGAAATTCGAATACCAATAGTTCTACAAGAGCAGGCATTCTCTCCGGCGTAGCCGGCGGAAGCTCTTCGACTGGCCGAAGTGGTAATCCTTATACGGTTGTAAGTGGTAGCGGTTCCAGAAGTTTTGTTTCGTCAGACATAAATTCGACTGGCCGCAGAAGTTCAACTTCAAGTTATGATAATTCAAGATCTTCTATCAATTCGGGCAGAACCACAACCGGAACCAGAAGTCAGAGTGAAGTTACCGGTACATCAGGAACTCGTTCGACGGAAACTTATAGTGGAAATTCTTCGCGCAGAACCACAGAAACAATTAATACCCGACCGAGAACCAGCTCCGGAAATAGCGGAAATTCGGTTGCAACGCCTCAAACCGGTTCACGAAGTTCTTACACTCCATCTTCCGGTTCTTCAGAAAGAAGATCTTCTTACACGCCCAGCAGTTCCGACAATAGTTCTCGAAGTTCCGGCAGTTCCTATTCCGGTGGCTCGCGCAGTTCGGGCGGCAGTTCCGGTGGAGGAAGTTCAAGTAGTGGATCGAGCCGAAGCAGCGGAGGAAGGAGATAAAAATCAGAATTTACTTAAATCTATAAAATTTTGAGAAACGGAGAGGGAAAGAGAAAGAGAAAGAGAAAGAGAAAGAGTATTCTTTAACTACTTTTAAAAAAATAATCTATATGAAAAAAGGAATTGGGATAGCGGCTTTATTGCTGAATAGCTTCATGATAAGTGCACAAAGTGAATTGGATATTTCGAAATTTGTTATTCCCGATATTGTAGGAACAGCACGCTATATGAGCATGGGAGGAGCTATGGGAGCTGTTGGCGGAGACGCTTCCGCTATCAAGGATAATCCGGCAGGTCTTGGAATTTATCGAAGTTCAGAAATGACGGGAACTTTAAATATCCTAAGGCAAAATACGGATGCAAACTGGTATGGTGTGAATAGTCCGAATAATCTTTACAAGTTGGGAACCAATAATTTTTCGCTGGTTATTTCTTCTGCTACCCAAAGAAGTAAAAGTGGAAAAACCAGCGGATTGCAAAATTCTAATTTTTCCTTTTCATTTCAGAAACTGAAAGATTTCAATCGTCAATTAAATATTCATGGTGGTTCATCATCGTCTTCCATGACCGATTACATGGCTTATTTTACTCAAGGAATTCCTGAAACCGACTTGCAAAGTACAGATTCTTACGAACCGTTCGACAATACATACATTCCATGGCTGTCAGTTTTAGCATACGAAGGTTATTTAATCAATCCTGGTACCAGTAACAGTTGGACATCTTCGTTGTCTGATGGCGAAAGAGTTACTCCATCCTATTATTTAACCGAAAGTGGCTCTATTAATGAGTATTCTTTCAGTTGGGCAGGAAATTTCAGCAATCAATTTTATTTGGGAGTAACAGCCAACATTCAAAGTATTTATTACAATGCAACAACTAATTATAATGAGGCCTTTGGTCAAGGTGGAAGTATGAATTTGAATAACACCATTAAATCTTCGGGTAATGGTTTCAACCTGAATATTGGTGCAATTTTGCGTCCTATTGATGCTTTCAGAATGGGTATTTCTTTTCAGACGCCAACAGTTTTTTCTATATCGGAAGATTATACTTCGTTACTTAATTTTGACACAGAACAAAGAGGATATGTTCGCACCCCAAACGGATACAATTCTTATAAATTTCAGGCGCCACTTCAGTTTACCGCCAGTGTTGCTTATCTTTTTGGAAAAAATGGATTAATTAGTGCTGAATATGATTATATCGACGTGAAAACGAGCAAGTTAATGGACAATAATAATTCTTCTTATAATTTTATGGAAGAAAACGAAGGTATGAATACGGCTTACAATTCGGCCAGCACAATTAAATTGGGTGCCGAGTACAGGCTAACCGATAATTTTTCATTACGAGGCGGTTACGCTTTTATGGACAAGGTAAATCCCGATAATGCACAAAAATTCATGAAAGACAATACCATTCGTACCGATACGGAATATTTTCTGCACAACAGTACCCAATATATTACCGGAGGTTTTGGCTATCGTGAAGAATCATGGTTTTTGGATTTTGCCTATATGAATAAGTTAAACAAAGAGAAATTTCATCCTTACAATTCAAATAATTTGGCAGAATTTGTTCAAGGTTCACCGGCAAATGTAAGCACAACAAACAATAATTTTGTCATAACATTAGGTTTTAAATTTTAAATTTCTATCAAGTCCTGAGTTTTAAATTTTGCAGAAAGCCGGTTGTAAGTCAGCCGGTTTTTTTATTAAAATCATTTTATTACAACAGTTTCAGAAAAAGTTGGAACCAAATAAAAAAGACGAAGTTGTTGAAATTTGGAAATAACTTCTCAAACATAATACTTTTATTTTACAAGAAGGAACGATAAGTTGAATTTTAGAAATATGAAACCCACATGTATTGCATACACAAACACGAATGAATATAATATTCAGACATGTGGGTTCCATCAGACCTTTAAAAAAATAAATTATATTCTGATGAAAATGAAAATTAAATGCCCTATTAACTAGAGGTTACAAGTATAAATATCGACTAAATGAAAATTTTGTCGGATAATAATGTAAAATTTAGAAAAGTTACTCTTTTTTTGTACCTTTGCACTTCAAAAAAAATTATAAATATCAGAAAACTAACAGTATGAACATTGTTAAAAAAGACCTCGATCAAAACAATGCAGTAGTAACCCTGCACGTTGAAAAAGCCGATTACGCCGAAAATGTTGAAAAAAATCTTCGCGATTTACGCAAAAAAGCCAATATTCCAGGCTTTCGACCCGGAATGGTTCCGATGAGCCTTTTGAAAAAAATGTATGGCAAATCTGTCATGGCTGACGAAATCAACAAGCTGATTGCAGAAAAACTTTATGATTATATTCGCGAAAACGATTTGAATATATTGGGCGATCCACTGCCCAACGAAACTGAGCAGCCCGAAATAGATTTCAATACTCAGGAAGAGTTTGATTTTGTTTTCGATCTGGGGCTGGCTCCCGATTTTGATATAGAATTGTCGAAAGAGATCAAAATAAATTATTACAACATTGCTGTAACCGATCAAATGATAGAAGACCGCATAAAAAGCTATAGTCAAAGATTTGGTCGCTACGAAGAGGTGGAAACGGTAGAAGAAAACGATATGCTTCGGGGCGAAGTCATTGAATTGGAAAACGGTGAAGAAAAGCAAAACGGCTTGCAAGTTTCGGAAGCTATCCTCACACCAGCCTACATCGCCGATCCTGAACAAAAAGCGTTGTTTTTAAATGCAAAAAAAGGCGATACCGTTATCTTCAACCCAGCCAAAGCATTCGGCAATGAAACAGAACTGGCTTCATTCCTGAAAATTTCAAAGGAACAGGCTAAAGAAATTACTTCCGATTTCAGTTTCAAAATTAACGATATTACCCGCTACTTCGATAGCGAAATCAATCAGGAATTGTTCGATAAAGTTTTCGGAGAAAATGCAGTAACCAACGAACAGGAATTTCGCGAAAAAGTCAAGGAAACTATCGCCACCAATTTAAAAGAAAACAGCGACTATCGATTTGGCATTGATGCCAAGAAAACATTGGTGGAAAAATTCAAGAATCTTTCTTTCCCTGATGCTTTCCTGAAACGCTGGTTGTTGGCTTCCAACAAAAATTTGACCAACGAACAATTGGAATCGGATTACCCTAAAATGATTGAAGACCTCACTTGGCAACTTATCAAGGAAAAGCTGATAAAAAAATTCGACATCAAAGTGAATGAAGTAGAAGTTGAAAATTACGCCAAAGAATTTGCCAGAGCACAGCTTGCTCAGTACGGTATAAGCGGAGCCGACGAAGAATTAATTTCCAACTATGCCAAGAGCTTGCTTGAAAAGGAAGATACCCTGAGAAATTTCATCGAGCGCGCAGGCGACAATAAAGTTATTGTAACCATAAAAGATAGTGTTGAAGTAGAGGTAAAAGAAATCAGTCCTGAAGAATTTGACAAATTATTTGAGGAAAATTAAAAAAATTTTCATTGAAAACACTTCATTGAAAACAAAAACCTTTTTAATTTGTTTATATCAGAACTTTTTCAGGTAGATATTAAAAAAAAACCTTAAATTAAAAAGAAAGGAAACAATATGAACAAAAAAAATATAAGAAGCGATTTTCGCAATTATGCAACCCGTCATCTGGGAATGAACGGTTTAGCTATCGATCAGTATGCCGGTTTTATTAATGACAGCTATATTTCTCCCACTATTCTGGAAGAACGTCAGCTGAATGTTACACAAATGGACGTTTTCTCCCGATTAATGATGGACAGAATTATTTTTCTGGGCACCGAAATCGATGATTACGCTTCAAACGTTATTGAAGCACAGTTGCTTTACCTTGATTCGGCCGAACCGGGGAAAGATATTTCTCTTTACCTGAATACTCCGGGCGGATCCGTTTATGCCGGATTGGGAATTTACGACACCATGCAGTATATCAGTTCCGATGTTTCAACCATTTGCACGGGTATGGCAGCTTCTATGGGCGCCATTCTGCTGGTAGCAGGAACCAGAGGCAAACGGTTTGCCCTGAAACACTCGCGTATCATGATTCATCAACCTATGGGCGGAGCTCAGGGACAAGCTTCCGATATAGAAATTACAGCACGCGAAATTCAAAAAATGAAACAGGAACTTTACAACATTATTGCCGAACATTCAGGAAATCCTTACGAAAAAATAGAAAAAGATGCCGACCGCGATTATTGGATGACTTCACAGGAAGCACTTGAATACGGAATGATAGATAAAGTGTTGATTAACGAGCGAAAGAGTAAAAAATAATATTACAAGTATGCCAAAAAACGTTAGACATTGCAATTTTTGCGGACGCTCTGAAGCTGAAGTAGAATTTATGATTTTAGGTCAGGATGGCGTGCAAATTTGTAATGAATGCGCCATTCAAGCAGCTGAGATTGTCAGGGAAAGTGCCCGAAAGTCCAAATCTTCCCATCTGCATATCGAAAAAATACCCAAACCAAAAGAGATTAAGCAGTATCTCGACCAATATGTTATCGGCCAGGAAGAAGCAAAAAAATATCTTTCGGTGGCTGTTTACAATCATTATAAACGTTTGATGCAGAATACGGAAGAAGATGAAGTTGAAATAGAAAAATCAAACATTATCATGGTTGGCCCCACAGGAACGGGTAAAACGTTGCTGGCACGAACCATTGCCAAAAAGTTGCATGTACCTTTCACCATCGTTGATGCAACGGTTTTCACCGAAGCAGGTTATGTGGGCGAAGATGTAGAAAGTATTTTGACCCGATTGTTGCAGGTTGCCGATTATGATGTAAAAGCAGCCGAAAGAGGAATTGTTTTTATCGACGAAATCGACAAAATCGCCCGCAAAAGCGATAATCCGAGCATTACTCGCGACGTAAGCGGAGAAGGTGTTCAGCAAGGTTTGCTGAAATTGTTGGAAGGATCGGTGGTGAATGTTCCGCCTCAAGGTGGGCGAAAACATCCGGAACAGAAAATGATTCCCGTCAACACGCAAAACATTTTGTTTATTTGTGGTGGCGCTTTTGATGGAATAGAAAAGAAAATTGCTGCCAGATTGAATACAAGAGTGGTCGGATACGGAGCTTCGGAAGAAAACAAACTCATCGACAGAAACAATCTTCTTCAATATATTGCTCCGCAAGACTTGAAATCTTTCGGCCTTATTCCCGAAATTATCGGACGTTTGCCCATCCTGACTTATCTGGAGCCGCTCGATCGTGATGCGTTGCGTCGCATTCTTACCGAACCAAAAAATTCGATTATCAAACAATATGTCAAACTATTCAAAATGGATAACATAGAATTGATTTTTGAAGATGAAGTGTTGGACTACATTGTGGATAAAGCTATAGAGTTCAAATTGGGCGCCAGAGGTCTGCGTTCCATTACCGAAACCATCATGATGGATTCGATGTACGAAATGCCATCCAAAAAATCTACCAAATGGGTGGTTACGCTCCCTTACGCTCAAAGTAAAATCGAAAAAACAAATGTTCACCGATTAAAAATTGCCTAATGTAACTTTCTGAAAATAGTTAAATAGAAAAATACAGGATATTTTATTGGCAACATTCAAGTAGAAAATGCATTTTTTTGATTAAATATAAAAATAGGCGATTCGTAATTAAATCTTTTTCTTGGTTGATTATTGATAATATAAAAAAAATACTATCTTTATACGTGTAAAAAATTAAACATAAAAAATTTCAAGGTTATTCAGGAATAATTGCTAATATAAGAACAAAAAATGGAATCGTCGGAGAGGTTCAATTTAATACCGACCGAATGATATTTGCGAAAGAAAAACCAGAAGATGCAAAAAAAATTATTGGTGAGAAAAGGTGGAATGAAATACACAAAGAAACAGGTCTTAAAGGTGGATTGGGGCATGAATTTTATGAGGAATACAGAAGTACATCTAAAATAACTAAAGAAGGCAGAAAAAGAAGAAATGAGCTAATAGATTTGTCAACAAAATATTATAACAAATTTAGATGAACAACACAGATTACATTTACGAAAACTTCCAAAAAGGGAATGAGATTTACATCATGGACGATATTGAAGAAGTCGCAATACGATATTCCTATTCAAAAGACGGTTACAAGACGTTTGCAAAATTTAAAGGAGGAAGGGAATATAAGATTGATGAAACTTCAAATATTGTAACCAGAGCCGACATGGGAGGTACGATATTAACTAAGGAGCAATATAAGAAATTCTGATTAGCGGACAAGGCTATTTGCGCATGAAACAAGGCGGTGGGATGCGAGTGGCTAATCGGATGTTTAGGCGGGTAACACCGCCTTTTTTATTGCAACAAAATTCCATCATTTTTTATGCAAATACATGAAAGACAAAACGTTAATTAATCATAAAACAAAGTTTCAGGTCGAAAATTTAACACTAAAAATTTCTATATAACAAATATATCTATTATCCTTATGATATCAAAATAACCACTAAAAATAACAGAAAATGGAAACAATAAAATTAGAAAGAACGGTAATCATGGCACAAGAAATTTAAAAAAGAGCTGTTATATAAAAGCAGTCGAACAGTTTGTTAACATGTACGGCATCCTTATTGAAAAAGCAATTAATACGAAAAAAATTGCTATAAAAAAAAGAATGGTAGCCACGCCTGACCACCAATCTTCCTTATTAACCTTAAATCTAATACCATGAAAAAAATCACACTGCAAAGATAAATATTTTTAATTATTTTTTCCAGGTCTTTCTCAAAAATTTTTCATAAAAAAGGAAAATATAACAAGTTTTTAATCAAATGAAACCCACATGTATTGCATACACAAATACGAATGAATATAATATACAGACATGTGGGTTCCATCAGACCTTTAAAAAATAAATTATATTCTGATGAAATTGTGAAAAATTTAGGTCTCAGTTATTTCGATTGATTGTTGAGAATTTTTAAAAACTTTGATGCTTGAGAAAAGTAAAGTATTTTTATTGTTTGTTTAAACCGTTAAACCACTTTTTTGAGGAGAACCTCTGATTTGAATTCCTGCAACGACAGTTTGTATCTAAGATTAATGGCACGTTTCATAGAATCAATCGATCCAAAACCACAAGTTTCTGCCAAAATCTGATGGGGATACTCCGGATTAAATAAAATTTTTTCTTCCAGTTCCTTTAAGCGATAACTATTTACAAATGCACTGAAATTTTGGTGAAAATGATGATTAATGAGTGAGGAAACGTACGTTCGATTGGTGCCGGTTAATCGGGCTACATCCAAAATATTAAGGCTGCTGTTCAAATATATTTTTCTGTCGTTGAACAAATATTCAATTTTATTTAGTAATTCTTCCTTGCGGATCAGGGACAGTTCTTCGGATTTTTGTTTGGTTTCAGTGATGCTGTCTGTTTCATAAGCAGGATTTAAAGATTTTTGTTTATTCCCAAGCCATCCGATTGCAAACAGCATGGACGAAAAAACTACTGAAGCTATAGCCAGATAAGTTATTTCGGAGGCGAAAAATCCACGACCCAGCATTCCCAGAATAAAGGAAGAAATAGCGGTGATGATAAGCGTATAATTCAGTAATCTGACTTTGGATATGCTGCTGTCTTCCATATCGGAATAATATTGTGCAGCCTTGTGTCCGTATTTCCTAATCAAACGAAAATTGCCTATTACCGTTAATATTACCTGAATCAAAAAAACTATCCGTATCAGGAAACTAACGATTTCAATATAGCTTAAATGATTCAGTGAGTGATGTTCTTCGCCGAAAAGAAATGCTTTGTATTCTTCTTGAGGAGTAAAAAACACAGCTATCGAATAAAGCACAAACAAAATAGTGGATGGCAGCAGATAAACAAAATGTTTTTTAAATGAAAATTTTCTGTCGACGGTGAGTAAACGAAAATATATGTAATACATGGGATAAACCAGCAAAGAAGCAAATTGATATAGAGGATCGATCCAGCTATAAGCTTCCTCTAATTTCATAAAATACAAGAAATGAGATGAATATACAATAAAACAAAAAAACATGAACTTCCCCAAAAAAGACTTGGGAGCAGAATAATTATCTCCTTGAGTGTTTAAAACTATACACCAAAAAAGAGTAACATAAACCGGAGAGAGCAACAAAATAATTTTTAGCATAATTTTATTTCATCTGAAACAAAATTAAACTAAAGAAATGAAATAAAAAAACAAATTTGCTACAAAATTTTACCTTTTACTGATAAAATTTTACCATCTGCGTAGCCAAAAATTTTCGAATGAACTATCTTTGAATAATTCTTCAAGCTTCTTATAAAATTAACATGTTTTTGACGTCAATCTTGATTGAATAAATCTTTGCAGAATGAAATTTTCACAATCAAAACTATTCAAAATTTATTTGTCTGTTGATTTTCTAAAGTTTTGATTTTTTATCTGTTTTGTTTTACATTCTTGCAGCATAGGGTTGTCCGTTTTTCGGGCAACCCTATTTTTAAAACTTTTTGACAAGCTGAAATTATTCCGAAATTTCTGTCACTTCATAACCAACATTTTCCACAGCCTTTTTTATTTCTTCGTTGCTCAATTCTTTGGCAAGTGTAAGTTTTGCCGAGTTGGAAGCCAAATCAACTTTAGCTTCAACGCCATCTAAGGAATTAAGTGCCTTCTCTACGCGAGTTGCACAATGAGAGCAACTCATTCCTTTGATTTTCAATGATTTTTCTAACATGATTTTATCTCCTTTTCAAGAAATTTTTAATAATGAAATTATATTTAGCTATTTTTTGTTGTTAATCAATTAAATCTAAATATTTGCAGCCAGCCATTTTTTCATTTCCTGAACCGTTTTTCCCCGCCTTCGGGCATAATCTTCCAGTTGTTCATCATTTATTTTCCCAATCATAAAATATCTCGACTTTGGATGAGAAAAATACAAACCACACACTGAAGCATTGGGAAACATGGCTCCGTTTTCTGTCAGGCGAATTCCAATTTTTTCGAGTCCCAACAAAGATTGTAACTCAAAAATTATAGACTGATCGGGAAGAGAAGGATAACCAACTGCTGGTCTGATACCCTGATATTTTCCTTTCAATATGTCTTTTATCTCCAATGGTTCGTCGGGTGCATAACCCCAAAATTCGGTTCTAACCTTATAATGCAACCATTCGGCAGCAGCTTCTGCCAGTCGATCGGAGAGCGTTTTAACCATAATGGCACGATATAAATCGTCTTCTCTCTCAAAATTTTCGGCCATCGTTTCCGCACCTTCTACAGTCGTTGCAAAAGCTCCCAAATAATCATTTTCTGTATTTATAAAATCGGCCAACGAATAGCAAAAACCGTCTGATGAAGCGTGTTGCTGGCGAAGTGTAGGCAAAATATACGTTTGATCGCCAAAACTTATTAATAAGTCATCACCTTGAGAAACAGCACGAAAGAAACCAAAAATAGCATGAATGGATATCGACTTCTCATGAAGAAAAAGCTGGAGCATTTGCTGAGCATCGCGGAACAATTTGAGTGCTTCTTCAGCTTTGGTACGATTATTTTCCGGAAATTGCTGCAACCAGCCTACTTCACAGGAGGTACAATTGCAAAGATTTTCGATTCCTTCATATTTGCCAGGTAATCTCCATGCCAAAAAGAAAAAGTTCCAGTCGATAAAAGGAACAATTTCTTTTAAGTCAATATCAACTAATTGAGTTATTCCCATTTTTTTTGGTGCTGCTACTAACGTATTCATTTTCTATAAATAAATCGAATTAATCATTTGGCTTTAACAACAAAAGCCTCAAAATTGTTGTAAATTTACTGAAACAAAAGGAATTTTTTTCAAGAATCCTTTTGTTCGGGGAGAATTTAATTATAAGATTTTTGTTAGTCGGTTTAAAATAAAATTTCGTAACCTAACGAATAATACTAATTGCCTGAATGAATATGCTTAAAAAATCAACGAGCTTTTGACGGTATGAAAATTGAGAATTTTCGCTTAAATTTGTAAGGTATTCGGAAGGGGGAAAAATTGAGTTGGATAGGCATTGACCAGTCATCTCTGGCAATAGATGCAGCAAAAAGAAAATTGGGTGAAATTTCTGCCAGTTTGTTTGTGCCCAAGCCTGAATATGAATTTGTCGATTTGATGGAAAACCTGTTGGCGTACAATTCATAAATTGATTAAATCTATCCGTACTAATGTTGCCACAATGGAAAAAATCTTTTTTTGTGTCGGGCTTTTTGGGCATTTCGCCCAACTTCCATGAGAATGTCGTTAAATAGCCTTATCGTGGTAAGATCAATCAAAAGAACTTCATTAAATGTCAATACGAAAGTCCGGCTGAAAGAACAAATTTCTTTCTGGATTTTTGCCCATATAGTTTTTATGTTTGTGCAAAAACAAAAATACTATAAGTCGGGGAAGTTATCTAATTTGAGTAACTTCCCTTTTTTTATTCTTTCCTTTTCTATTTTTTTATCGGACAGTAGTGTTTATGTTTGATAAAGCCAAAAAAATGCTTCCACTTTTGAAGCAAAAATGTATCTAAATGTCTTTTTAATTTATTTCTAAATTGTTTGATTTTGCTTTAAATGAGATTTAATCGGCATAGATTTGTGGAAAAACAACGAGAGAATTTGCCTTATCCTCTGACAAAAACCATTTTGTTATCGTTAGACAATTCCGGATGATACCAATACCCTTCAACATCAAAACCTTTCAAATCCTCCACATTTTCTATCCGATATTGGGCAACAAAGCGCACCATCAAGCCGCGTGCTTTCTTCAAATAGACGACAATGGGACGAAAATTTCCATGATCATTTTCCAAAAATTCGACATCAACAATTTTACCATCGAAAAAATTTGTGTCAATGGCTTTAATATACTCACCGGAACAGAGATTAAGTAAAATTTCCGGTTGACCGGAAGATTGAAAAGCTTGGGAAACGGCATCTGTGATTTTCTTTCCCCAAAAATCGTATAAATCATTGCCTGCAAAAGTTGGCAAGCGGCTGCTAATTTCCAAGCGATAAGGCTGAATAAGGTCGAGAGGACGCAAAACGCCATACAATCCGGATAAAATTCTTAAGTGCTGCTGCAAATAGGTTAACTCATTTTCTGTCATGGAAGCAGCATTCAATCCTCTAAAAACTTCCCCGTTGTAAACCAACACAGCCTGCCTTGCATTGTCGACAGTAAAAGGGCGATGCCAGCTGTAAAAACGATCGCGATTGAGTTCAGCCAATTGTGAGTTGACCCCAAGCAATTGAGCCAGTTCCCGCAGTGAAAGTTCGCGAACTTTTTCAACCAGATATTCGGCGTCATCCAAAAATTGCGGTATGGTGGCAGAATATGAATTTTTTGGCAGTTTAGTATTTTGAATTTTTGCGGGAGAAAGCAACATTAACATAGCTATAAATTCTTTTGAGGTGAATTTTTTTGAGGAAAAACCGAAACGTGTTAGTTCAATTTTTTCATAAAACGATAAAGCCCGATTACCAATTGTCAATGAATGACAGTGATGGATGATTTTTCCCGATTTATTGAACCATAAAAATATGAAAAATAGGGAAATGATACTGCTGGGCTTGCAAGAAATAAAACACAAAGCTATAGGAAACACCCAACAACATGATAACTTTTGAAAGAGTAGAAGTTTGATGGAAGTCGTGGGCATTCTCAGCTTTAAAAATCAGATACCCCAAACAAACAAAAGGAATTATCAAACCAAAAATCAGGTATCTGGTAGTAAGGCTACTACTAAAATCAATGAGGAAAAAGTCGGCTGCGAGCAAGCCGGCAACAATGAGCAAAATAAGGCAATAAACAATAATTTTGGTCTTTTTTATTCCCCAAACAATTGGCAAAGTACGACATTCCATTTCCCGGTCGCCTGCAATATCTTCCGCATCCTTTATAATCTCCCTCAATAAAGTACAAAAAAAAGCAAAAACGGCAAATCCTCCTACCCAAGCATAAATCTGTTTCGGAATAGGCGTTTCAAAAATTAATTTTCCGTATTGACTTTCCAATACAGCCAGTTCGAGAATGGCAGGCAAAAGTACGGAAAGAGCACTGGCAAAAGCTACAATGATGTTTCCCGTCAGAAACTGCCTTTTGTAGGTGGCCGAATAAAACCACAACATACCCGGAACCACCAGAAAAATAAAGCCAAGAGCAAAACTTTTTACAAGAAAGGCAAGAATAAACCCTGACAACAATCCCAGAGCCGTCAAAATTTGATAATACCGCATGGCAGAAGCACGGGGAATGGTTTTTCCCACAATCATTTTATCGGGACGATTGATGGTATCGATTTTTACGTCAAAATAATCGTTCAATACATATCCTCCGGCAGCAATTAATATCGTACTCAATATCAACAACAAAAGTTTGGATGAACTCATGCCGGCA